>FZPS01000049.1_pt152 | contig 11304 bp, 9 predicted proteins | sample 1817821 | NCBI WGS metagenome assembly FZPS01 (sample SAMEA104158645, study PRJEB21678) | metagenome | place: Germany | collected 2015-04-21 | reverse complement strand
AACTCCTGCTAATAAAGCTTTATCTGTTCCATGCCCATTATAGGTTTTGGCAAAGGAACCATGAAGATAAAAGTAAACTTCTTGTATCCCATTCCCTACAATTTTTTTTGCCATATATCCTAACCGAGCAGCTCCTGCTGTATGAGAACTGGAAGGCCCTATCATAACTGGTCCTACAATATCAAAAACACTGTATTGACCCATTGTTATTCCTCCTTTACTATTATAAATGTATCATACACTATCTCACTTTTAAAAAACAATGTATTCCTATAAATTTTATTCATGATTCTTTTATTTTTGTGCAGACTATAGTTATGTCCATGTTCTATGGTATTGATCCAATCGGTAAATCATAAGGGAGGTAAGGTCATGGATATTAATTGTATTTATCCCTGCCGTTATCAAAAAGAAGGTAAATGTACATTACAATCTCCTACATCCATATCTTCACAATTTAAAAATGTAAGTCATGTGGATTGTCCTTATTATGATCTTCCTGATTCTACTCTTGACAACAAAACACCTTCTAGAGTCCAGTAACAGACTCTTTAAGGTGTTTTGTTGTCTTTAAAAAGAATAAAAAACTATTGAACTTCAAACCCATTGATCAGTCGATACATCATAACTGCTGCATCGGATCGTAAGGTATCTTTTTTAGGTGCAAAATTGTTATTTCCAACTCCTTTGATCAGTCCTTCTGCTTTCATTTTTCTCGCTGCTTCTTTTGCCCAGCTACTGATTTCTCCTTCATCTGTAAAACCATCTGTAGCCAAGGTTGCTTCTTTTCCTTTGTATTCATAGGCCCTTGCAATCATTACAGCCATTTCTTCTCGGGTAATTTTCCCTTGAGGATTGTATTTTCCTTCTCCCTGTCCTTGGATCAACCCGGCTTCATAAGCTGTTTGGACATAGGGAGCATACCAAGCGGTTCCTTGAACATCTTGAAATACACCTTGGTACTGTTTCAAAGAAAAATCCATCGCATTCACTAATAAAGTGGCAAATTCAGCCCGTGTCACTGATTGATTAGGTGCATAATGAGAATCATCGACCCCTTTTATCATGTGTTTGGCCGTTAGGACTTCAATGGCATATCGAGCTTCTGTATAGGTTTGATCTAAATCGACATAGTCTTTTGCATAATGGAAGATTCCATATGACCCCAGCTGTTCTAAGGATACAGTGAAATACTTGTTTTGTTTGTCTTGTTTCCCTTGTTTTATATATTCCCAACTTTGTTTCTCTTCGTTATAGTAATAAAGACCTAATTTTTCTTCTTCTAAAGGAGATGCTTGGTAATGAAGTTGAAGTTCAACTTTTTTATTGAATTGGTTGATTTTACTCCTTTGCTTTCCAATGACTCGCACCATATCAATATCATAGGTATTGTAATCCGTATAAGTGATATTGTTGGTTTTGATTTCTCCTTTTTTCATAGGCGTCATTTGAAAAAGGATCTGATCCGTATCATCATACTCTATGGCATTGGGAGCAAAGGTAACTTTTATGTTTGGAAATTGCACTTGAACATGGTTGTTATGTTGGTCCATGAAAGTTAATACTTCTTTTTGAAATTGAATTTCACTTGACTTTTCTTCTTTCATGGCTACGGTAAGAATATTTGTTTCTGGTACTGTAATTCCTTTGGCTTTTACTTTTTCCAGTAGTTTTGTGGCTATTTCCATATTTTTAGTAAGAAAAGCTGCATCCACTTTAGCGATGGCTTTACCTTCTTCTGTGATGATCTTAGGGGATATGGATTGTAATTGTTGGATCACTTCTGTAGCCACTTTACGAATTTCTTCTTGCTCTCCTTTACTTAGGGTACCTGTTGCTTTATTAAGGATCCCCAGCAAGGCCTCTGCTGCTTTTTGTACGTCTTCTTCTAATAACTTCTCTGCTTTTTCAAGTTCCTTTTTCATATCAAGACTAAAGTCTGTCGTTGTTGTAGAATCTGTTTCCTTTTCTATTTTTCCTTGTAATGTAATAGGTTGGATCTCCGGAATTGAAAGGATCTTCATATCTTTTTTCCCAAACTCATTGATAAAAGTTTCACTACTAATTGCTTTTACTTTACTTACAGAAATATTAGTTTTTCCTTCTTTTTTTACTGTAAAAACAAAGCTTGCCATTTCAAAAGAATCTTGTTTGTTTTTATTTTCTATGTTTTTCCTAATTAAAGGTGAAAAGATGGTTCCTGCTTCTGTATCCACTTGCACTGCATCAAAAGAACTATATTCATCTGAAAGAGTATATGATTGATACTGTAAGTATTCTTTATCATAGTTCATTTGAAATTGAAGACCAAATAAATCCTCAATTTGATGTGCCTCAAGAGTAATCTTTACTGTAGAACCTAGCGAAAGTTCTTGTGTATCACTGGATAATATTATTTTCCCTGCTGCTGCAAGTACATTCAAAGGTGCAAATAAAGTGACAAGCATAACTATAATCTGTATACTAGCGAAAATTTTTTTCTTCATTATTTCCCACCTTATCTTTATTGTTTTTTTAATTTTCTATCGTTATAGCCATACAAATTCATTTTTTATTCCCCTGTTGCTTACTGGAAGATTCCCTCCTTTCCCTTCTATTTCCCTCGTATCTGTCTTTCACATCCTCTCTTTGATTTTATCCTATGTATATAAGCTTCGTAAGTCCACCATTGTCCTTCTTCTTATTTTAATAATGTAGAAAAAAAGAAAGCTGTAGAATCTTAAAAATGCAGAAGCACACCTTCGTCTACTTCTGCATTTTCGTGGAAAAAGGATCATAGCACTTTTTTAAGTCTTCTTGTAATAATCCCATAATAAGCCCAGATGTAATTTCTCCCATGGTCCATCCTGATTCAATGGCCCAAGGTCCCCAACCTAAATCTTTAGGTATTCCATATACCTCCATTTGTTCTACATCAAAAGCTCTTGCCCATGCACCGTTAATGTAGGGATTTTTACTATGAAGCTGACAAGATACCATAAACTTAGAAATTTGTTCCCATAACGCTACAAAATAAGAGTCTCCTGTTACAAAATAAGCTTGCATAAATCCAATAGGAAGCCAGTTTAAGGAATATAATAAATCAACAACAGGATCCCCATTTTGATGAAGTAAGGAGCTCTCATCTCCTCTTTGGTCACTATTTCTTTCTGCTTTATATCCACTATCCCACTCTAAATAAGCACCGCAAGTATGCTTGTATTTTTGTAAATCTTGAACCACTTGGTATAACCATTCTTTATGTTTTTCTTCATGGGTTGTCCAATATAGCCAAGAAAGAGGCATAATAAGACGACATAATTCTTGGGTTTCACTGTGTTCACGAATGGTTTCTGGATACACTGACATAATGGTTTCTAGACCTTTTACACCAACTTCTCTACATTCTCGATCCCCTGTCAATTGATAAGCTAGCAAAAGAGCTGCTAAATAGAAACTATTATAATGAGCACTAGGATAATTTCCTGGTTTTGAAGATAGTTCCTGTATTTTTTGAGGTGAAAGATCTTTATTATCTGTTCGCATTACACGGGTTCCATCTGTACCTGTCGTGCGAATTAGGAAGCGTAATGCTTCCATGCATTCACCTAAATACTCTTTGGTTCCTGTATAGAGACATTTTAAAAGTTGAGGAATAATAGCCCTTGCTACATCATCCTGATAACAAACACCCCAGCCCATGTTCGACCATCGCATCATTCCTTTTAAATAGGGATGCTCTTTTATTTGAAATTGATTAAAACATAGAGAAGTTAAACGCTCTGAAATCTCTTTGTTCCTTTTATCTTTGGTTCGTAAATAATTGAAGAAATAAGCCATGGCAACTTCGCCAGTACAATCATTTCGAATATCGGTAAGTATTCTTTGGGTTCCATCAGGGTATATTTCTGTCCCAATCCCCTCCTGAACGCCTCCTTTTCCTTCGTCAATCAAAATCTCTGCTTTTTCAAACCAGTCCATTGCTCTTTCAATGCTACTCTTTAGGCGTTGTTCTAAATTTTCACCTTCTTGATAAGGTTTGATAGAATACTCTTCCTCAATCAAATCAAAACTAATTTTTTCTCCTGTCAGCCAATGAATAAGATATTGAATCAAAGACTTCCACTTAGCCTTAGGTGCAAAACGAGCTCGAATAAAATTCGTTACACGAAAAGAACAAAAGAGTAGGTTTTCTGGTTCATCAAACCAAAGAGCCCGATTGGAGATTTGGCTTTTCACAACATTATCTACATTCGGCTCATAAGCATGAACATCAGTATCCATATATTGCAAAATAGGTGTTTTATGAGAACATGTAATATCATGAGGTTTGGTAACCATATTACATTGGTCTTCTAATACATCTCCTTTTTTAAGGCCTTCAATGGAAGTTTCTTCTCCACAAAATATAAGCCGAAAAGCTCTTGTGGATACAGGGGTGGGGGAATATACATCACCTAAACTCTGACAGTATTCACAAAATACTTTTTTTCCTTTTTGTATTTGTTCTTCTAGCCATATCCTTTCTTTTGGTTGAAAAACAATGGGTTCTTCATGGGTACCACCTAGAATAGCAATAGCATCACTTTTGTCTAATTGTTCTTTTACTAATTGTCCAGGTTGCATTTCATGAACGATAGAAACTTTCTCTAGCAAGGAAGACAAATCACTGGTTTGTCTTGTTATGACGATAATGGTCTTCTTTTCCATTCTATCGACTCCTTCATTTGATCAACTTGAATTTGATTCTTGCTTTTTATCCTTTGATGGATCCTAACATAACCCCTTTAACAAAATACTTTTGCATAAAAGGATATAAAGCTAAAATGGGAAGAATTGAAACAACAATGGTTGCATTTTTTAATGCTTCAGGCGTCAAGGCTGCATATTCCCCTAAAGACTCAGATCTTCTGGCTGTATCAAAAATAAGCATATCCCTTAATATAATTTGTAGTGGATATTTTTTCATATCATTTAAATAAATCATAGGAATAAAGAAGCTGTTCCAATGTCCCATGACATAAAATAATGTAATAGATGCTAGAGAAGCTTTGGATAAAGGAATAAAAATCTGAAATAAAATTCTAAATTCAGAAGCCCCATCAATAACAGCTGATTCATATAAACTATTTGGTAATGATTCATAAAAAGATTTGGTAATGATCAATTCATAGGTCCAGATGGCATTGGGAATTACAATAGCCCAAATGGTATCGATCATTCCTAAACGCTGTACAATAATAAAACTTGGAATAATCCCACCGCTAAAAAACATGGTGATAATAATCATCGTCATCCATATTTTTTTACCGACCAAATCTTTCTTAGCTAGAGGGTAAGCGGTAATAGCTGTTAGAAAAACATTGATGGTGGTACCTACAACAGTATAAATAATCGTATTTAAATAGGCCTTTGGTATTTTAGGCGATTCAAAAATCATTTTATAAGCTTTTAGATTAATGCCTCGTGGGTAAAAAGTAATCTTATTTTGTAAAATGTAACTGCTATCACTTAAAGATACAGAAACCACATAGATAAAAGGATATAGAGTGATCAGCAGTACAAGCAACATAATCAACGTGTTTACATAATCAAATAATGTCCATTTTTTCTTTTTCATAACTGATCCCTCCTACCATATACTTTGTTCACTCAATTTTTTACTAATGGCATTGGTAATAAGCAACATGGTTAATGCAACAATGGATTCAAAAAGTCCTACTGCTGCTGCATAACTATAGTTCATATCTTCAAATCCCTTACGATAAACATAAGTGGCAAAAATATCTGCTACTTCATAAGTAGCTGGATTATAAAGAAGTAATACTTTTTCAAAACCAATTCTAAAAACAGATCCTGACTTTAAAATAAATAAGGTAGCAATGGTGGGTAATATACTGGGAATGGTAATATACCACATTTTTTTCAATCTTCCACAACCATCTAATTCAGCTGCTTCATAAAGAGCTTGATCAATTCCAGTAATGGCTGCAATAAAAAGAATCGCATCAAATCCCATTCTAGCCCATACCTCTGATGCTACATATACGGTTCGAAACCATTCTGGACGAATCATAAAATAAATTTTCTCCATTCCAAGAAAAGCGATAATATTATTAATAATACCATTGGATGGTGATAAAAAGTCAATGACCATACTGGATATGATAACAATGGATAAAAATGATGGTAGATAACTAGCCGTTTGCACTGCTTTTTTAAATTTTATATTTCGTACTTCATTTAAAAGAATGGCAAAAAGAATGGGAAAAGGGAATGTAAAGAACAAATTATAAATTCCTAACATAAATGTATTGCGAAATAATTTTATAAAAGCAGGATCCGTAAAGAAGTTTCGGAAATGCTTAAGTCCTACCCAGGGGCTATTAATAATCCCTTTGTATACGTTATAATCTTTAAAGGCAATAACCATGCCGTACATAGGACCGTAACGAAAAATAATATAAAATATGAGTCCAGGTAATAAAATTAAAAGCAATTGCCAATCTCGTTTGACTTTTTTCATTAGACTTAGCTTTTTGGGCTGTGGCACGGCTACTGGTTTTTTATCAATTTTTAAGGATGCCATGGTTTTCAACTCCTATTTATTCATTTAGAAAGTATAGAGGAGAATTCTCTCCTCTATACTCTTCCTTTAATTATTGGTCAAATCGTTTTTGTGCTTGATTATGAATATCAACAGCTTCTTGAATTTTTAAGTTTTCTGCTTGTTTGATCCATTCGTTCCATTGTGCTTCACCATAAGAAGGTTCGATTACATATTTTGTAGCAAATTCTAATGCGGCAGTAGAAATAGGAGGTACTAATTCAGATAATTTGTCTTCTTCTTCAGCTGTGAATTTTAAAATTGGATCGTTAGGAGCTAAACGATTGTGTTTAACCATTTTATCTGCTGCTTCTTGTTCTCTTTCAGATAAGTTGAAATATACACAATCATCAGCCATTCTTAAATAAGTTCCATCTGTAAACATACCATATTTTTCTTCTAAATCTTTAATACTAATGGTTTCTTTGTCAGCGAATTCTGGATACGTAATACTTCCATCACTTTCACGTACAAAGGTAATCCCTTCTACTCCCATGGTCATCAATTCTGCTCCGGAAGGACTGGTTAAGTAGTCTACCAATTTTAAAGATAACTCTTTATTTTTGTTATCTGCAATCGCTACACCATAACCAGATACTTTGGACAGTGTTAACCATTGTCCAACAGGTCCTATTGGAAGTGCATATCGAAGGTCATAATCAGGATTGGTATCTTTTACTTGCTCACGGAACATATCCATTCGTCCTACCCAGTCAAAAGTTACAAAACCTTTGCCATCTTGGGCCATTTTTCCTGACCAGCTTTCTTGTGTATCTGTTAAAAATTCAGGGTCAAGTAATCCTTCATTATATAGTTTTTTAATGAAGTCTAACATTTCTTTAAATTCGGGAGCCGTTACAGAAGATTTCCATACTTTTTCATCTTCATTATAATAAGCAACATCTCTTCCGCCTGCTGCTGGAACTTTAATGCCCCAACCATAAGACATACGATTGAAAAGAGATTCTTTTAATTTACTTACAAAAGGTGTGGAATCTGGATAGATTTCTTTCAATTTTTTAAGTGCATCATAGAATTCTTCTGTTGTTGTCCATTCTTTAATACCATGTTTATCAAAAATATCTTTTCTAAATAAATATCCATGGTTAACAACCCGTTCAGAATTGTATTTAGGCCACATATACATATTTCCGTTAGGTGCTGAGTACGATTTTAATGCCCAACTTGCTTCAGGATTGTCTACGAACACTTTTTTGAAGTTAGGTAAAATATCCACATGTTCATTAATCGCAACTAAAGCATTACTATCTTCTGCAATTTTATTAATTTCTTTATATGCACCCGTTAGCATAATATCTGGTAATTTACCAGAAGCTAAAATAACTTTAAATTTTTCTGCATAAGCAGACTCTGGAACTTCTTGTACATCTAATGTTAAACCTGTTCTTTTTTCTAGCTCTTGAAAGGCAAATTTTTTCTCTAAATCAAGAACTGCTGTAGGTACTAACATAGTTAATGTAACAGGTTTGTCTGTTAAAGGTAAAATAAGTCCGCCTGTGTCACCATAATCAGGTGCTTCTTCTTTCGCTTCTTCTTTTTTCTCTTCTTTTTGTGTTGTTTCTGTTGTATTTGGTTTTTCTTCTTGGTTTGTGGTCTGTTTCTTACCACATCCAATCATTAATGATGCAGCTAACGCAATCACTAAACTTAAACTAATCATGCGTCGCCATTTACTTGTACTTTTTTTGTACATAATAAACTACCTCCTCAATTTTTAGATTTTAGGCTTTCTTTTGGGTCAATTTCACTATAACATCTTTAATTTCAATCGTAAATCTTTCAATTTCTGTCTCTTAAGCAAAACCTAAAAATCCAGGAGACTTTTTCATAAACCCTTATAAATACTAGGTTTTCTTTGTGTAGAAAATGATAAAGTCATAGAAAAACAGAAGTTTAAAATGAATTACCTACTTTAGGCCATTCTAATTCCACACCTTGCTTTTGAAGTACCTTTTGAAAATCTTGTAACTGATTTTCTGTATTACGAATCCCACGCGGAGAAATTTTTTGATCTAAAGCATAGGCAGCTAATAAACCTGCTGCTTCTCCAATGTTCCATTCTACAGGATGTAATCGATAAGCCCCATTGGTAATATGAGTTGTTCCAATGTTTTTACAGGCTGGTAGGAGGTTTTCCATACGAATAGGAATCAAACTACCTAATGGAATTTGAAAAGGCAAACAAGACATATGAATATAATTTCTTCCCGCTGTACTAGGGTGGAGATCCATGCTATAATGACCAATTCCTACAGTATCTTTAAATTTTTCTGCTGTCTCTTCTTTTCTCGCCATAGGATTAATATGTTGTTCTAAAATGGTAAATTCGGCTTTAATCCGACGTGATTCTCGAATATAGGGATACATGGCTAAGCCATCTTCTGTTCCTACTACATCTTTTCGTAAACGTAATCCCGGGTATCCGATTTTACCATCCGGTCTTGGAGCTTCTGTTTGCATCCAATATAAATAAGATAGACTAAGTTGCTTGGCTCCTTCTAAATGTTTCTTGACTTCCTCTTCTTCTACCTCATAAACTGGACCTAACCAATAATCATTTTGCGGCCAATTGACAATGGTAATTTCTCTATCAAAAGTTCCTGGCACAAAATTATTTTTATCTACAATCCTTCGATAGGTCCATAAAGCATGTCGATCGTCCACAGGAAATAGTGTATGCTCTCTGGGTTCATTGGTAATGGGATGAGAACTTTTCCAACTTAATAACGAATCAGGCCAAAAATCCACTCGATAATTTTTCCAAAATTCATATTGTTCTGGCTTTTCAATTGTATGATCTTCCCCTTCCATATAATCAACGGCATAACACCAGGTAATGGATTGGATGTCGAAAGGATCGGCTTCACCTGGTAAAGCATGAAGCTCCCCTGTTTCTTTTTGAGATTCAGAACCTGTTACGTATTCTACTCCAGCTAAAGGAAGAACATCTCCACATTCTGTTGCATCTAAAAAGTAAGACCCAACAAGTACTTTTTCTTGCTTGGTTCGTATATTTTCTACTGTAACAGCTTGGATACGATCTCCTTCTGTCTCTACCTTTTTAATCTTATGTTCCATCATAACCGTAAGACGTCCACTGAGAAGGAAAGGAGCTAGCATCTCATTTAACACTGCTACGGCTACTCGTGGATCATGGCAGACTCGACTGACTGTTCCATTCCCAGGATTTAAGTATTGCACTTGTCTTGCTTCTGGTGTTAATGGAAAGTGGCGTCTATAATAGTTGCGAACCCCTTCTCGAAATTGCCGATAACGATAGGTACAACCAAATTGTTCAATCCACCGATTTTCATCTAATGGCACAGCCTGGCTGGTCAATTGTCCTCCTAGCCATTGTGTTTCTTCCGTTAAAATCACTTTTTTCCCCATAGTGCAAGCTCCTAAAGCTGCTGCACATCCTCCTAGGCCTCCTCCAATAATAATAATGTCTGCATTATATTCTTGTTTCATTTTATTTTCTCCTCTCCATAATAAAATAAAGTAAAACTTCCTTCTTGTGATGGATAAAGGGTAACACAATAGGAAGTTTTTTCTAAATTTGAATATTTTGTCGATATTGACTGGGGGATATACCTGCATATTTTTTAAATGTGGTTGCAAAAGTACTAGGACTTAAATACCCTACTTTTTGACTGATTTCATTAATGGCAATGTCTGTATTTTTCAAATAATCTTTGGCATGAGAAATACGAACACTATTTAAATATTCTACAAAGTTAACTCCAAATTCTCTTTTGAAAAAATTGGAGAAATATTTTGGCGTTGTGTCCACTAACTCTGCCATATTTTCTAAATACAACCCTTCCATATAATGAAGATTGATGTATTCCATAATAAACGATTTATTGAGTTTGTTCTCTTTTTCTCTTTTCACTTTTTCTACCGCTTGTTGTATAATGGTATCTAATAACCAACGAATTTCTTGGTCATCCACATCTTCATTAGCCATTTTCAGAAAGTTTTGCTCAATTTGAAAGATCTTGTTTTTTTCATATCCACACAGTCCTAAAGTCATCATAATGCTATTAAAAATATCCGTAACCAAATTAATATATTTAATATGGGCAATATTTTTTTTGATATTTTCATCCAATACATGGTGAATAAAGTCAATGCATTCCTTTGCATTTCCACTTAAAATAAAATGATAAATTTTATCTTTTACATCATGAGGAAAATACACATCAAATTTATACTCCATTTGTTCAATCGTAATAATGTCCTTGGAAGGATGAATTTTTCGATATGATTTTCCTATTTGTAAATCATGATAGGCTTTTGAAAACTCATATTCTTCTGTATAAAATTGACTCAAATAGATCAAAGGAATATATTGTTTAAAATCAAAACGATCTAATATTTCTTTTAGGTTTTTCTTCAGCTCTTTTTGTGTCTCTTCAAAAGGCAATCCTACTAAAGAAATCACTTCATTTCTCTTAACGGAAAGCACAAAAGAATTTTGAAATTTCTCTTGCATTTGATTTCGAATATCTTCTGTGATTTGTCCTAAAGGCAATACCTCCGGCTCATCAATATCTTGCTTCTTATAAAAAGCAAATAAAATCATTGCATATTTTTTATTAGTATAAAATGTGGAAAAATAAGTTTCTATATTGTCTTTTAATTCCTGATCCCATCGTCCTGTTTGAATCATTTGCAAAAATATGCTTTTTCTT
>FZPS01000016.1_pt192 | contig 11305 bp, 10 predicted proteins | sample 1817821 | NCBI WGS metagenome assembly FZPS01 (sample SAMEA104158645, study PRJEB21678) | metagenome | place: Germany | collected 2015-04-21 | reverse complement strand
TGTCGTAGAAGAAGCGCCCTCACACCGATGGATTGACTTTGAAACGGTCAGCTTCAACTACAACACGAACGAGGGAGTTGTCACCAACCTCAACGGCATGGATTGGAAGTTTGTGAATGTACGCACCAGCGACAGCACGGACCGCAAAATTGGCACACGTTCCGCGCGATTCCGGCACAGTTCGGCCGCCCAGCCCGCCATCATGGAAAGTCTGTCCCCTTTTGAAGGCATTGGCACCATTTCTTTGCATTACGCGTATTACGGGGCCACGAGTCGGGTCGTTTGTTTCGAGACTCAAATACGCGCTGAAAATGGAGAAGAGTGGTACCCGCTGGAAAATGGCTCATTCGATGTGGACGGCCATGATGACATCACCAACAGTACTTTCTCGGTTGATGTTCAAGACTCGGGGCCGGTGTACTTTCGCCTGATTACCACCGCTCAATTTGGGCAGATCGCCAACGTGGATGACATTCGCATTCGCGAATTCGGTGACACGTTGCCTCGTCTGGCCTGGACCGGCACGACGAACATTGCGGTTGGGCGGGAAAACATCGTGGATGTTCATCTGGTGAATGCCAAGTTTATCGCGCGCACATGGGATTATGCGTTAACGCCGAGTAACGCCCATGCCAGTTTTGAAATCACGACGGAGGAGCAATTGCGCTTCCGGTGGGGTCCGGAGAGCACCAATGATTGGGGCGAATACACCCTCGCGGCCACGGCTTGGATTGAAACGCAGGCGTATCCCACCTCACTGACTTTGCGCGTGGTGTCACCGCCTGAATTTGCTTTGGCGCCAGTGGCCACCCTGTTGGATGTCGGTGATATTGTTGATGTTTGGGTCACCAATGTTGTTTTGCATGCGGGCGGGACGAATTGGACCACGTCGTGGCGAGTGGTTCCACCATTTGTCAACACCCATTCCGTCAGCAATAAAAGCCGTTTCCGAATCGCGGCGGGGACCGTGGCGGAAGACATCGGGGAGCATCAGATTCATGCCATTATGACGGACCTCGCAACCGGTGTGCAAACCACCCAAACCGTTGTCTTGACCGTCGGCACGACGCCAGTGGAGGAAACGTATGCCATCCTCGAATTTGAAAAAGACAGCCACCTCGTAGTTTCCGGGAAAAGTGGGCGCGTCTTTATGCCGTTTGGGCTGACCAATCTGATGCTGTCGCCCGTGCAAAGCAACTGGGTGTGGAGCGGCGCGCCGGTGACCAATCTGGATGGCAGCGATGTTCTTTTGAATCTCCCGGAACCCCAAGAATTACCATCGCCTGCGCCGCTGATGTTCTTTTATGGCGTTCAAGTCAAACCCACACCATAGCGTTTTGTCATGAGCGATTTATTTACACCGCCCCCCGCGGAAACACCGCAAGAAAGCAGCGCCAAGCGCCCGCTGGCCGCCCGCATGCGTCCGCAAACGCTGGAAGAAATTGCCGGGCAAGAGCACATCCTCGGGCCGGGCAAATTGCTGCGCCGCGCAATCGAAGCCGACCGCCTGTCCAGCTTGATACTTTACGGCCCGCCCGGCTGCGGCAAAACATCGCTGGCCGAAGTAATTGCCCGCAGCACCCGCCGCGCCTTTGACCGAACCAGTGGAGTGCTTTCCAATGTGGCGGGCTTGCGTCAGTCGCTGGAAGCCGCCCGGCAGCGCCGTGTGGTTTCCGCGCGCGAAACCATTTTGTTCATTGATGAAATCCATCGCTTCAACAAGGCCCAGCAGGATGTGCTGTTGCCCTATGTCGAAGAAGGTGCGGTTACCCTGATTGGCGCCACCACGCATAATCCGTTTTTCTTTATCAACAATCCGCTGGTTTCGCGCAGTCAGGTTTTTCAATTGGAGCCGCTCTCCGAGGCGGCTATTGAAACGCTGTTGCAACGCGCCTTGCAAAGTCCGGTGGGTCTGGCCCATTTGCCGCTGGTACTGGAGGCGGACGCCGCCGCCCATCTGGCCGCCGTTTGCGAAGGCGATGCCCGCCGCGCTTTGAACGCGCTGGAAATTGCCGCGCTGACCACTCCGCCCGGCCCCGACGGCAAGATTCATATTACCCGCGCCGTCACCGAAGAAAGCATCCAGAAAAAAGCGGTGGTCTATGATCACGATGAGGATGGACACTACGACACCATTTCCGCGTTCATAAAAAGCGTTCGAGGGTCTGACCCCAACGCGGCGCTTTATTGGCTGGCAAAAATGATCTATGCCGGCGAAGACCCGCGCTTCATTGCCCGCCGTCTGGTCATTTTGGCCAGCGAGGATATCGGCAATGCCGACCCGCGCGGATTGACCGTGGCGGTGGCGGCCCTGCATGCCGCGGATTTCGTGGGCATGCCCGAAGCGCGGATTGCCTTGGCGCAGGCGACAACCTATCTGGCCACAGCACCCAAAAGCAATGCCGCCTACATGGGAATTGAAGCCGCGCTCGCCGATGTCAAGGAAGGGCGCGTTCTGCCGGTGCCGCGCCCACTGCGCTCCACGGGCTCCAAGCGGGCGGCCAAGGCATTCGGCCACGAGGGCTACCAGTATGCCCACAGCGCCCCCGAGCATTTTGTGGATCAGGAATATGTGCCCACGGATAAAATTTACTATGAGCCCACCGCGCAAGGCTATGAAGACGTCATTCGCAAGCGGATCGCGCATTGGAACTCCTTGCGCGCTGCGGCCCGGCGGAACAAAAAGGCTGACCCGCCGCCGACCACCAAGCCCGGCAGGGCAGGGGAGGGGGCCGCTCCACCCCAGCCGGATGATGCCTAACGGTTGGCGGGATGGGAGAGGATAGGCTTGCTTTGCCCCCTATAAACATTATATACGAAGGGGTTGTAATCACAGGTGAGATGAGATGAACAGGAAGAAGCTTGGCTGGGCAATTTTGACGGGGCTGCTGGTCGGCGTTTGGGCCGGGATGGCGGCATCTCCCCAGGAGTCCTATAGCAAAGTGGATGCGGCCTCACTGGTCAAAAGTCCGCAAAATTCCTGGGCGCGCGCCATCATCTTTACCGATGTTTTGACCGCCGGCCCCTCCGGCAAAACCCAGCGCATGGATCGCAAGGATTACATGTCCATGAAGCTGCAGACCGCCGGCACGGTCTGGGTGCCAATGGCGCTGGTGCCCAAATTTCAGGAATTGGCTGTCGGCAGCACCTATTCATTCGCCGGCACGGTTGACCAGATTGCCCGCCGTTATTACGTCATCGTGGATGCCTGCTACCAAATCCAAACCACCGCGGACATGAAAGAACAGTGGACGGATATGCTGAATCCGTCGCCCGACCAAATCACGTTGGATGCCGAATTGTCCGACTCGCTTTTGCAATCGCTTCTGGTGGAAGCCCAGAACAGTCTGATTAAAATGGCCCGCGAAAATAATGTTTCCGTGGCCCAACTGATTGAAGCCCAGGCCGACGGTGGCCAGCGCATTGCCGCCAATATCGTGACCGACACCTTGCGCGGCGAATTGCGCGCGAAAAACCAAACCGCTGAAGAACTGATGGTTGGCGCCGTTTTGGCGCTTCTGCAAAAGCAAGCCGTCCTGGAAGAGTCCGCGCGCATCGCCGAGGAAAATCTGGCCGCCGAAGCGGAAGAGCAAGCATCTGCCGTTGCTATGGAAGAGGCTGCCCCCATCGAGCCGGAAGAAGAAGAGCCTGTCCAAGAGGTCGCCGCAGTCCTCCCCGAAGCGGAAGAAGAGCTTGCGCAAGTGGAGGAGCCCCTTGAAATTCCTGAGCCGCTTCCCGAAGAGTTGGCAACCGACTGGACCGAAGAAATTCCGCTTTTGGCGGATGCGCAGGAAGTTGAGCTTGAGCCAACGGCCGAAGCGATTGCGGCGGCAATCATCGAAGAGGAATCGTCCGAAATTGCGCCCGCCGAACCGACCGTAAAGGAAAAGGCCAAGAAGTCCAAAAAGAAGAAAAAGAAACCAGCTGAAGAGATTGTCCCTGACGCCACAGAAGAACTGACGGACTTTGGTACGGAATTTGCGGAAGAGGAGCTGGGCACCTCAACCGGCGATGTCGCCGTCGAAGAAATTGAATTTTCCCCGGGGCCGACACAAGAGGAAGAGATTGCGGCTGCGGAAGAAATTCCAGCCGAGCCAGTCGCCGTCGCTCATGCTGGCAGTCCCGTGGCTCCGCCGCCCAGCAGCATGCTCGTTGGGCCGCTCACTCAGGAGCAGCCGGGAATCGTTCCCCAAGTGAGCATGCAACCGACGCGGGCCGAGCGTAAGGCGCAAAAACGTCAGGAAGCCTTGGAAAAACGCGAACAAAAGTTGGCCGCGCGTAAAGCGCAGGAAGAAGAGAAGGCCCGCCAATTGGAAGCCGCGCGTCAGCAAGCCCTGATTGCCAAGGAAGAAGCTCTCGCCAAACGCGAAGCCGCCAAAGCGGAAAAAGCCCGCAAAAAAGAGGAAGCCAAGCAAAAGGCCATAGCCGCTGCCGAAGAGCGCGCCAGGCAAGCGGAAGCCAATCGGTTGGCCAAGGAAGAAGCGGCGCGCCAAGCGCTGGAGGCCAAGCAACTGGCCGCGGCGGAAAAGAAGGCCGCTGCGGAAGCCAAGAAAGCCAAGGCGCTTGCGGAAGCCGAAGCCAAGCAAAAGCTCGCAGCCGAAGCCCAGCGCGTGCAACAAGCGCAACGGGAAGCTGAAGCCCGGATGCGCGAAACAGAAGCCCGTGAAAAGCAAGCGGAAGCTGCACGTATCCAACGCGAGGAAATCGAAAAGCGCCTCGCGGATATAGCTGCGCGCGTTCAGGCCGAAAAAGAAAAACAGGCTGAAGAATTGCGCATCGCTCAGGAAGTCGCCGCCGCCGAAGAACAGGCTGCGGCGGAAGCTGCGGAACGAATCGCCGCCGAAACTCAGGCTCGGCAGGAGGCCGAAGCCAAGCTGGCGCAGATGCAGGCCGAACTCCGTCAATTGGAAGCACAAGCGCGCGCGGAGGAGAAGGCACCGTCCGCCGCCATCCTTCCGGAAGAACCGCAGTTGAGTCCGCGAGAGCAGCGCCGTCTGCTGGCCGCCCAGCGGAAAGCTGAACGCTTGGCGCAAGAAGAGGCCATCGCCGCTGAAAAGGCTGCCGCCAAAGCCGCCGCCAAGACACGTGCCGCCGAAAAGAAACAGCCGGTCACTCCCGCCGTGCCGACGGAAGAGCTGCCCGAGTGGATGCAGCCGGTGATGTTCTAGCCCCGCCCCCGCGACCCACTCCAAATTTTCCACACTGTGGAAAATATTTTTCCATAGCGTGGAAAAACTGACAAAAACTTTTCCATACTGTGGAAAACTCGCGCAATCTGAATCGCAACTTTCTCTCCAAGAATGAGTTGGGGATCTGCCGCCCGCCAGAAGCGGGAATATCCGTTGAAATATTTGCCATTGTGTGGAAGATTGGGAGCTGTCATGCCTAATTATCAACATTCTTATGCCATCATCATGGCCGGCGGCAAAGGCGAACGTTTTTGGCCTTTGAGTACCGAGCAGCGGCCCAAGCAATTGTTGTCACTTGCGGGCGGGAAGCCCCTGATTGTGCAGGCCGTGGAGCGCTTGGAGGGTGTGGTTCCGTCCGACCATATTCTGATTGTCACGAATGCCTCGCTAGTCGCGCCAATCCGGGAGATGTTGGGGGCGAAGAGTCCCGTCAGTATTCTGGGCGAACCCGTTGGCCGCGATACCGCCGCCGCTATCGCCGCAGGCGCTGCCTGGATTCAACAGCGCGACCCGCAGGCGGTTTTTTGCGTGATGACGGCCGATCACATTATTGGCGATTTGCCCATTTTCCAACAAACGCTCAGGCAGGGTCTGGCGCTTTGTGCCAAGAACGACATTTTAATGACCATTGGCATTCAGCCCAGCGAGCCCAGCAGCGCGTATGGCTACATTGAGGCGGGCGAGTTATGGAAGCAAGTTGATGGAATCGAGTTTTTCCATGCCCGGCGTTTTGTTGAAAAGCCCACGGTGGAGGTTGCCCGCGAATATTTGGCGACCGGGCGCTATGCCTGGAATTCCGGCATGTTTGTATGGTCGCTGGAAAGCTTGCTGAAGGCGTTTCAGGCATTTCAGCCCACGTTGGCCGAGCGGGTGGGGGAGTGGGGTCGGTGCGCGACCGATGAGGATTTTCAAAAGGCTTTGGAGCGCGATTTCCCGGCCCTGCAGAAGATTTCCATTGATTATGCGGTCATGGAAAAAGCGGATAACATTATTGTCTGTCCCGGCGCCTTCGCCTGGGATGACGTCGGCTCCTGGCCGGCCTTGGAGGCTCATTTGACGAAAGATGAAGCCGGAAATGCGATTTTAGGCGACGTGGAGGCATTGAACAGCGCCGGGAATATCATCGTCAGCGAAGGCCGCCTGACGGCGCTGGTCGGCGTGGAGAATCTCGTTGTGGTCCAAACGGACGGGGTCACGCTGGTTTGCAGCAAGGACCGCTCGCAAGACATCAAGCAACTGGTGGTCCAGTTGCGGGCGCAAAAGAATCGAGAAAACGTACTGTAAGAAACAGAAACCACCACCCAGGAGAACATAATGAAAAAATACCTCTGCACCGTATGCGGCTACATCTACGATCCCGCGGAAGGCGATCCCGATAGCGGCATTGAGCCCGGAACTGCATTTGAAGATATTCCCGACACATGGGTTTGCCCGTTGTGCGGCGTGAGCAAAGATTCCTTCGTTCTCGCGGACTGACGGATTTTTTTAACTCAAACACCGGCCCGAAAAGCCGGTGTTTTTTGATGGACCAATAACGTCGCATAATATATCTTATGTTTCGTTATGGGGCGAGGGCGGGCTTATATGTTGTGGTGGTGGCATTCAGATGTGCTTTTGCCTCCCAACGAAAACTTTGTGAATAACTCTGTTAATTCTGTGGATAAAAACCGTCATCCAAGGGGTTGCGACGACTCCCCCATATTCATTACGCCGGCGACTTCGCTTGTGGTATGTGATGTTTTTCCTGCCTTTAATTGTTTCCCGGAGAGACCCTCAAGGCGGCCAGACGCCCAGAAACATTCGCAAGGGATTTCTTGGATTCCGGCGCATGGGCGGGAAAAACTTTGGGCGTGGATTGGATTATTTTTCTCCGACCCAGGCACTGGGGTGAACCACGCCAATCTGGCCCCATCCCGTTGCCCGCCTATGGGACGCAGAATGGTTGCGTTTCCCGCCGTTGCGACTGGGCCAAAGACGGGCGGATGTTTTGAGCCCTTTGAATTTCCTATGCGCCCCCATCCTTTTGTCTGCAATTTTGAACCCCATTTTATCACCGCTTGCTTATCCCCTATCCGTTTTTCGTCGGTTACGCGCAGTACACCTATACTATAAAATAAAACATTTATGCCGAGAAATCTGTCGCACAATTCTCCTGCCAGATTCCGTTAAAAATCAGTCCCGAACCGAAGAATTATGCGACGTTGAGGAGCGCGATCTCGCGGTGGCAATTTCCCCAAAATTCGGTTGATTGAGAGACTATTATTATTTGACGAGTACGAGGCTGAGGGCCGGCCAGTATGTAATCAGGACCAGAACGGCGAGCATCAGGCCCATGAGGGCGAGTGAGGCGGCGGCGAGCTTGATGAGGGGCCGATTGAGTCGCATGGCGGCGACAAACAGATTCATGCCCACGGGGGGCGTGCTGTAGCCGATGGCCAGATTGGCTAAAAAGATGATGGCAAGATGGACGGGATGGATGCCGTAGCGGGTGGCCAAGGGGGCCAGAAGCGGGACAATCACAACGGTGGCGGTGTAGATGTCCATGATGCAACCGACGAGCAACAAAAAGACGTTCAAGAGAACCAGGAATATGAGCGGATTTTGGATGCGCTCCCCTACCCAATTCAAGATGATTTGGGGAACTTCTTGGTCAATCAGGTAATTGGTGATGGCCATGCCCATGCCGAGGATGAGCAGGACGCCTCCGACCAGCAAAACAGCGTCACGGATGATGGTGGTCAGTTGCTGGACGGGGATTTCGCGATGGATAATGACTTCCACGATGAGCACGTAAGCGGCGGTCAGCACGGCGGCTTCGCTGGCGACGAGCCAGCCACTGTAAATGCTGCCGAGGACCACAAACGGGATCGGAATTTCCCATTTGGCTTCCCATAGAGCGGCGCCTAGTTCGCGGAGTTCCAGAGGGCGACGCGGAATTTTTGCATGCAGGCCCGCCCAGACGCCATAGCCGCACAGGACAAGGAGAGCGAGCAGGCCCGGCAAAATGCCGGCGCGAAAGAGGGCGTCCACCGTGACTTCGCCGGAGATGGGCTGCGCGATGACGGCGTAGAGAATCAGTGGCAGGCTGGGCGCAAAGAGAACGCCCATATTGCCGCCGCTGGTGACCAGGCCGAGGGCGGCTTTCTCGCGGTAGCCGTCGCGGAGCAGGGCCGGCAGGAGCAGGCCGCCCAATGCAACGATGGTTACTCCGGACGCGCCGGTGAAGGCGGTGAGGAATGTGCAGGTGACGATGGTGACCATGGCGAGACCGCCGGGCATCCAGCCGAACGCGGCGCGCGTGAGGCGCAGCAAGCGTTCCGATGCGCGGCTGCCGGCCAGCAGATAGCCGGCCAGCGCGAACATGGGCAGGGCTTGCAACATGGGCATGCTGGTCAGGCGCGTCAGCTCGCCGATCATAATGGCGATGTCTATATCAATGGCGCGATAGGCCAGCATGGCCAAAGCGCCAAATATGGCGAACATGGGCACGCCGAGCAGGGCCAAAATGATGACGGCCCAAATCATGTGCCGTCCCCTGCCCCATGCATGGGGTCTGGCATCGTTGACGGGGGCGTTTGCCATCCGGCCGGGATAAATGCCCGCCCGGCAAAACGGATGACCATGAGCCAGAAGACAACCGGAATGACCATATAGTACTGATGGGCAGGAATCCCCAGCAATACGGTCATATCCATTTCCCGCTGGAAGCCGATATATCGGCCGGCGGCCCAGGCGAGGATGCCGCAAATAATTGCCGCGAACAGCGAGATAAATCTTTGCAAAAGCCCGCGCCATCGTTTGGGAAAGAAGGCACCGGCCAAATCAATGGAAATATGCCGCCCCTGCCCTGTCGCGGCCAGCGCGCCAAGCATGGTCAGCCAGAGCAAAGCCATGCCCAAAAGGGGTTCCGCCCAATTCCAGCCGGTGTGCCAGACGTTTCGCATCAAGATTTGCAGGGCGGCCAGAATGACCATGCCCGTCACCAGAATCGCCAGAACGTGGCGCTCCAGGCGATCCACCCAGCGGCTGATCGTTCGATATGCTGCTGGCAGTCGTCCGCTCACGGGTTGCGCGATTCCTGCAGGAACTTTTCCAACTGATTCCAGGCTTCGGCGGAGAACACCGAGCCGGTGACTTTTTCCCGTACGGTGGTGGCGAGTTGCTCGAACTGGGCGCGGGTTTCGGGGGTGGCATCCACGGCCGTTACGCCTTGTGATTGGAGAAAGGCCAGAGCATCCAGATCGCTTTTCCGAACCTTGGGATTCAGTTGAGCACAATATTTTTGAAAGATAGCTTTGACGACATCCTGATGTTGGGCCGGCACTTTTTTCCACGCGGCTTGAGAGACGAAAATGCCGCCGATGGAATAGGCCAGTTGCATGGTGTTGTAGTAACGGACTTTGGTTTGCCACTGGACAGCGACGGCGGCCGTTGGCGGCCCGAAAACAGTTTCCAGCGCGCCGGTTTGCAGGGCGGGCAGGACATCGGTGACATTGGCGGGGATAGAGGAAATTTGTCCGGCCTTGAACAACTCCAGTAACATGGGTGAATCCAGGCCCCAGACCTTGGTCGCGCGCAAGGCTTCCAAGCTGGCGATTGGCTTGGTGCTATAGGCGTAACTAAACCCTACTTCCGTCCAGCCCAGCGCCTCGTAACCATTTTTGCGAACATGTTCGTCCAGATAGGACTGGAATTTGGCGAAGGTTTGGTCCACTTCCTCATAATTGCGAAACACCATGGGGAACATGACCGCGGCGGCATCGGGACAAATGATGCCGATGGCATAGCCCATGAATCCCCCACCCTGCAATTGACCAGTTCTGATTTTGAACAGAACATCCTTTTCGGAGCCCATGATTCCGCCGGGATAGATTTTGAGTTTCACGGCACCACCTGTGGCAACTTCAATTTCATCCTTGGCATCGTTGATGGCCTGCATCCAAATGCTGCCATCGGGCGCGAGGGTGGCGAGTTTCAAGGTCACCTGAGCCATCGCGGGCGTCAGGCTTAACGTCAACAGAGCAATTGCGAATCGAAGTGTTTTCATATCTATTTTCCTTTATGGGGTTAGAACAGGTCGTCCACTTGGTCCAAGAGGGTCTGGGCACGGGTTTTGGCGACGGCATTCATGAGCGTGAATTCGGGCGCTTGAGGTTGCGCGGCCAGAACCTCTCGCAAGGTGTTCTCAAAAAGCTCCTGGTCGTAGGCATAGCGCGCATAAAATTCGGCGAACGTCACTTTTGGGAGGAGATAATCCGGGCCGGCAAAGGCCATGCTGCGCTCGAAACACTTGCGCGCCCGCTCCAAGTCACGCCCTCCGCCCAGAGGCAAGACGGTGTAATAGATGCCGTAAAACAGGTCCACGCCACCCTGATGGATGCCGGGATTCAGGTCTTGGACACGCGCCATCATCGCCAGCACTTTGGGCATATCGCCCAAGGCGGCAGGCGAATCCGAGCTGGCAATAATCCACATGACCCACGCCGAAGCGGTGGTGTATAGCGCGGCGGCGTCATCTTTTTTGAAGTAGCGCAGGGCGGCGGTGAAATCGTCCAGGGTTCCGCCGTTGCGAGCTTTGGCAAAGCGCTTGTTGCGAAGGTCCAGCGCGCGCAGGCCAAAGGTTTGGGCCTTGGCATACATGGCTTTCGTGCGTGATTTATTGGCTTTGTCCACAAAGCCCGTCGCATAGGCCACCTGAGCATCTGCGGCCGCCATCAGCACGGCCGGATTATCGGCGTGGGTTTCGGCCAGCGCATCGAGCATCAGCAAGAATGCCGGAGCGCCGTCGCGCACCAGTTCCACATCGCTTTGATACATTAATCCGGTGGAGAGCTGGGTCGCTACCGGCGACACCAGTTTGGCCGTGCCCTTGCGGACAACCACGCAACCGCTGAAACAAAATACCAGACTGCCCGCCAGCAGTCCCATCATGAGCATTCGCACGTATTTCATAAGAATTGGATTTGATACCCTCCCCCACCCTTCAGCACAAGCAAAACCGTTCGGATTCGAGGCCGCGCCCTAATCCTTAGCGACCCGGGGAAAAGCTCACCCTACGGGTGAAATTGGACTCGCCTCTTGCTATACTATGGGCATGAGCAAGCACTACACGAAGC
>FZPS01000173.1_pt38 | contig 11307 bp, 8 predicted proteins | sample 1817821 | NCBI WGS metagenome assembly FZPS01 (sample SAMEA104158645, study PRJEB21678) | metagenome | place: Germany | collected 2015-04-21 | reverse complement strand
AGGTTTCGACGGTCTCGTTATCCGCCTCCCCACCTTCTGCTTCATATTCGTCTATCTCATCCCCATTCATCTCATCTTCCTCAGCCGGCTCCTCCGGCAACTGCGCCGCCACCTCCCGCACATCCACCTTGCCGGTGACTACATCAGAAATGAGGCGCATGCGATATTCGCGCAAAAGTTCGATTTCCTTGCGAGAAGCAGCAATGGCGGCGTCGATCTTGGCAGTCTGAGCGTCGAGGTGCTCCACGATGGCAAATTGTTCGGGTAAAGGAGGAAAAGGGACACGGAATACCCGTAGGTTTGTTCTTGATAGCTCTAAGAAAGTGCTTCCTTGACCAAGCGCCTCTAAACTTGGCCGTGCCGCAAACAACACATAGTACAAATATTCGCTTATAGTCTTAACTTGAGGCACAAGAAGCCTACAGCCTTGATTTGTACACGCAGCGACTTGTAAGATACCAAGATGACCGATAGGAGCACGTGTAGATATGACTATACTGCCAGCGGGAGCTAGTGTTGTACCACAAGCATTGTACCCTTCAAGAGTAATAAGACGCGAACTATCGTAAATATATCTGCCTTTCAATTTCCCGAGGTCATCTGGTGTAACCCATACAATGTCGCCATCCCAATATTCAGGTGTGCTGCTTGAAGGTGTCGCGCCATTTTGTATTTGCATAACTGAACCAAGCCGCCGCACCTCCCAATGCTCCGGCAACTTGCCCAGCCATTCAACACCAGAAGGCTTATAGGCTGGGTAAGGCTTGCCAGTCTGGACATCGATCTGGCCAGTCACGACCTGGTGGATAAGGGCCTCCTTGTACTCCTCAAGCAGCGTTATCCGCTTCTTGCGCGCCCGGATTACCCTACGTATCCGCCGCTCCATATAATCGAGGAAGCGAACGATGGCTAATTGGTCGGGAAAGGGTGGCACCGGTACACGAAATGAGCGAAGTCGACTTTCAGCGATCGCTGGATAAGCAGTACCAACGGATTCCGCACAGATGCAGTCGATAAAGAAACTACTTTTCGCTAGGTAACTTACATACTTCGGATGCGTTCCTGGTCCTGCGGTCAAGACAACGAAGCCAGTTGAGCACACCAGTGCGTTTGCGTCTCTTGCGACATGATAAACAGCCTTCAAATATGTTCGCACGGTTGAAACGATGGTATCCCCTCTGCGAAGAACCCGTCTTGCACGGGAAGGTGCCCCACCAAATCGCATTTGTTGTGGTTCCCGGATTAGAAACCCAGTGCCAACTGTGCCAATATCGATGTACTTGAATTCGTAGTCTGCTGGTGTTGTTTCTGGTAGATTACTCTCATTTATCCGTACCCAGCGTTTTAGTGGCTTAAGTTCCCAATGTTCTGGCACCCTCCCCAGCCATGGCACGCCGGAGTCTTTGTAGGCGGGATAAGCGGTCAGATTGCGTATCATCGCTGGCCTCCTTTACGAACCGGTACTGCATCATCCAGCTTGCGATGTAACAAAGAAAGGAGTGTAAGATAGTCGACAGCATCGTCTTCTCCTTCTTTCCATAAAATCCTTGGCGCGTGAGCTCGTGGGTTCCGGATTGCACCAAAGCAACCTTTAAGCAGTAACGCAAAACCTTTGTGTTCTGACTTCTCGCTTTCTGTTCGGAGCGTATTCAGGGCGAGCATAGGTTTGTCGATAGCGAAAACATGGTCTATAAGTGCAGCGCCATCCAATTGAACGCCAGTCATATTCCGGATACGTTGGGCAAGTCCTTTCGTTGCTTCAAACACGGCGTGGAAGTAGTTATCCTTCATCAGTTCAGATCGGCAATATTTTAATACCTCCGGGTGAACACTACGGCCTTTTAACTTCGCGCGGATGGTCTGTACTCGTTTTTCTGCCTCATCGAGTGTAGTCACTGCCTTCACTCGTCGGAACTGCCCATCTTGTCCGTATTCCAATCCAGCAAAACTTAAGATCTTATTGAGTTGCTGGCGACAATTTTCAAACTCCTCAGCCCGGTCAATGAAGCGTATTGGATCAAGAAATGTGCGTATGAAATCAAGCACTTGATTAGCACAATTGTACCTATCCTGGTAATTTTGAAACACCCAGTATAGGCGTCGCCACTTAGTGGATTCGCCAGAATGGTCAAGCATTCCCCGTTCCTCAAGTATTCGGGAAATCTCACTTCCTGTGCCATAGTCACCAAGCAAATGTGATATTTTTTCGAGCTGGGAATTAGTAAATGTTGGGATCGTGGTCATCCTATCAACCCTCCGAAGAGTTCATTTATCAACCCCTCGGCCTCTCTCTCCACCTCTAGTAAATCTGTCTTTATTTCCTCAAGTGAACGTAGGGTCTTTGGTTTATAAAAATAGCGGTTGAAGTTGATCTCATAGCCCACCTTTACGCTGGTCGGGTCGTACCAGGCATCCGGCGCGTAGGGCAGTACTTCCCGGAGTAGGAAGGTTTCGATGGCCTTCTTCTGGTCCTCGGGAGTCGGCAGGTAGCCGGGCTGATTACATGCCGGGCACTCAAGGAAGGGAATCTGTTCAGTATCGCGAAGTTCCTTGTCCGGCTCGTATTTCACAACACACGTCTTGCCATCAATAACAGCCTCAAACAGACCACGCAGTGGATCAGGTGCCGTGCCGGGTTTATGAATTTTCTTGATGACTGGCGGTGCATTGTCGTCACGCTCGGCTATTTCCCGAAGTTCTCTGATTTCTTTGGTGGTATAAGCACGTTCGGGGTCGATACCTTTCAAACGCAGGGGGCGCTCTACCGTCACTTTCCAGTAACCGAAGGCAGCATTGGGGAAGATCTTGGACTGTTCGGTCTCTTCAAATGCGAGAAAGGTATCAACAATGCGGCGGATGTCTTCTTCAGACAGCTCGCAATTCTTCTTGCCCAGGTTCTTGCGCAGGGGCTTGTACCACTGGGTAGCATCGATAAGCTGCACGCGGCCTTTGCGGTGTTCAGGCTTGCGGTTCGTGAGCACCCAAATATAGGTGGCAATGCCGGTGTTGTAGAACATGTTGAGGGGCAGGGCAACGATGGTCTCGAGCCAGTCATTCTCAATAATCCAGCGGCGAATATTGCTCTCGCCCTGGCCCGCATCCCCCGTAAACAGTGATGAGCCGTTATGGACCTCGGCAATGCGGCTGCCGAGAAGGGTATCGTGCTTCATTTTGGAAAGCATGTTCACCAGAAATAGCATTTGCCCGTCGCTGGTACGGGTGATGAGCGACAGCTCCTCGCCCCGATGCTGCACAACAAAGCGAGGGTCTTTAATGCCAGTTTTGCCGCCCATGCGTTCCAGGTCGCTCTTCCAACTCTTACCATAGGGCGGATTGGAGAGCATAAAATCGAAGGTGCGGCCGGGAAAGGCATCATTGGAAAGGGTCGAGTGCTCCGGCCCGCCGACAATATTATCGGCAGCCTCCCCTTCACCCTTGAGCAAAAGGTCGGCCTTGCAGATAGCGTAGGTTTCCGCATTGATCTCCTGGCCGAAAAGATGCACCGAAACCTCTTTGCCGCGTTCCCTCGCCAGTTGCAAGAGGGTTTCCTCGGCTACTGTGAGCATTCCGCCGGTGCCGCAGGCTCCGTCATATAGCAGGTAGGTGCCTGATTGGATCTGGTCGGCAATGGGCTCAAAGATCAGTCGGGCCATCAGCCTTACGGCATCGCGCGGGGTCCAGTGCTCACCGGCCTCTTCATTGTTTTCCTCATTGAAGCGACGCACCAGCTCCTCGAAAATGGTGCCCATGGCGTGGTTGTCGAGGCCGGGCAGTCGGACGGTGCCGTCACTATTACGCATGGGATAAGGGCTTAAATTTATGGACGGGTCGAGAAATTTCTCGATGAGGGTGCCCAGGGCATCGGCCTTGGCTAAGCGGGGGATCTGGTTGCGGAACTCGAAATTGTTGATGATATCCTGCACGTTGGGCGAAAAGCCATCAAGATAGGCGCGAAAATCCGCCTCCAGCTGCTGACGGCTGGCCCGGGCTCTAAGATCGCGAAGGGTAAAGGGGGAGGTATTGTAAAAGGCTTGTCCGGCTGCCTGTCGCAAAGCAGCGTCCTGGTGTACGATCCCTGCCTTGTCCAGCGTGGCTTTCATATCGAGCACAGCCTTTTTGGTAGGCTCCAGTACCGCATCCAGCCGGCGGATCACGGTCATCGGGAGAATGACGTCACGGTACTTGCCGCGTACATAAAGATCCCGCAGTACATCATCTGCGATACCCCATATGAAATTGGTGATCCATGTCAGTTGACCGTTTTCCATGTTTATCTTCCTCCCTCATTACCTGCCGTTTTCTATATTATTCGTCAATTGTTGCCATATTCCCTGCCGCAATTATCCGCCATGGTCCCACAGCATGAACCCCCGGAGCAATTTCAATGTCCTTTAGCCTATGTAAACCTTAAACAGCGGCATGGTTATTTCTCCAGTTCCCTAATCGGATTACCCAGCAAGGTTCCAAATTCACACCCACAATCTTTGCAATAATAAGCAGGGCTGGTTTCATCAATACAGCAACCACCTAGCTTGATTTTCCCAGCTTTCTCTTCCAGATAAAGATTATAACTGGGCATCCCGTATACAATCTCTACAGTTTTCGTTGAGCCACAGACCGGGCAACGTCTGCTCTTTCCACCCATTTTCCACCCCTCCCCTGTGGTTTATTATGGAACTTTTTCCCCCGCTTCTCAGGCCGGACCGGCGATAAATAAAGCCATCTTCCTGAACCAGAAAAAGAGAAGAAAAAAGGGCCGATCTGGAATGGTCTTTCCTCCACTGCAGCCCTTTTCCCCCAACTTGTACTATCTTTTTTGCCTCAATCCCAGCACTGGAGCAAGATTATTATAGTGACAAAACCCATGAAACGGTTCCGAACCCTACATCTCCCTGCGCCCTTCAAGGGCCTTTATTAAAGTAACCTCATCGACATAGTCCAGATCACCCCCGACGGGGAGGCCGTGGGCTATGCGGGTGACCTTAATCCCCAGGGGTTTGACCAGCTTGGCTATGTACATGGCCGTGGCTTCCCCTTCTACGTTGGGGTCGGTGGCTAGAATAAGTTCCCTGATCTCTTCCTTTTGGAGCCGGGCAAGGAGTTCCTTGAGCCGGATGTCATCGGGCCCGATGCCGTCCATGGGGGAGATGGCCCCGCCCAGGACATGGTAGACCCCCTTGTACTCCCGGGTTTTTTCCATGGCAATGAGGTCCCGGGGGTCCTGGACGACACAGATGGTGCTGTGGTCCCGGAAATCGGAGGCACAGATGGGACAGGGATCTGCAGCCGTTATATTCCAACAGGTTGAGCAATACTTGGTTTTTGCCTTGGCTTCGACGATGGAACGGGCCAGCTGCTCAATTGCCGGCATCGGCTGGTCCAAAATATAAAAGGCCAGGCGCTGGGCCGTCCGGGGGCCAATGCCCGGCAGCTTGGTCAGTTCACCGATCAGCCTTCCCACAGGTTCCGGGTAATACATCTACCTTCCTCCCGCCTACATTTAAATCAGGCCTGGGGGCAGTTTTAAACCTCCGGTCAGTTTGCCCATTTCTTCTGCCACCATTGCCTGGGCCCGGCGCAGGGCTTCGTTGGTGGCGGCCATAACCAGGTCTTCCAGCATTTCCACATCGTCGGGATCGACGGCGTCGGGATCAATCTTTACCCCGACCACCTGGTTCTCGCCATTGACCGTGACTGTTACCACCCCGCCACCGGCCGAAGCTTCCACGGTCCGCTGGGCCAATTCCTCCTGCAGCTTGGCCATCTGGGCCTGGAGCTTTTGCATCTGTTTCATCATCTTCCCCATATTGCCAAAACCCACTTACATCTACCTCCCTGCTTTTATAATTCCGGGTTTTCCTTCCTTTCTTCCACCAGCCCGGGACCAAAGAATTCTATCGCTTCCTGGACCAGGTCTTTGTCCCTGACTTCTCCCCTTTTTTTCTCCTGGGCCAAAACACAGCGCAGGTCCAGTTCCCGGCCAAAGATGGCCTTCATGGCCGCCTCGATCTGTTCCTTGTATCTTTCGACCACCTTTTCCTTGTGTATCTGGTGGGTAAAGGCCAGGATCAGGCAGTTTTCCCTCAGCTCTGCCGGCTTGCCTCCCTGGATGAGGGCCAGGCCGGGTATATCCACCCTTTCTTTCAATTCCTCCAGGACCTCCGGCCACCTTTTTTCTATTGCCGCCAGGGTGAGCTCCTCCCTGGCGGGGGCAGCTTTCTTAATTGCTGGTTCCCTTTTAGCCCCCCTGTCCCCTTCCCCTGCAGCGGGGGGCCTTTTGGCCGGCCCTGCCTCCTTTTTAGGAGGGGTTCTTTCCGCTTTCCGGGCTTCCTGACCGGGGCGGGCAGGGATTACTTCAAGGGGCGGCTCCTGGGTTTGCAGGGCTTGCTGCTCCCTTTTCTCCGGCCTCGCCAGTTCCAGGAGGAGCTTGATGGCCATTACCTCCAGGGAGACCCGGGGCTGGGCGTCCCAGCGGATCTCACCTTCCGTCGCCGCCAAAAGTTCTATCCCCGCCATGAGCTGCTCCGGGGAAAAGCTGGCTGCCTGGCGGGAGAAGACCTGCTTCTCCTCCTGGGTGGCCTCGACCAGTTCATCCTGCCCGGCCCCCACCTTAAAGAGGAGGAGGTTGCGGAAGTAGCCGATGAGATCCCTGATCAGCTGGCGGGGATCCCGGCCATAATCCAGAAGCCCGTTGATGGTCTGCAAAAGGGCCGTGACATCCCCCTGCACCAGACAGTCCACCATTGCCTGCAGTTCTTCGCCGGCAGCTGCCCCCAAAAGGGCCAGGACTTGGTCATGGTCGATTTTATCGCTGCCCAGGGAGATGCACTGGTCCAGCATGCTCAGGGCATCCCGGAGGCTCCCCTCGGCCTTTTTGGCCAGGAGAAAGAGGGTCCGCTCCTCCACGGCCACCCCCTCCCGGTCCGCCACTTCCTGGAGCCGCTCGACGATGGCCGGGAGGGCCACCCGGTGAAAATCCAGGCGCTGGCAACGGGAGAGGATGGTTAAGGGTATCTTGTGGGCCTCGGTGGTGGCGAAGATAAAGATAACGTGGGCCGGCGGCTCTTCCAGGGTCCGCAGCAGGGCGTTGAAGGCTTCCGTGGTTAACATGTGTACCTCGTCTATTATATATACCTTGTACCTGCCCTCGGCCGGGGCCAGCTGGACCTTTTCCCTGAGTTCCCGGATCTCGTCGATGCCCCGGTTGGAGGCCCCGTCTATCTCCAGGACATCCAAAAACTCCCCCGCCGTAATCCTGGTGCAGGCAGGACACTGGTTGCAGGGCTCCGGCGTCGGGCCGTGGACACAGTTGAGGGCCTTGGCCAGGATCTTGGCCGTACTGGTTTTGCCGGTGCCCCGGGGGCCGGAGAAAAGGTAGGCATGGCTCACCCTCCCGGCTGCCAGGGCGTTGGTTAAAATCCGCCGCACATGTTCCTGTCCCACCAGGTCGGCAAAGGTCTGGGGCCGCCATTCCCGGTAGAGGGCACGGTAGGTCATTGGCTATCACCTCAAAGGAAACCCTTTCCCTGTTGTTCATCTTGCTTGAAAGGTTCTGCATTAGGCTCAGCAATTCCTTTTCCAGATAACAAAAAAGGAAACGGCCTCTGCCCTTTCCTCTTTCCAATAATTATTGGCCGTGCAGCCCACCCTTGACTTCTTCCCTTCCGGGCGTTACCTCCGCAGTTAACTCAAACCAGGTGCCCCTGCGGCACCCGGAACATCCTACTTACCGCTGCTCCCTTCCGGGCCTGACGGGGTTCATAGGCTTCCGTCGCGCAGGACCCGGTCTTCATCGCCACACACGGAGGCCAGACCCCACAAGGGGAAGCCGCAGGCAGGCATTCAGCCCTGCTGTAGCGGATTGCAGGTACAGGGCACCGCTATCTCCCCGCCTAGCACGGCCAAACTCTAAAAAAATGAAAATGGCGGAGAGGGTGGGATTCGAACCCACGAGGCGGAGACCTTCCGCCTACTCGCTTTCCAGGCGAGCGCCTTCGACCAGACTCAGCCACCTCTCCACACCTAATTCTGTTGCCACTATATATTGTACAATGAAGGAGGCGGGAATGCAAGTGCTCCACGCTGGTTAATTAATGGGAGCCGGTAGGCCGCCGCCCCCGGCGGGGGGAAAGGGGTCGGGCTGGGTATCCTACCGGAACTGATTTTTGACACTGTACATTTTCTCGTCGGCCTCTTTATAGACCTCCCGCAGGAGGTTAAATCCGAACATATGTTCGATTTTGGCCCCACGTCGGCCTCTTTATAGACCTCCCGCAGGGGCCTGGAGCCATTGGCGGCGGTAGCCAGGCCGATGGCTACACTCAAGGGCAGGTCGGGGTTCTCTTGGTTGTAAGCCTCGATGTTGTCGTAAATCCGGTCCACTATGGCCGCCGCCGTTTCCCCATCGGTGTTGACCAGGATGGCGGCAAATTCGTCGCCCCCCATCCGGGCCACAATATCGCTGGCCCGCAGGGAGCTTTTCAGGATGGACCCACAGGTCTGCAGCAGAACATCGCCGGCCTGGTGGCCCAGGGTGTCATTGACAAGCTTAAACTTATTTAAATCGCAGCACAGGAGGGTGATGGGATAGTCCCGGCCTTTCCCTATCCGCACCAGTTCCTTTTCAAAGTAATATCGGTTGTAGAGGCCTGTGAGCGGGTCGTGGAGGCCCAAGAATTTGAGCTGCTCTTCATATTCCTTCTTATAGGTAATATTGCGGGCAATACAGATTAAAATGGGCTCCTGGTTTTCATCTACGGCCGGGGAGCCTGCAAGGGCATACCACTGCCAGCGGCCCTCCCTGTCCTTGATCCGGTACTCAAAGGCCCTGTAGGTGCGGTTAGCGTTGAAGAGTTTATCTATATACCGCCGGAGATGCGCGGCATCCTCCGGGTGGACATTGGCGGTACAGACCTTCCCCTCTATCTCCGACCTATCGTAGCCCAGGCGTTTTTTAATATTGGGGGAAACATAGTTGATAAGACCCGCCCTGTTAATGATGAAGAAAATGTCACTGGCCTGCTCGACAAAGGTCCGGAACTTGGCCTCACTCTGCTGCAGGGCCCGTTGGGCCCGCTCCTGCTCGCTTATGTCCCGGCAGATGCAGATGACGGTTTTTTCCCCGCCAATTTCGGTGCCCGTGGCACTTATTTCCACGGGGAAAATGCTGCCATCTTTGCGCCTGTGCCTGGTCTTAAAATAGCAGTTGATCTTGCTGAGATCCCTAAATTCCCAGCGGACCCGCTCTTCGGTCATATCGGCATCCCAATCCCAGATCTGAAGATGGAGGAGCTCCTCTCGGGAATAGCCAAGCATTTGGGCAAAACGTTCGTTGGCCTCGATAATCCGGTGTTCCTGGTTAATGATCACTATACCCAGGCCGACCTTGCTGATGAGGGTGCTGAGCCTGACTGCCTTCTCTCCCAGCTGCTCCTTTACCTGGTGGCTTTCGGTAATGCTGGAAAGGATGGCATAGCCGCCGGCAAGGGCAGCGGAAGAAAAAAGGGGGCCGTATTTTACAGAAGCATAGATGGGGCGGCCTTCCTTAGAACTTGTTTCTATATCAATTTCTCCCCCTTCACCCTGTAAAACACTGGCCAAAATAGGAAGGCTCCCGCCCTCCCCCGGCCCTAGAAGGGCGTCTATCCTCTGCCCCAGCACCTCGTCCCCTTTATAGCCAAAGAGTCCGTTAAAGGCGGGATTGGCGTGGAAAACCCTCCCCTCGCAGTCAAACCAGAGGATGGCATCCCTGGTGTGATTGAACATGGACTGGTAAAGGGCCAGGCATTCCTGGGGTTTGCTATCCTTATTGGATCCGGCAACCATCCTTGTCTCCTCCTCAAATTCATAGCAGACTCACATACCTACAGACAACAAATTGCTGCAAAGCCTTGTTGCAGCAATATCTACAGCAAAGGAAGAGAATACAAGGAAATCTCCCATTTTTAACGCCGGAAAACCCTTTGTTCAAGTTATTAATCCAGTAAAGGCTAATTCTACAAGGCCCTTCCCCCCTCCTGCACGGCTGGGCCCCTTCCCCCAATAAAATTTGTTTCGGATAGGATAACCCCTCCCCGTCTTTAGCGGCAGGAAAGACACCTATTGCAGTATACCTATAATCAATTTATAATGGTATCTATACGGAAAAATTAGCCTTGTAAGGTAACCTTTTCTAGGTAAGGGATAATTATCCATAGTCAAGAATTGTGTTGGTTGTTTGAAACTGGAAGGGGCAAGGGTGTCTGTGAGCTGCTAGGAGGGAGAACATGAAAAGTTTACGGGCTAAAGTAATTCTGTACATATTAGGGCTTTTCCTGATAGGCACTCTGGTCTTGGCCTATGCCAATTACCTCGTCGCCGAGAGGGTAGCAACGGATGTTATCCACAGCTTAACGGAACAGCTGGCCGTGAACCTGGCCCATGCCACAGAAAACAACCTGCTGCGCTACCAGGACCTGGTAGAAGCCATGGCCCAGATGCCGGAAACCCTAGAAATGGATTCGGAGACCGACTGGGAGGTGCTGGAAGCCTATCTCCAGCGGGAGGAAGGGCGAATCCGGGAATTTGAAATGATCTTTTTGGCCGATGCCAACGGCGAGTATATCAATACCAAAAGCCAGAGGGGCAATATTGCCGATCAGGATTACTTCCAGGCAGTTATGACGGGTAAAACCGTTATTACCGAACCCCTCATCAACCCCGTCACGGGGAAGGAAGTAGTGGTTGTCGCCGCCCCCATCAAGGATGGGGAAGGGAAGGTTAGCGGTTTATTGGGAGCAACGATAACCCTGGAGGAATTGACCAATATTATTTCCCAGACCGAGCTGGGGGAAAACGGCTACGCCTTTGCCCTGGCCTCCGACGGCACCGTCGTGGCCCACCGGAACCGGGATCTGCTGCTGCGGCACAATTATATAAGGGACAGCAAGCCGCAAGTGGACACGGAAAGCGGTGGCGATGTCGACGCCGTCTCTGAGGCCACTGTAGACGCCGTCACCAGCGCCACCCAGGCCATCGGCCTGGAAGTGGTCAGCGGGGAAGTGGGCCATTCGGAATACAAGCGGGAAGGGATCGATTATCTGGTTGGTTATGCGCCCGTACCCCTGACCAAGTGGGGTGTGGCCACGGTCCTGCCACGGGAGGAAATCCTGGTTCCCCTGGCCGACTTGCGGGAGAGTTCCTTTCGTTACACAGCCATCTTCGTCGTACTGGGAGCAGCGGTAGGTTTATTCCTGGCCAGCGCCATTGTGAAACCCATCAAGGCCTTGACGGCAGCGGCGCAAAAAATAACCCAGGGGGATCTTACCC
>FZPS01000139.1_pt532 | contig 11308 bp, 11 predicted proteins | sample 1817821 | NCBI WGS metagenome assembly FZPS01 (sample SAMEA104158645, study PRJEB21678) | metagenome | place: Germany | collected 2015-04-21 | reverse complement strand
TCGGAACCGGTGGGCCCACTTGAGAAGATAAGAATTATTGTTAGGGAAATGATGTATATGGCGCCTTTTTGCTCCATTTATTTTCTGGCAAAAGGAAACAAAAATCTATCTGTCCTTCTTGCAATTGTCTCTCTCAGTCTTCCTTTGCGCGGAATTTCGATTGGTGAAAGAGAGGCAATATTAAAATTTCTTGCCAACTGGGGGTTTGTTTATCTTTTTTTTAGACCGATTCTCAGCGAGAGAATTAAAAAAACTCTAAAAAGAATAGGTCTTATATTTTTCTCCCCTTTAATCCTATTTGTTATCGCGATGACTTTTGCGCGTTTCGGCGAGGATGAGGGTGGTATATTAAGAAGTCTGTTTTTATATGCCGGAGATCAACCGTACTTTTTTACGACGATTTTCAGTGACTCTGGAATAGCAGCTCAAGCTCAAGGGGGAAGGCTTTGCTTTCGATACTTCTTCCCCGTTCCGGAAAGAGTTCAAGGGCAGATTAATTTTTTTATTAATTCCGACATCTATCTTAATCAATTTGGTGGATTGCCTGCTTCTTTTTATTTAGACTTCGGCAATCTTGCCATTGTTGTCATTCTCATTATTTCTTTAATATACTTTTTGATAATCAAGCACTCTAAAAAAGTTTCCGGAAAATATCCTCTTCATATAACTGCGTTATTTGTTTTTTCTTTTCAAGTGCTGTTTATGAATATTTTCTATTTTGATTACGGCCCATTATTCAGCGTATTGTTCAGCATCTTTTTTATTATTGTATGTTGGATTTATCCGAAACTTCAATTAATGCAGTTCAAATAAACTTATTATGTCACATGCTTTTTCGAAAAAGATTTTTGCAGTTGTAAGTCATTTTTATTTTTGTGGACTAATGCCCTTTGAGCCAAAAGAATGGGATATTAAATTCGGACATTGGTTAGATTTACCTCAATTACAGTAGTTGTGCTGTTCTTTCTTTTTGTTAATTCCATATGAAAAAAATCCTTTTTTTGGGCGCCGGACTTTCGAGTGGGGGTGCAGAACATCAATGCGCACAATTGATGTCTATGCTAGTAGATAAAGGATATAGTGTTACATATGCCTCTTTTGGAGATGTGGAAGATCACTATGCAGTATCACCATTGGTAAAAAGGATTCAACTTGCCCCAAAGCGTTCGACAATTAGGAAGATAATGGCTGTTGAACGATATCTTCTTAGAGTAAAAACTGATGTGATTGTCGCATTTTCACAAAGAATGAGTGTTTTAACATTACTGCCTTTATTGTTCAGGCCGAAAATCAAGGTAATCTCGGGAGAAAGAAATTTTACGATAGGCACTCCGGATAAGTTTGAAAAAATTTTAATTAAAACAGGCCTTTATCGGAGATCTAATTTTATTGTCCCTAATAATTATTCTCAAGCTCGATATCTATCTGCGAAGATGCCTTCAATAAAGAGTCGTATTAGGGTTATTACAAATTATACTGATATTGATAAATATAGCTTTACCGCTGTTCCTAATAACGAAGTTACTAAAATTGGTATTTTCTGCAGATTCGAAGAACAAAAGAACTTTCATCGGCTTCTTGATGCCCTTTATATTATTAATAAACGATATTCATTTAATTATCATGTTGATTGGTATGGAAACCACACCTTTTCTTCGAAAGCTCAGAAACAATACTTTGAAGATGGAATATCAAAAATAAATGAGTGCCAGCTTGAGCAATATTTAACGATACATGAACCCACTCGTGAAGTCGCAAAACTTATTCCATCTTTTGATGTCATGTGCCTGCCATCACTCCATGAAGGATTTTCAAACTCCATAAGCGAGTACATTAGTTGCGGCAGACCTGTTCTGTGCAGTGATGTCAGCGACAATTCAATAATGGTCCATGATGGTAAAAACGGGTTCCTTTTTGACCCCTTAAATGTTGAAAGTATTGTAAATGCATTCCGCAAGTATTTTCAAACTTCTTTCGAAAAGCGTAGTGAAATGGGGAAAATTAGCCGAGAAATTGCCGAAAGTTTATTTGATAAGGACAGATTTATTAACTCTTATATAGATTTAATCGAAGCATAAACTTTGTTTTATTTATAACCTAATTAAATCTTTTAAAGAACACTTTTTGATGAAAAACAATGTTATTTGCATATTAGTTGATTCTGTTATCGCAGATTATTTTGGGAAGACAAGATGTTTTGAAAGCCCAACCCCATTCATTGATTCGCTAAGATCTGAGGGGTTGGTTGCTAATAATATGTATTCTCATGGCCCTTATACTGATGCTGCAACGAAGAGTTTATATACTGGACGGAATTGTTTGGATGATTTTGCTTTTTATTTCAGGTTAGAAAGTGCGCCTGCAGATCATTACAAAGTTTTTCACGACAATGGATATGAAACATACGGACTATATTACCCATACTATGTCCTAGGACCCAAAACAAAGAAAAACATCGATCATTCATTTTACACAGCCGGGTTTATTTATAAGAGTGAATGGAACGAAATATATAAATATTACTCTTCCAAGCTGGCTAAGACCGGACTAAAAGATGATGATAAACTTCTTCTTCATAAAAGAACACAACTTATGTTTGAAGCTTGGAGCTTATATTATGAAGAAATATTATCTAATCCGCAATCGTTAAGAATTATTAAATCGATTTTTGATGACTTCGATGTTAATAAGGCTTACGACTTTTTAACGACTGAATATCAAAAATATAAAGCCAAACCAGATCAATATTTATTTAATCTTCTTTCAGAGGGCCTGGAGCATCCTTTGGCTAAATTAGATAATCTCGATGTTGATATAAAGATTGACCGCAAAAAACTTTCCTCACTATATAAGGATGAAGCGTCATTTTTCACAAAAATATCTAAATTAAATTTTTCCGCTAATTTCAGTCGCCACTTACCGTCTTTTAGACGTATTTACAAAGGAATTTGCCAATGCTTTAAAGATAGAAATCTAGAAAGCATTAAATTCCTTGCTAATTATTGGTGCCTTCTAAACGATGTAAAATTGTTCAAGAAACATAGCTTTTTGAAACACTGGCAGGATTTACCATCAGCAAGAACACAATTAGAGTGCGCTGCTGAGATTTTAGAGGAGCGGGGAAACCGTAATAAGCCATTTTATATGTCGCTTCACCTCCTTGATCCTCATAATTATGTGTCTTTTTTCTCTTATGATAATTTACTTAAGGCAAAAGAAGAAATAGCAGTATTGAATAAGTATGTAGATATGTTGGGGTCGGAGTTCGATGGTGCTATTTCTTATATTTTATCTATACGGTATGTTGATTACTGTATAAAATTATTCTGCGAAAAGCTGAAAGCTATGGGCATATGGGACAATACCACAATAATGATTATTGCTGATCATGGCTCATCCTATAGCTTCTCGCCTCTGCATGGTCCAAGAGTTAACACATTTGATAAAGAGTGTTATCATGTGCCATTTATCATCCGCTCTCCAGGTTTTGCCGGGTGTGAAAATAATGATTACTATAATTCAAAAGATATATTTCCTACTTTGTTTGATATGGTGGGTATTCAAAAGCCAAAGTCATTTATTGGACACTCCATTCTTGATAAAAGTTATACTCCGCAAAACTATGTGATTACGGAATATACAGGTCCAGGATGTCCGGATTTGCTAAATCGACGAATATGGTTCAGTATAAGGGATTGTTCTTTTGTTATTGGATATAAAGTTGGTATATTTGAAAATTTTGAAAATGGAGAAATATCCGTTGTTTATGATTTGTCGAAAGACCCCAATGGATATTATGACATAAAGAAAACTATTGATAAGACTAAATTAACATATCTATTAAAACCTCTAGAACGCAGATTCGAAGAAGTTAAAATTAACACAGAGTTATTTATAAAATCATTAAAAGATAATGAAGGCATTGATTCTTAATTCCGGCACAGGCAGCCGTATGGGCGTGATAACCAAAGAACAGCCCAAATGCATGACAGAGGTGTCGCACAGGAACACCATTCTGAGCCGTCAGCTCAGGCAGCTGGTTTCTTTCGGCATCGAAGAGGTAGTAATTACAACGGGTTACTACGACAAGGTGCTTGTTGATTATTGCAATGCCCTTTATCTACCTCTCAAGTTCACCTTTGTTAACAACCCCCTCTACGATAAGACAAACTATATTTACAGCATCTATTGCGCTAAAGACTGTCTGAAGGATGATGATGTGCTTCTCATGCATGGCGATCTGGTGTTCGAGAGCCTGGTGATGGAGGCAGTTATCGATAGCGGGACCAGCTGCATGACAGTCAGCTCTACGCTGCCGCTTCCGGAGAAGGATTTCAAGGCTGTTCTTAAGGACGGAAGGATTGATAAAATAGGTGTCGGGTTCTTCGACAATGCAGTCGCAGCCCAGCCTCTTTATAAAATCAGGAAAGAAGACTGGCTTATATGGCTTGAGAACATCGAGAGGTTCTGCGAGAACGACAAGCGTCAGGTGTATGCGGAAAACGCTTTCAACGAGGTGTCCGACAAATGCCTGATTCATCCTCTCGACATAAAGGATATGCTCTGCTCTGAGATTGACACTCCCGAGGATCTCGAAGCAGTGAAAAAGGCGCTCTCAAAGCTTAATGAGCGCACGGTTTATATGAGCTTTTCAACCGAATACATCCATAGCGGCCATATCTCAATCATCAATAAGGCCCGCAGGCTCGGCCGCCTTATTGTCGGCATTCTTTCCGATGAGGCGGTGTCAAGCTTCAGGCGTTTCCCCCTCATTCCTTTCGAGGAGCGCAAAGCCCTTATTGAGAATATTGCCGGGGTTGAGCGCGTGGTGGAGCAGAAGTCCCTTTCGTATGCTGAGAATCTCCGTGCCTTGAAGCCGGACTATGTCGTCCATGGCGATGACTGGCTTGACGGCTTTCAGAAACCCATCCGTCAGGAGGTTTGTGAAGTGCTTGAAGAATACGGAGGAAAGCTGGTTGAGTATCCGTATTCCAATGACCCGAAGTTCAAGGAGCTTGATGCAAAACATCGCGCGGAGCTTTCAATGCCGGACATCCGCAGAGGTCGTCTCCGCAAGCTAATCAATATGAAGGGACTTGTAACCGCACTGGAGGCCCACTCCGGTATTACCGGTCTTATTTGCGAGAAGACAAAGGTCCTTCAGGACGGCAAAACCTACCAATTCGATGCAATGTGGCTTTCAAGCCTTTGTGATTCCACTGCAAAGGGCAAGCCCGATATTGAGCTCGTTGATATGACTTCACGTTTCCGTACCATTGATGAGATTATGGAGGTTACCACCAAGCCAATCATCTTTGACGGTGATACCGGCGGACTTACCGAGCATTTTGTCTATACGGTCCGTTCGCTCGAGCGCATGGGTGTTTCAATGGTAATCATTGAGGACAAGACCGGCCTCAAGAAGAATTCTCTGTTCGGAAACGAGGTTGAACAGACCCAGGACAGCATTGAGAACTTCTGCGAAAAAATCGCTGCCGGCAAGAATGCGCAGAAGACCAAGGAATTCATGATTTGTGCGCGCATTGAGTCGCTTATCCTTGAGAAGGGCATGGATGATGCTCTTAACCGCGCCTTCGCTTTCGTGGGCGCAGGTGCGGATGCAATCATGATTCACTCCCGTAGGAAAGACCCTTCCGAAATCTTCGAGTTCGTAGAGAAGTTCCGCATCAAGGATTCTGTGACTCCGATTGTTGTGGTTCCCACCTCTTTCAACACCGTCACCGAGGAGGAGTTCAAGCAGAAAGGTGTCAATGTGGTCATTTACGCCAACCAGCTCACCCGTACCGGCTTCCCTGCAATGCAGAATGCAGCCCGTACAATCCTTGAGCACCACCGTGCAAAGGAGTGTGACGATATGTGCATGTCCATCAAGGAGATAATAAACCTCATCCCAGAACAGTAGCAGTTATGATCAGTCCGAAGTTTTTTGTAGAGGAATTGGGCAGGTACGGCATCGACTTTTTTGCTGGAGTGCCGGACAGCCTTCTCAAGAATATCTGCGCCTATATTGCTGACAATATGGATGCGCAGCATAATATCATCACCGCCAATGAAGGTGCGGCGGTGGCTCTTGCGGCAGGGTACCACCTTGCAAGCGGCAAGGCCGGTGTCGTGTATATGCAGAACTCGGGAGAGGGAAACATCATCAACCCCCTCGCCTCACTTACCGACAGAGAGGTTTACAATATCCCCGTGCTTCTCCTCATCGGCTGGAGAGGCCGACCCGGTGTTCACGATGAACCGCAGCACGTTAAGCAGGGCAAGGTGACAACCGCTCTTCTTGACACGATGGGCGTTGAATATGATGTTTTAAGCACCGAAGAGAACAAGGCGGCAAAGCAGATTGCAAAGGCGGCTGAAGCCCTCAGGAACAACGAGGTTTACGCTCTCATTGTTGAGAAGGGCACATTCGAGGAGTATAAGCTCCGGAGCACAGAGTTCAATGACCTGACTATGTCCCGTGAGGAGGCAATACGGACAGTCGCCGCGGCGCTTGACCCTGAGGATGTAATAGTTTCCACCACCGGTATGATTTCCCGCGAACTCTTCGAGGTGCGCTCCGCCTGGGGTCAGGGTCACGAAAGGGATTTTCTGACCGTGGGCTCTATGGGGCACGCCTCCCAGATAGCCCTTGGCATTGCTATGCAGAAGCCGGACCGCAGAGTCTGGTGCTTTGATGGCGATGGCGCCGTCATCATGCATATGGGCTCCATGGCGATTGTTGCAAGCAGGGAGTCCGGGAATTTTGTCCACGTTGTCTTCAACAACGGTGCACACGACTCGGTGGGCGGCCAGCCGACTGTCGGCCTTAAAATTGACATACCTGCTGTAGCGAAGGCCGTCGGTTACAAGGCAGTTTTCTCGGTAAATGAAAAGTCCTCGCTTGAAACTGTCCTGAAGGATGTCAAGGCCTCGGAAGGTCCGGTATTCCTTGAGGTGAAGGTTAAGAAGGGGAACAGAAAAGACCTCGGCCGCCCGACAACCACGCCTGTACAGAATAAAGAGGCGCTTATGGAGTTCTTAAAGAAGTAGTTTATGCATCATATTGTCAAAGGGATAGATGAATTGCCCCGGATATTGAAGGGTATCAAGTGTAGGAAATTGTTTCTTGTAATGGATTCTTCATTTCCTTTCCTGAACATCAGAAGAAATATCGAGGCATTGGAGGTGGAGAAAGTCGCATTCTCCGACTTCACCCCCAATCCGCTTTATGAGCAGGTGTGCAAAGGCATAGAACTTCTCAAGGCAGAAAAATGCGATGCCATTCTTGCCATAGGCGGCGGCAGTGCAATCGATGTGGCGAAGTGTATCAAGCTTGCGGCGCTTGCCAAAGAAGGCGGTGCGGCAACCATACCTCCTCTTGTTTCCACAAGAGTGCCGATAGATGGCTCTAAGCTTCCCCTTATTGCCGTTCCCACAACTGCTGGTACCGGCAGCGAGTCAACCCATAACGCCGTTCAGTATTATGAGGGAGAGAAGCAGACCGTTACCAATGACGGCATTCTTCCCGATTATGCTATTCTTGAACCTTCCGTATTGAAGACGCTTCCCTTATATCAGAAGAAGTGCACAATGATGGACGCCCTCTGCCAGGGTATCGAGTCCTGGTGGTCAATAAACTCTACGGAGGAGAGTTATGAGTACAGCCGCAGAGCTATTGAGCTAATAATGGCAAACTGGGAGAAATACATTTTTGAGAACGACCCTCATGCGGCGGAGGAGATTATGCTTGCCGCAAATTATGGGGGCAGGGCCATCAACATCACCCAAACCACTGCCGCCCATGCAATGAGCTATATGATCACTTCACTCTACAGCTTGCCGCACGGCCATGCGGTGGCGGTATGCCTGCCCGAAATTTGGGAGTATATGATAGGCAATATGGACAAGTGTATCGATAAAAGGGGGTCTGAGTATCTTTCCGGCATATTCAAGATGATTGCGGAATCGATGGGGGCGTCTGACTCTGCTGATGCCGTCAAACTGTTCAGGGATATGATGCTAAGGATGGAGCTGGCGAATCCTGTTGCCGGAGATAGGGAGAAGGAATTGGATATTCTTTCAACCTCGGTTAATCCGGTGAGGTTGAAAAATAACCCTATTCGCTTGGATGAAAAAACTATAGAAAAACTATATTCTTTAATTGTGAATGCCTAAATTACTTCAAATAAACTCCTGTCTTGGAATCCTTTCAACAGGAAAAATAACAGAGAGCGTAGCTGAACTTGCAATGCAAAAAGGTTGGGAATGCTATATTCTACATGGTGCTAGAAGTATTGGACCGACAAAACAAAAACACTACCAAGTATCTTCTTTGTTAGAGGTGTATATGCATTTTGCTAAAAGTTTGCTTTTTGATGCACATGGTCTTGGGTCTAAACTAGCAACTAAAAGAATATTGAAAATCATTGATGACATTCAGCCAGACATTATTCAACTTCATTGCATTCATGGTTATTATATCAATTACAAGATTCTTTTTGAATATCTTAACAGACACAATATTCCCATAGTTTGGACATTTCATGATTGCTGGGCTTTTACTGGTCATTGTGCGCATTTCGTAACAGCAAATTGTAACAAGTGGAAAGCTGAAGGGTGCAACAAGTGCCCGTTACTGAAAGGATATCCAAGAGCACTGATTGATAGATCGAAACGCAATTATTTGCTTAAGAGAAAACTATTTACAGGAAATAAAAACTTACATATAGTTGCAGTCTCAGAATGGTTAGCTTCCTTTGCTAAAGAATCTTTTTTAAAGGGGATGAATATTAGCGTGATAAATAATGGGATTGATATTATGACGATGAGTCCGTCTGGAAATAAATCAAATGGCAAGTTTAAAATATTGGGAGTGGCGTCTGTTTGGACAAAAGATAAAGGATTGTACGACTTCTACAAGCTACGGGGCTTATTGCCCGAGAAATATTTTGAAATTTGCTTGGTTGGATTATCACAAAAGCAAATCTCAGATTTACCAGATGGAATTAATGGATTACCCCGTACGGAATCGGCAAAAGCATTAGCAAAGATATATTCAGAGTCGGATGTTTTTGTTAATCCAACGTATGCAGATAGTTTTCCTACAGTCAATATGGAGGCCTTAGCTTGCGGAACACCTATTATTACTTATAGAACTGGAGGTAGCCCGGAAATAATAGATGAGAAAACCGGAGTTGTTGTCGATCAGGGAGATGTTTGTGCAATAAAAAACACGATATTAAAGATGGAAAAATATCCTTTATCATCCGAGGACTGCCGAAATAGAGCTGTCCAATATTTCAATAAAGAAGATAGATTTAAAGATTACATTTCCCTTTACGAACGATTGCTTAATAATACTCACATTGATTAAACCCCAAAGGCTTGCTGTTTTTACTTTTTTAGTGACAGAGCCTGCGGAACTATTAATAATTAAAAAATCTTATGAATTACGAAATAGCTAAACCTTATCAGGTTTGTACTCGCTGCGTGATGGACACGAGCGATGATTTTATTAAGTTTGACGAGAATGGCGTTTGTATGAGATGTAGAGAGTTTGAAAGTCGTATCCTCCCGAAATGGAACTATGGTAAAGGTCATGAGGACGAACTTAAACAACTCATTGGCAGAGTTAAGAAAAGTGGTGTTGGAAAGGATTATGATTGCCTTCTTGGATTAAGTGGTGGTTTGGATAGTACATATCTGTTGCATCTTGCTGTAAAGGAGTGGGGGCTTCGACCGTTTGTGTTTCACATTGATTGTGGATGGAACCTACCTGTTGCCGAAAATAATATTCGTAAGGTTTGTGATGCTTTAAGTGTAAAACTCCATATTGAAAAAATGGACTAGGAAGAACTTCGCCATATGCAGCTTGCCTGGTTCCGTACAGGAATGGAGAGCCTTGATGCGCCACAGGACCATGCATTTATCTCATTGGTTGACCGATTCTCTTGCGAACTTGGTATCAAATATGTCTTGAAAGGATATAACATTTCAACAGAAATTGTTGCTGATCCGGCTTCCTGGGGGAAAGATGGTGGCCCAATTGGTGATGGTACTTATATGAAGGATGTCGTTAAGAAGTATTGCGAAATCCCTATAAGGAAGTATACCTTTACAAATGGTTTTAAACACAAATTCTGGATTCCATATATTCTTGGAGTTAAGACATTGAACCCGCTAAATCTAATTCAGGTTACCAGAAAGCAGATGATTGATACCCTTTCTTCTCTTTATGGATATGAACCTTATGGACAAAAGCATTTTGAGAGCTTGATTACAAAGTTCCTTGAGGGCTTCTGGATGCCTAAACGATTTGGTCACGATATGCGTAGAGCACAACTCTCAAGCCTAGTTGTGACCGGTCAGATGACACGTGATGAAGCGCTGAAGATTCTTGAGTATCCTCCTTTAACGGAGGAAGAAGAGATAGAACTCTTTAGAGAAGTTGCTAAACGCCTTGAAATCACAGAAGATAAGTTATGGGAATTCTTTAACATGCCAAAATGCACTGAGCGTTTTAGAAGTCAGGAATGGATATATAATATGGGTATTAAGCTCTATGAATTTCTCGGAATAGAAAAACGAATTAGAAAGTAATAGCAATTATCTATACACCTATCACTATCTTAACTTCTTCTACTGCATATAGTTAATAATATACTGGATAGAATACTCGTTTACCCATAAAACTCCTTGTACCACTTAGCGAACTTCCTGAGTCCTTCCCTCAAGGGGGTTGAGGGCTTGAAGTTATAGTCTCGTTCGAGCGGAGAGGTATCGGCAAAGGTTATGGGAACATCGCCCGGTTGCATAGGGGCAAGTTCTTTATAAGCGTCAAAGTCATAATCCGCAGGGAGAATGCCGGCACGTACAAGTTCCTCTTGGAGAATATCTATAAAGTCGAGAAGATTTTCCGGTGAATTATTGCCGATGTTATAAACCTTATGTGGAGGCATCGGAAGACCATCTTCACCATTCTTACGCTCCGGTGCTCCCTGCATTACGCGAATAGTTCCCTCAACGATGTCGTCAATATAAGTAAAGTCGCGCTTGCAATTGCCGTAATTGAATATTTTTATGGTTTCGCCCTTCACAAGCTTATTGGTGAAGTCGAAATATGCCATATCAGGACGGCCGGCGGGGCCGTAAACGGTGAAAAAGCGCAAACCGGTGCTGGGGATATTATAGAGTTTGGAGTAGGCGTGAGCAAGCAGTTCGTTACTCTTTTTGGTTGCCGCATATAAGCTGACGGGGTTATCCACCTTGTCTTCAGTTGAATAAGGCACTTTTTTATTGGAGCCAT
>FZPS01000191.1_pt64 | contig 11310 bp, 8 predicted proteins | sample 1817821 | NCBI WGS metagenome assembly FZPS01 (sample SAMEA104158645, study PRJEB21678) | metagenome | place: Germany | collected 2015-04-21 | reverse complement strand
ATCTTCAGGAATATCCAGGATCAGTTTGAGACCTTTCTCAGTAGCTTTCACTTTTATGGTATCTGCCGCTCTTTGCACGAGTTCGATGAGGTCTGTCCTTACCGGGAAGAGTTCCAGCTTTTCTGCCTCAATCTTGGATACATCTAAGATGTCGTTGATGATTTCCAGGAGGCTATTAGCTGAATAGGCAATGTTTTGCGCATATCGTTTTTGTTGGTCTTCGAGCTCGGAATTGATCAGCAGCTCCGTGAAACCCACCATGCCATTTAGCGGAGTTCTGATCTCGTGGCTCATATTTGCCAAAAACGTGCCCTTTGCCCTATTTGCTTTCTGGGCTTTTTCTTTTTCCAAAACGAGACTTTCTTCCATCTCTTTTCTTTTATATACGTTCACTAAAAGCTGGGCATAGAGTGTGAGCAATTGTCTGATCGCTGTAGAAATAGCACGCTCTGCTTTGGTGTAATTTAATCCTATAAAACCAATGCAATCACTGCCGCTCATCATGGGCACCAAGATCACGCTCTTCACGCCATATTTTGCTATTGATTGAACGCCGATACTGTCCTTTTCAATATTGCCGGCGGTTTCAAACATAAAGATTTCGCCTTTTTTATGAGCCTCGGCTACAATGGGAAATTCATCGATTTTGCGGAATGAAGATTTCCTCTTTTTAGCAAAACCCTCGTCTTTAAACCACTCTGCGGTGGCGGTGAGAAGGTTACGATCCCAGTCGTAAGTGCAAATCATTGCTTGATCTGCCTCGGCATATTGCGCCAGTTTTATCAAAGAAACATCAACGGCATCGTCAAGATCAGCCACGGGAAGATTTATATATTTCAGCGCAAGAGCGTTGATAATCTCTTGCAGTTCAACTTGTTCCTTTAGCCGGCGATTGATCTTCTGTTTGTTTATCATTTCGCCCAACATGTTTGCAACCAGCTTGAGATTGTTGATTTCATCGTGCGGAAATTCTCTGATTGTGTCCATGGTTTGGAAACAAAGTGTAGCTACCACCTTATCCGAGCTCTGCACGGGGATCATGATCAGAGAGAGCTTTTGTTTCCTATCAACACCGGGCATATATTTTTCTAAGGTATCCGGCAAGTTCCTCAGGTCGTCAATGTAAACTATCTCATTATTTAGGATGAAGTTATGCGGCCAAGTTTTGGCGGTGATGGCTGTATTTACCACACTTGCAGGCATGCCGATTTTGCCCTCTGTATGCCAAGAACTATGGAGGCTTGTCCAGCTATAATCCAAATTATAGTCTATTATAAAAGCTCTGTGCACTCCTAAAAATTCGCCTATTTTCGCCAAACTCATCTCTAAAACTTGGTCGATAGCATCTCCATCCGCTTTCACGAAAGCCGTGGATATATCCGCGATAAGACTCTGGAATTTCGTATGTTTATCTACCAGCATCTGGCTCTCAAAAAGGTCGCTGACGTCGCGCTCAAGCGCTAAAACCCTGTCTTTACCGAGCGGAGAGATGCGCACGCCGTAATGGTAATTAATTCCCTCAAAATTGACTTCATATTGAGTTTTGTATGTCTTGCCTTCTTTAAGAGCTTTTTGGACGGTATTGATATAGGCCTTAGAAAAAGGCTCGCCTATGATTTCATTAAGATTTTTTCCCAAAACCTCTTCGGGATCCAGGTGCATACGAAGGTTGCTGCCGGAGCGTATATCCAGAACGGTGCCGTCTTTATCTATCACTGCAATGAGATCGGGAATGGCGCTGAGAAGTGATTTGATATACTCGTTTTGATGGTTTACTTTTTGCTTTGCTTCCATATGCTCAGTGATGTCTTTGGATTGGAGTAAATAACCATTCAATCCGGGGAAGCCTACGAAGTTGCTCCCCGTAATTTCCAGCCAGATATAGTTGTTTTCAGAGTTTATAAAGCGTGTTTTGATGTGTTGTAATTTGGCAGGATTGTCTTTTAAGTCTTGCAAAAATGATGTGAATACTTCATAATCATCAGGATGGATGTGCGCTGCGGGGTCAAAAATAGCGAGTTCATCCATGCTTAGACCCGTGATCTGAGAGCCTCTGGGGGAAGCTCTGAGAACCTGATAGTCCTCGTCAAAAAGCATAGTCCATTCGCTGGATTGCTCGATGATTGCTTGGTTCAGCTTTTCATGGCTTTTAAGGATATGGCTTGTCTCAATATATTTAGTTTTGTCTAAGAAAAAGATATTATATATGTCGTCATCCATCGAGATAATCTGAGTTAAAAGCCACTTGTCTGTATCTTGCACATGGATGTCGAAAGGGTAGTCCAATCTGTCTTCGGCTCCCGTGTTAATCAGACTGATGAGTTCATCTGCAGCATCTGCAATTGCTCCTTTCAGCTGGGACTTCTTGCGCCCGACAAGCGCATCCTGATCAGTATCAAACATTTCGCAAAACTTCTTATTTGCACTCTCAATTATCAAATCTTGAGTATTGTTATTGGCGCGGGGCAAAAGCCTGATCTGCGCGTAACCAAATAGCGCTTTGTCAAATAGCTTCATAAGTTCGTATTCTCTCACAAATAAGCTCCTTTTATAGTTTGATACTGTATGTAAAAAGCTATTGTCCACACCGCCAAAAAGCAGCTGGAAAACATGATAAACATAAGAGTGCCACTCTAAAGAATGTTGTAATATTTGACAAGGGAAATTATTTGAAAAGCCAGAGAGGAAAAAAAATAGGCCTTACTCAAATAGGGATCTATAGAGCTTCATCCGCCTTTGGTATAGCTTGTAGAGTTCATGATCACTGAGGTTTGCCGCTATCAATGATGGACTTTCTTTGATGCGACTTAACAGCACTTCCCAGGAGGGGCTGAGCCAAAGCAGGGGCATCTCTCTGAGAAACACGCGGTTCTCTTCTCTTTCTACTATCCCGCCGCCACAGGATACCACGCCCTTTATGCCCTGGGACATGTCTGCATCTTTCTTCTTATAAAAAGAAGACCCGGAAGCAAAATCATGCTCCCGGGTCTTATATAGTGCTTTTGTTTCATGCGCTCTAAAGGCATCCCAGCCTTCATCTTGAACGCATTTATCTATGCTTTTGCCTATAAGCTTTTCCACCATATCATCGGTATCCAAAAAGCCGATATTCCAGCTTTTTGCCAGCGAGCGTGCCATTGTGCTCTTGCCGGCACGGGTGAAACCTATGATATAGAGAATCACTTACAGTCTTGATTCTACATCTTTTTCCACTCTGGCTGAGATCTCCTCACACTTTGTGATGAGCTCTTTCGCTTCGGCCAGGGTGTTTTTCTCAAATTCCTTATCGGTGACATCTGCCATATTGATCAGGATGTTGAAGTTCGCTGCTTTTGCTGCTGCGAGTGCCGTAAGCGCCGCCACTCCTGCATCGGAGAGAGCGTTCAGGTTTCCTATCTTGGCAACCTTTTCAGCAAGCTCTAAGGCTCGCAGTGAGATCTTCAGAGTTTCCAGCGGGGCAATGATCGCCGCCTGGGTGCTCAATTCCATCTGCTGCGCGCGATAAGCCTTCTCTTCATCGGTCTTTCTGGGCAGTCTCATGGCGTCCATAAGCGCATAGAAAGCATCCGTATCCACATCAATGCAGCGGATGGAATCTTCCTTGATGCACTGAGCCGCTGCGGCATATTCGCGAGCTTCTTTCTGCACATCTTCATAGCCTTTTTTGTCTATGGTGAGGTTTGAAACCATTGCCGAAAGTGAGCCGCTCATAGCCACGCAAAGCGCTGCAACGCTGCCGCCGCCGGGAGCCGGAGCGTCCGTGGAAAGCAGGTCGCAAAACTCGGTGATCTGAAGGTTTGCCAGTTTGTCTTTCTTGGCGATTGCATATTCGATCACCTTTTTATCGAGGTCAAAGTCGCCCAGTTCAGCCAGTCCCATGGATTGGATTGCGGTTTCCATGATCATCTTTTCGGGAATGCCGATGGATTCGTTCATCTTTTCGAGATAGTATTTACCGGACTCAAGAATCGCCGCTTTGGGAAGCAAGCCAACCAACTCACTGCCGGTCACTTGCACGCCCATGTCACTTGCAAGTTCGCGCACTTTATCCAACACGAGATGAGGAGGCGTAATCTTATAATTGGTAAGGTTTATGCTTATCTGAGCGCGGTTGTATTCATCGATATACCAGCCCACAGCTTTGCACTCTTTGAAGAGACCTTCCACTCTCAATCTATTGCCGTCGGCGTCTCTTACGATCTTGCCGTTTTCGTCGCGCTTGAGTCTGCCTCTTTCGCGGATGGAAAGGGCGATGTCGTGCGCTTTTGCCTTGTCTCTGGTATTCAGATTAATATTGTATGCAATGAGGAATTCACGTGCGGAAATCGCTGTAGCGCCGCTTTTTGCGTTGAAAACGTGAGGTCCGAAGTCGGGCTTCCAATCAGGATCTTTCGCCTTTTCGGGAAGTGCTTCATATTCGCCTTGACGAACGTTTGCCAAGTTTTGCCATTCGGGCTTACTGGCTGCGTGTTCATAGAGATATACGGGAATCTCGAGCTCTTCGCCCACTCTTTTGCCAAGCTTTTTGGCATATTCCACGCATTCTTCCATGGTCATATTCGAAATTGGGATGAAGGGGCAAACGTCGGTGGCGCCCATTCTGGGATGCGCTCCGCTGTGCTTGCTCATGTCTATAAGTTCAGATGCCGTCTTGATCGCTTGAAAAGCTGCTTCGACTACTGCTTCAGGCTCGCCTGCCATGGTGAAAACCGTGCGGTTTGTATCCGCTCCGGGATCCACGTCCAAAAGAGAAACGCCATTTACTTCTTTGATAGATGCTGCGATGGCGTCGATTACCGCCATATCGCGACCTTCACTGAAGTTTGGTACACATTCCATCAGTTTCATAACTACCTCGCTTGTTTATGTATTTTTACTTTTATTATTTTCTTATCTGTTGCTTGTAAAACCTGTATTCTATAGGGTTCTACGTTTATGAATTGCCCTTGGTAGGGAATCTTTTCTAAAGTATCAAGGATGAGTCCGGCAATGGTCTCATAATCACCCTCCGGCAGGATTATCTCATAGTCGTCCGCCAAACGGTCTATCTCTACATCTGCCATAGCGATCCACGTGTTTGGGCTGATCTGCTCCACATCGTGGTCTTCCTCTTCGTCATATTCATCCTCTATATCGCCCACAATCTCCTCAAGAATGTCTTCAATCGTCACTATTCCCGCGGTTCCGCCAAAGGAATCCACGATGATTGCCATAGACTTTCTTTGAGATTGCATCTCGTGGAGAAGCTTGTCCACCGCTATGCTTTCCGGAGCAAAGAGCGGCTCGTGAATGAAGTCTCCCGCCGTCATCTCGTCGGTAATCACTGTTTTAACCAGATCGTAAACTATCAGTACGCCGATGATGTCGTCAATTGAGTTTTTATAAACAGGATAGCGTGTAAAGCCTTCTTTTTGAGCGATCTGTCGCACTTCGGAGATGGGTGTAGCATCCTCGATAGCGATGATCTCCGTGCGCGGTTCCATGATGTTTTTGGCCTTCTGATCGCGCAAATCCAACGCATCTTCAATCATCTCCATCTGCGCCGAGAGTGGGCTATCCTCATTGCTTTCTGCCAAGAGGAAGCTGATATCCTCTTTGGTGAGGAAGTCGTGCTGATTACTCTCAGCCACCTTGAAAATCTTCATCAAAAACTTGTTTATCACGCCCACTACGGCAACAAAAGGCTTGAGCATATAATAGAACACCAAAAGCACAGGATATGCCATGGGAACGAGTTTCTCGGCGTGATCGCGGAACACTGCTTTGGGGATGATTTCACCGAAGATGAGCACTATCGTGCCCACGATAAGTGCGGTGTAGCGGGCGTCAAAGTTCTGCAGATTGCCCGCAAAAAGGGTGGCAATCGACGCCAAGACAGCGTTTGCCACATTGCTTCCTATCAGTGTGGTGCCTAAGAGCTTATCCGGCTCTCTGATGAATTTTAAGAGCGCGGCATCTCGCTTGCTTCGGCGGGCTCTATCCTCCAAAGCTATCTGATCTATGGACATCATGCCGGTCTCCAGCCCCGAAAAGAAGAAACAGAGGCTGAGAAAAAAGACCAAGATCAAGAGTATGGGCAAAAACTGCAGCATGCTTTATTCACTCACCTTCTCGTTTCTCCACACAACGCGTAGGCTTTGGATAAATTCATCTATATCTCCCGCCAGGAATGCGTCTAAATTGTGGCTTGTGAGGTTGATCCTGTGGTCTGTGATGCGGGATTGCGGGAAGTTGTATGTCCTGATCTTTGCGGATCTATCACCGCTGGATATTTGAGCGCGGCGCGAGGAGGCAATCTCTTGCTCTTGCTTGGCTATCTCCATATCTAAGAGACGGCTACGCAATATCTTCATCGCCTTGGCTTTGTTTTTGATTTGGGACTTTTCGTCCTGACAGGTCACCACCAGTCCGCTGGGAACGTGGGTAATGCGCACGGCAGAGTCGGTGGTATTCACGCTCTGACCGCCATTACCGCTGCTGCGATATACATCTATGCGCAGATCGTGCTCATTTACTTCAATATCAATCTCTTCGGCTTCGGGCAAGACCGCAACCGAGACCGCCGAGGTGTGTATGCGTCCGCCACTTTCGGTGACGGGCACTCTTTGCACTCGGTGCACTCCGCTTTCAAAGCGCATCTGACCATATACGTTCTCGCCGGAAAGCATGAAGACGACCTCTCTATAGCCGCCCAATCCCGTCTCATTGGAATCCATAAGCTCGGCTTTCCAGCCCTTTTGAACTGCATAAAAATTATACATGCGATATAGGTCTGCAACGAAAAGAGCTGCTTCCTCGCCGCCCGTTCCTGCGCGGATCTCTACGATTGCGTTCTTTAGATCATTGGGATCGCTGGGGATGAGCAAGTCGTGCAGCTTCGCCTCTTCACTTTCTAAGCTTTCTTCCAATATGGTGAGCTCATCACGTGCGAGTGCCTGCATTTCAGGATCGTCCTCAAGCTCCAAAAGCTCTTTTGTGTCACTTAATTGACCTTCAATATCCTGATAACTCAGCCAGCTTTCATTGATTTGGGTGAGCTCTTTGTAGCGGTGCATCAATGCCCGATATGCGCGCGCGTCTGCCATGAGAGCGGGATCTGCCACCTGCTCGTGCATCTCGTTTAATTCTTGCGCCAAGGCATTGAGCTTTTCTACGGGTATCATTTATCTTCGTCCAAAAGTGTTACATTGTGCATGCTGTAATCCATCTCTAAAGCGGCTTTCATCGCGACGAGCGCAACTTCTGCCATCTCGTCATCCGGCTCTTGCGTGGTGATCTTTTGCAGTGCCATGCCGGGGATGGTCATGATCTTAACTATGGGATGATTCAGGTTTTTACCGGAATATCGCAGCACTTCATAGCTCACGCCCGAGATCAGCGGGATGAGCAGGATGTGGTAGCCCAGCCTCAGATACATGGGCAGGGGCGCCTTCACGATGTAGTGCGAAACCAGCGTGTCTACCACAGAAAAGATCAGGATTCCGATCAGCAGCACGAAGAACATGAAGCTCGTGCCGCAACGCGGATGTATCGTGGTCTGAGCCTGGATATCGGCAATCTCTAAGTCCACATTCTTTTCATAAGCGTTCACGTTTTTGTGTTCCGCGCCATGATATCTAAACAGCCTCTTAATATCTTCCATAAAAGAGATTAGCCAGATGTAAAGCACGAACATCACGATGCGGATACCGCCTGCAAATAGGTTGAAAAATAGGTCTTGCTTGGAAAGATTCATCCAATCCGAAAGCTTATAAGGCAAGAGTCCAAAGAGCAGAAAGGCGAGCCCGAAAGCGATGATAAAGCTGAAAACTTCCTCTGCTTGGGATAAGAACTTTGACTTCTCTTTGATCTTTTCGCCTTTTTCAGCCGCCTCTATTTTGAGGTCTTCTTCAAAGCGATCTGCCGAGAAGGTAAGAGTGCTAAAACCAATCTTCATCATCTCGATAAGCGAGACAAAGCCTCTGATGATGGGCTTGCCAAAGGCTTTCTTCTTTTGTGTAATGCTCACGAAGGGAGTGATCTTCAGCTCGATATCACCGCTTTTGCGGCGCACAGCTGTCGCAAGCCTATCCGGGCCGCGCATCATCACACCTTCGATAACCGCTTGTCCACCAACATTTATTTCTTTTTTCATAATCATTTTCCTCTTTTATACAAGATAAAACAAAAACGCCAACTCGCAACAACGGCGAGACTGGCGTTTCAGATTGGTGAAAAAGCTATTTATCAGAAGAAATATTATATTTCTTGTTGAACTTTTCAACGCGACCGGCGGTATCGACTATCTTCTGCCTGCCGGTATAGAAAGGATGGCAAACATTGCAGATATCGATCTGCATATCACCTTTTGTGCTGCGGGTTTCAAAGGTGTTTCCGCAAGCGCAGGTGACTTTCGATACTTCGTATTTAGGATGTATTCCCTGTTTCATTTATCATATCTCCTTGCAAATTCTTACAATTCTATACCATAATTAGGAATACCCTGTTTTTGTCAAGAAAGACTTTTCTCTCATTCTTTTTTCGTCCGGCCCTTATGCGCTCTTCTCTATATATGCAAAGGCATCGCACACAATATCCGAGCCATTTGAATGAACAAGAAAAAAGCCACCCTTTCGGATGGCTCTATCTATTATTTCTTTTTATGACGATTTTTACGGAGGCGTTTCTTCCTCTTGTGAGTTGAGGTTTTTTTGCGTTTTCTTTTTCTTCCACTCGGCATATTATCTCTCCTCTATTAGCTGATGATCTTGGTATTCTTTACGCTATTCTTGAAATCGCGGGAGAATTTGAATGTGGGGACCGTGCGTTCCGGAACGTGAACCTGTTCATCGGTTTTGGGGTTACGACCCATGCGGGCTTTACGGGTTTTGAGGCGATAGGTGCCAAAACCACGAAGTTCGATGTGATGCCCTTCGGCAAGAATGTCTTTAACGCTCTGGAAAAGTGCGTCAACTACTGCTGCTACGTCTTTGCGAATGATTCCTGTACTTTCGGATACTCTTTTTACAAGATCTGCTTTAGTCATTTTTTTGTACTCCTTAAATAATTCTATTATTAGATTTAAATTGTTCTATTCGAGCAATTAAGATACTCAAAAGCAAAAGATTAGGTTTTATGTCAAGTGAAATATATTTTTTCTGATCGAAAATATGCGAGAAATACATAGATTATAGTTCAATAAAGAAGCCGTAACCCACGTAGTAAGCGGCTTTAAGGGCTTTTTGCAAAACAATGAGATTTATTTGCTTTTGCCAAAGGCGTGAGCCCCCTTGATTACTCACTTTTCAGTAATTTGCGGGATATTTTCGTGAGTTTTCAGTTAATGGCATCTACTCGCTCAAGAAAGGTAGAATGAATATTTTAGTGGAATAAGAACATATGGCAGGCCCTAATAAAGGCTATCATCAATGAATCAGAAAAAGGGATTAACTCATGAAAAGAAAAAAGCATCTCACTCGCTGACAAGCCCTCAAAACCCGCATGAATACGCATATTTAAAAATATAGCTTGACGGCAAAATGCCATATTAGACATTGGCTTACACTGACACTTATTAACTATAAGGAGGACCTTATGAAAAGAAAGGTTATCATCATGGGTGCAGCCGGACGTGACTTTCACAACTTCAACGTCTTTTTTAGAGACAACGAAAATTATGAAGTTGTAGCATTTACGGCCACTCAAATCCCCGGAATCGACGACAGAAAATATCCCGCAGAACTTGCCGGAAAACTTTATCCCAACGGAATCGAAATTAAGGCAGAAGAAGATCTCGAAGAGATCATCAAAGAGTACAACGTTGACCTCGTAATCCTTGCCTATAGCGACCTTCACCACGTTGAAGTGATGAACAGAGCATCCTTAGTCAATGCCATCGGCGCAGACTTCATGCTCATGGGCGTAGATAGCACCACCATCAAAACCACCAAGCCTTTGGTCACAGTTTGCGCAACCCGTACGGGCACAGGCAAATCTCAGACCACTCGCGCGGTTGTAAGAGCTCTCAAAGCTCGCGGTCTCAATGTTGTAGCTATTCGCCATCCCATGCCTTATGGCGACCTGGTCAAACAAAAAGTTCAGCGCTTTGCTGAAATTGAAGACCTCAAAAAGCACAATTGCACCATCGAAGAGATGGAAGAATATGAACCCCACATCGCAATGGGCAGCATTGTCTATTCCGGCGTGGACTACGAAGCAATCGTTCGCGAAGCTGAAAAAGAAGCCGACGTCATCATTTGGGACGGCGGAAACAACGATATCCCCTTCTTCAGATCAGACGAAATGGTTCGCATTGTAGTGGTTGACCCGCATCGCCCCGGCGACGAAGTCACCTACTTCCCCGGCGAATCAAACGTGCACATGGCAGACGTTGTAGTGATCAACAAGATCGATAGCGCAGACCTCATTGACATCAATGAAGTTCGTGAAAACGTTCGCGCTACCAACCCCAATGCCATCGTCGTTGACGCAGCATCCCCCCTCTTTGTGGACAAGCCTGAACTCATCAGCGGCAAGAGAGTGCTGGTCGTTGAAGACGGCCCCACACTCACACACGGAAACATGGCATTTGGCGCCGGCACCATCGCAGCTGAAAAGCACGGTGCAGCCGAGCTTGTCGATCCCCGTCCTTGGGCTGTCGGCGAAATCCATGACACCTTCGAAACCTATGACACTATTGGTCCCGTGGTTCCCGCAATGGGCTATGGCGAACAACAGCTGAAAGACCTCGAAGAAACCATCAGAAAGACCGAATGTGACGCTGTCGTAATCGCAACTCCGATCGACCTTCGTCGCATCATCAAAATAGATAAGCCTGCTTGCCAGGTTGGCTATGAACTGCAGGAAATCGGCGTTCCCACACTCGCGGAAATCCTCGAAGACTTCGCAGTGAAGAAATAAAAATGCTCATGGCAGAAAGACAATTCTTTTTTGCCTAAGAATGCATAGATTGGGGGATGAGCCATGCACGGTTCATCCCCTTTTTTAGGATCAAAATTAAGCGCAAAAGGGGAATATTTATGAAAAAGACAGCGCTTATCGCCCTCGGCGGAAACGCCATCATCAAAGCTGGACAAAAGGGCACGGCATATCAGCAATTTGAAAATACGGCACGATCTTTGGACGGAATCGTGAGGCTCATCCATGAGGGATATAATATTTGTCTGATCCACGGCAATGGTCCGCAGGTGGGCAATATGCTTCGCCAGCAAGAGCTTGCCGAGCCGCATGGCATCCCGCCGCTACCATTGGGATTGCTCAATGCCGCAACTCAGGGCACAATGGGCTATATGATTGAGCAAAGCTTGCAGA
>FZPS01000151.1_pt262 | contig 11312 bp, 8 predicted proteins | sample 1817821 | NCBI WGS metagenome assembly FZPS01 (sample SAMEA104158645, study PRJEB21678) | metagenome | place: Germany | collected 2015-04-21 | reverse complement strand
CCGCGCCACAACCGATACCCGTGGGGACCCTGGGGACGATGGCGCGATCAGGTCCGATATCCGCGCCATATCGAGCTGCGGCGAGTATACCGCAGTCATATCCACCCGAGGTCTCTTCTACTACAGAGACGCCGGCCGGAAGGTCTGGACTCACGATGAGATGACGGATGGGGGCACAGCCGTCGCGGTCTCCGGGCCCGGGAAGGATATCGTCGCCGGCTCAGATGCCGGGATCAGGTTCCTGGATAACAAAGGTAACCTCGTCTGGTCGCAGAAACTCCGCCGCCCTGTCACGGCGCTCGCGATCTCAGGGGATGGATCGCGCGTCGTCGTCGGCTCGCAGGACAATACCGTGAGGTGTTTTGACCGCGAGGGAGAGGAGGTCTGGGTGTTTGAGACCGACGGCTGGATCCGGGATGTCGCCGTCTCGGGCGATGGCTCAAGGGTCCTCGCCGGCTCGATGGATAGGCAGGCCTACCTCCTCGACGGCACAGGAGGCCTGATCGGGACCTGCAACCTCGATGGCTGGGTGGACCACGTCGCCCTCTCCGCTGACGGCACAGCGGGGATCGCGGCCTCCCTCCGCGAGGTGATCGGCATCCCGATGGAGACCCCGACCCCGGTGGAGACTCCGGCCCCGATGGAGACTCCGGCCCCGGTGGAGACTCCTGGAGAGACTCCGACGATAGAAGAGATCCCGGTGCCTGCTGAGGAGCCTGTCTCCGGATGGGGGCCCGGCCCGTACGCCCTCATCCTTGGCCTCTTCGCCTGCGGCGCGGTCTTCGGCGTCGGGTACCTGCGCCGGGAGCGCTCTGCCCCGGCCAGGGAGGAGCTGGTGATTGCGAGCCCCACCCCCCCTGAGGAGGAGGAGATCATTGAGCCGCACCCCTGGAAGCCCGCCCTGGAGCAGGGGGACCTCCGGGGGGCGGCCAGGGCCCTCTCCGGGCAGATGATCACCCTGATCCGGGAGCGGACTGGAGTGCGCATCGTCACCACTGCGGACGCTCTGACGGCCTACCCCGGCCAGAAGGAGGCCCTCGCAGGGTTCTTCGAGGATGCGGACCGACTCGCCTACGCCCGCGCCGAGCCGGAGATGGAGGAGGTTTTAGCGCTCGAAGTAGAGTTCTTCCGCCTTGCAGGGGAGATGACTCCTCTACGCTGAGAGATCGCGGTAGATCGCCTCACAGATCCTCAGGTTCGCGAGCCCCTGCTCGATCGTCACGGGGAAGGGGGTGCCCTCGCGGACTGCCTGGAGGAAGGTCTCGAGCTCGATCATCAGGGGCTCGACTTTGTTGACGAGGAGGTTTTCGATGACGTTCTCCTGGTGGTAGAGCCCGCCGCTCTGGCCGTAGGTCTCGGGTCGATGGTAGATGGTTACCTCCTGGGTCATGAGATCGCCTATGATGGTCCTGTCCTCCACCTCGACGTAGATGAGCCTGACCTTCTTTGCGGCCCTCCGGGAGGCTGAGAGGTAGACCGGGGTCCTCCCGAAGGTTGCGAGTGCCGCGGCGACATCTCCTGTGCCGCTCGCATGGATCGTGCAGGTCTCCCCGGGGAAGAGGACGTGTGAGACGATATCGATGTCGTGCATCATCAGATCCGTGACGACCGAGTTCCCCGTCACCCGGGGCGATGCCGGATTGTGGCGGTGGAAGGCGACGTAGTGGGGGTCATCTATGAGGTCTCTGATCTCGGTGATGACCGGGTTGAACCGCTCGACGAGGTCGATACCGACGACGAGGTCGTCGGGGATGAGCTTTGCGAGGCGCTCGCACTCGATGGATGAGAGGCAGGGGGGCTTTTCTATGAGGGTGTGCACCCCGGCGGCGATCGCCTCCCGGGCAATCTTGGCGCGGTGGGGTGTGGGCACCGCTATCGAGACGCAGTCGACGCGTTTGAGGAGGTCCTCTCTCGAGCGGCAGACCACGGCCCCGGTGGCGGCCGCGACTTCATCATCGATATCGTAGACGTAGGTCGTTCCGACTCCCTTGAGACCTGAGTATATGCGTGCGTGGTTCCTGCCGACCGTCCCGGCGCCGATGACGCCGACGTCCATCAGGCCACCTCCAGGGATATTCTGCGGGTAGGATAGATCAACTCCATGGTACTTCGGGGTGTTCTTGTGCGTATCTGTATATACGGATTTCTTTTTCTCTCCGGTACAGGGGTATCGGGGGTATCTGGATTGGTGGAGGATCTCCTGCGATCCAGGGATCTGGAGTGCGGAGGGGTCATGTCGACCACCAAAAGGCATGGCCGCCTGGAGTTACTGGAAGCTGAGGAGAAGCACCATTCGTACCGACGGCGACTCACCAGATACCCTGAGTCATCACGAAAGTATTACTTTCATGGAGTCCCCAATCCAGGTACGAGTGTCGCAGGAAACCAAAGAGCTATCCGCTCCCGCCGGACAGATCGAGGTAGCCGAGGTCGAGCGGCTTGTCCGCGAGCGGACACGGGAGATCCAGAGCGAGAACGAGGCGCTCCGGCGGGAGAATGCTGAGCTTTTGCGGGCAAAGGGGATGTTAGGTACGTTCGAGGCCCAAATGGGGGAGGCGATGTACCGGGCCCTGCTCGATTCTATCGACGAAGGATTCTGCATCATCGAGGTGATCTTCGATGCCGGGGGTGAACCGGTCGACTACCGGTTTTTAGAGACGAATCGGGCGTTCGCGAAGCAGACCGGTATGCACAACGCGCTAGGGAAGAGGATGCGGGAGCTCGTGCCGGACCATGAAGAACACTGGTTTGAGATCTATGGGGCCATTGCAGAGACCGGTGAGCCCCGGCGCTTCACCCAGGCGGCTAGACCGCTGATGGGAGGCTGGTACGACGTATATGCCTTCCCGATCGGCGGGCCAGGCAGTAACCGGGTAGCCATTCTCTTCACCGATATCACCCACCGTAAGCGGGCTGAAGAGGCCCTGCGGTTGAGTGAGGAGCGCTTCCGTGCTTTCATGACCGCCAGTTCGGAGGTAATCTACCGTATGAGCCCGGATTGGCGTGAAATGCACCATCTTGAGGGGAAAGAGTTCATCCCCGACACCGATGCCCCGGATAGTGCCTGGCCCGACGTATATATCTATCCGAGTGACCAGCCGCACGTGCAGGCGGCCATCAACGAGGCCATCCGGACCAGGAGCACGTTTGAGCTGGAGCATCGCGTCATGCGCGTGGACGGCACCCCGGGCTGGGTGCATTCGCGGGCGGTCCCGATGCTGGATGCAGACGGCGAGATCGTCGAATGGTTCGGGGCGGCAAGCGATATCACCGAGCGTAAGCACGTCGAGGAGATCATCGCATCTGAACGGCAACGATTCCTTGCCATGGTGGAATCCCTGCCCATAATAGTCTGTTTGTTGACCCCGGATCGGCAGATCGTCTTTGCAAACCAGGCGTTCCGGGAGAGGTTCGGGGAACTGGATGGGCGGCGCTGCTATGAGTATTGTTGTGGGTTGACTGAACCCTGCTCGTCCTGCAAGTCCCTCTTACCCTTGAGGACCGGTCGACCCAATCGCCGGGAGTTCAGGTCTCCGGGTGGCGACATGGTACTTGATATCTACGACTTCCCGTTTACCGATATCGACGGTTCATCCCTGATCCTCGAGGCGGGTATCGACGTCACCGAGCGCAAACAAGCCGAGGAGGTCCTCGCTCGCCACGCCGAAGACCTCATCCGGCTTCAGCGCGACCTCGAGGCCGCGAACCGGGAGGCAAACCTCTACCTCGATATTCTCACCCACGATATGAGGAATACCGAGAACGTCTCGAACCTCTATGCGGAACTGCTTGCTGATATGCTGGAGGGGAAGGCTGCCCAGTACCTGAAGAGACTCCGGCAGAGCATCGACAAAAGCATCGAGATCCTCGGGACGGTCTCCACCATCCGCCGGATCCATCAAGCCTCTCCCGAACTCAAGCCGATAGATCTCGATGCAACGATCCGGGGGGTGATCGGGGACTACCCCATGTGCACCATCCACTATGATGCCGGGGCTCGCCGCCGGGTCAGGGCTGACGACCTCCTCTCAGTGATCTTCAACAACCTCATCGGCAACGCCGTGAAGCACGGCGGCCCCGGCGTCGAGGTCACGGTCCGGGTGGAGGAGCAGGACGGTGAGGTGCTGGTGCGGATCGAGGATACGGGGCCGGGCGTTCCGGACGATGCGAAGTACGAGATATTCCATCAGTATGAGATGAAGAAGCGGGGAGTCGGCGAGGGGCTCGGGCTGTATCTTGTGCAGATCCTCGTGGAGCGTTACGGTGGGCGGATCTGGATGGAGGATCGGGTGCCCGGCCGGGGAGGGGAGGGGGCGGCGTTTGTGTTCACGCTTGAGCGGATGTGATGTTTAGATGAACGGTGATCCTTTAGTAAAAGGAAATTTTTTCTCTGTGAACTACCCCGCGCTCGCGGACGGGGTAGTTCACCAAGACTACCTAATATTTGCGATCAATCTGTTACCCGAATCGAAAAATCATGAGGTCCGAAGGGGGCTGGCTGATATCGCTTGTGCAGGTTGTGATCGAGCAGGTTCGGGGTCTCGCTCAGGAGATCCGGGTGAAGTGGCGCATTTCCACTCGCATTCCCTGGATCGTCTGCCCACGGCGACCTCTATGTGAGGAGCGATCTCGATCTCATCATCGTTGATGATCTTCGCGAGCGGCATCATCGGCGGACAGGAGATGAGGTACGTAAGGCGTTCGCACCGAGATCAGAGTAATGGAGTTTGTGCAACCGTCATCTATCTGCTCCATCTCCTGGTATCCCGATTATCTCCCCCTCGATTCCGGCATACGGTGTATCGTTACAGGTAGCGACGACGACCTGACAGTGATCTGCCGAGACCTCCTCAAGGATCTGGCAGAGGCGTCGCATCCGGAGGGGGTCGGCGTTCACCAACCGGTCGTCGATGATGACGAGGTTACGTTCGTCTCTGCTCAGGAGAACGCCTATCGCGAGGCGCAGGAGGACGATGACCTGTTCATGGGTCCCGTAACTCAGGCATTTCAGGGGTAGTGCCTCATCGTACCGGGGGTTTGAAACCTCGATGGGGAGGAGGGACTCGTTCATCCGGACCGAGTCATATGAGCCGCTGGTGAGTGTCGCAAGCCAGCGGTTCACGAGATCAGCCACCGGACCGGAGAGCACTGTGGATTGGTCTTTCTTGAATGCCTGCGCCATATCATGCAGGAGCTTCCCGGCTTCAGCCTGCCGGGTGGCCTGATCGAGTTTACGCTTCGCGATCTCGAGCGATGCTTCCAGATCCCCGGTCCTGGAGTAGAAGTCTTCGGAGACAGCCTCCTCGATCCGGGCCTCTCGTGCTATGATCTTCTCCCGGACAGACTGCATCTGCTCTTCAAGGCCTTTGAGAGCCTCCCGGGCCGCTTCGTACTGCGCCTTCGGCTCTTCAACCCGTATCCTGTACTCGGTGAGGAGCGCTACAAGATCCTCCCTTGCCCGATCGAGTGCTGCAGTCTCTTTTGCGAGCTCATCCTGCAGGTTCTCGTAGGTGCCGTAGGATTGCAATACCTCGGCGTTCTCTCGTTCAAGTGTTTTCACCTGCGCACGGAGTCCGCTCAGACGGTTGGATACTTCCTGGGCATTCCGGGATCTCTCTTCATGGGCAGCTCGAGCCCCGGCCTCCTTCTCCTGCTCATGGGCAACCGCTCCGGCAAGTTCTCGCTTCTTCTTGCTGAGGGTCTCAGACTTCTCCCTGAGGGCATCGCCCGGGAGATCGTGCAGTCCGGGAGGGACTTCGCCGATCCCGGATCTCTCGGTTGTAATCTTCTGCTGGAGCCGGTTGAACTCCGTCTGGAGCTGTTCTGGTTCTCGTTCAGAAGTGAGGTCTTTGAGGGTCGCTCTGAGCTGCCTGATCCCGAGTTCAAGTTCCTGGCGCCGTTGCTGGAGGTCATAGAGCTCTTGCTCCTCCGTAACACCGAACCGCTCAGAGAGCGACGTAACATCAGCGGAGAGGGATTGTGTCTTCGTCTGCAGATCTTCAAGCGATGACCCGCCGCCCCGCACGCGGACTGTTCCAAGGCCGCCGATCGTGAACGTTGTCGGCCCGAGAACGAGGTACTCTTCGTCCTCAGCGAGATACTCCGTGGCCGGATCTGCGGTGATCGGCGTATCCTGGAGATCGAACCCGATGCGGATAGCGGCCTGCTCGATCTGACCCTGGAGGCCAGCCAGTTCCAGTTTCTTCTTCTGGTATGTCGTGAGGTCTCTCTTCGTCGGCAGAGGTGTTGTTGCGAGGGTGTGCTCCAGGTTCCGGAGTTCCTCCTCGGTGGCCCTGATATGGTCGATCCTTTCCTGGATGCCCACCGCCTGCTCTTCAAACCGCCGGATCCGCTCTACCGCCTGAAGGGTATCGAGTTCCGTCTCCACCTGCCGCAGTATGGGTTCGTGGGTATTCTTCCAGGTGTCGTGATATCTCTCAGCAGCCCTCAGCTCCACGCGCACTTCAGCCTGAAGATCGTCCGCCTCACGCTGCGCATCATCGATATACCGGACCATATCATCGATCTTCTTTCTACGCCGGTCTATCGCGCTGCGATCGTCTGCGACTTTCTTTCTGGCTGTTTCAGTCTGTTGCACATCCTTTTCTTTCTGGTTCTTCGCATCCTCGATGGCGGCGCCTTCATCGCATCGTCTCTTGAGGTCAGCAACCTCAGCGCGGGCAGCTTTGAGGGCCGCTTCTTTTAGCCGTTGCTCCTCAGCAAAACTTTCCAGTTCCAGACGGAGTTCCCCCACATCCCTGTCGCGCTCATAGAGTGCCTGCAGCTCTCTCTCAATCTCCGGGATCGTCTTCTGGAGCTGGTCAAGCGGGCTTCCTGCCTTCACCTTCCCTGTCGGGGTATAGAATACCGCATATTCGTCCTCAATCCCCTTGAGTATCCGATCCTCTTCCGGGGACTTGGCAACCAGTGAGACGATACCTGAAAGTCCTTCATTCACCCCATCTGCCCATATTTTCTCGGGAAGAGGGTCGTCGCTCTGGAGATACCAGAGCGCCTGGCAGAGTCCCCGGTGTTCAGGTTGTGACGACCTCCCGGGCTTTTCTCCCCGGAGTATCTCCCGAACCTTGTTGTCTGCCAGATCTCCTTCGTGATCGAGTTCCCATCGATCCCTCCGCCAGGTGGAGAGTTCGGCTAGAGGCATCTGGAGGAAGCGTTTCTGGATCTTGTACCTGGTGCCGTTTGCCGAAAAAACGATCGTCGCCTCCGGGCCGAGCGAGCTACCCAGTGGTTGAATCTGCCGGATCTCTTCGGCCCGTGAACTGTGCCGGTCGAAGAGCACCCGGGTGAAGGCCTCGAACAGGGTCGATTTCCCGGCCTCGTTGCGGCCGACGAGGAGGTTGAATCTCTCATCGAACCGGAAGGTGTGTGGTTCGCGATATCTGCGCCAGTTCCGGATCGTGATCTCTTCGATGATCATGTCGACCGCCCCCCGGCGATGCGGTGGAGAAGTAGCCGCGCTGCCCGGACAACCTCAGGATCCCGGTCTGCGAACCGGTGCCCGGGCCCCTCGGGGATGCGGCCTTCAAGGATGGTGGCGAGGGTGTCGTCTATCTCATAGAGTATGCCGTCGGGGATCTGGTCTGCTCCGTCGACGGGTTGGTGAACGGGGTCGGTCCAATCCAGGAAGAGGGCGCTTTCCCTGATCTCGTCCCGGAGCGTCTCAAGGTGCTTTAGAACTCTATCGTCGGTGCAGCCTCTGAGATCTGGTGAGATTCTGAGGAGAACTGACGCAAGCGATCCCAGGTCTTGTATGGTTCTATTGAGTATCTCGACATCATCTGTCGTCGTGATCTCCGGTTCAAGTTCAACCCAGTCGAGGAGGTTGACAGAGATGGCCTCGATCCGGGGTTCGGCACGGGCTTCATCGATCTCGACGATGAGTACGTTGCCAGGGTCGTTTTCGCTGAAGTTGGTGGGCTCCATCGTGCCTGAGTATGCTGATCGCCCAGAGACCAGATGGCCATGCCAATCCCCGAGCGCGAGATAGTCAAGCCCGCTCTGCTCCGGGCGGTCCATGGGTATGGGAAAGTTGAGGGCGGGCCAGATCTCCAGGGATCCGTGAGCGATGCCGATACGGATCCGGTCGTCGTCCTCGCGGTCCGGGATCCAGGCGGTGGGGTCACGGGTGCTCTGTTTCTGGGCGAGGGGGCATGCGTAGAGGGCGATATCGTCACCGTGAAGGTATTCCCGCTGCTCCCGGAGCAGGGTGACATGCGACCCGATCCGTTTCCAGCTGGCTCTATCCCAGACGCCGCCCGAGACCATGGGGTCGTGGTTGCCCGGCAGGATGTAGACCGGGATGGGATCGAGTCGGTTGAGGATATCGACCGTCCGCTTCACGGCGACGTCACCCACGTTGTGGTCTTCGAATGTGTCCCCGGCGAGGATCACGAAGTCGACGTCCTTCTCTTCCGCGAGTTCGGCGATACGGCTAGCTGTCTCGAATCTCTTCTGCCGGACAATTTTTGCTTTCTCCCCGGTGTGGGTCGCTTTCATGCCGATCTGCCAATCGGCCGTATGCAGGAACCTGACCATCTGATCGCCTTTCGGTAGTGGGTGTTATCTTTGCGAGGAGGCATAAAGGCGCCGGTTTGGGCCCTTGGGGGGGAGGCGGGGATTGATGTACTGGAGTGTGAAGAGACTTCCGCCTGGAGGACGCCCTCTACGAGTGTGAGGCTGTTCTCGTGGAAGAGCCCCTTTTTGAGGGGTTCAACGACGAGTTCACGGCATACGTATCCGGGGCGGGGAGGGTCGTCAGCCCTTCCGCACGAAGAGGATCATCCCGGCCAGGGCCACAAGCCCGGCAAGCCACGGAAACGACGATCTGGCACGCTGTACGGCGGTCGCTGAGGCCACAGGCCCGAACGTCAGGGTGGGATCTGTGAGGGGAGCAGTCGCCGTGGGGGCTTCCTCGGCCAGCACGGCAAAGACCGCCACCAGGGTGAAGTGCGATACTGTCGCTGTGACGGTACGGGTCTCCGGATGGACCGTCGTCGGGAGGGATTCCCAGGCGTCGGAAACGCTGTTGTACCACCGGACGACAAACTGCCCCGCACCGGAGCGTTCCCACTCCTCCGGCGCGAGCACAAACGAGATCCGGATCGCCGGATCGAAGGGCGCACCGTCGGGACCGCACCGGACCGCCCGACCGACCGGCTCAGGAGTGCCCGGGAGGTCGGCAGGGGGGATGCTCTCAACGCTCACCGCTCCAAGGAGGGCCCTGGAGTGGTCCAGCGCCTGGACGCCCTGGCCGATGGTGAGGCTGGTATCGCCCTCTGCGGCGGAGATGACAACCGCAGACTGTACCGTGCCGGCGGTATCGGTCTGGAGGGTGGCACTCCTGGTATACCCTATCGCCGGCGCCGGGGTTGTGACGAGGCCGGGAGAGGTGCCGCCGGAGGTAGTGCCACCCTTCGTCACCGCGAGGTCGAGGCTTGTGGCGGTTCCGGAGGTGTAGACCGCGATTCCGGCCGATATCCCGTCAACAAAGAAGGTGATCGTCTTTCCGACATCGGTATCCTCACCGCCGATGAGCAGGCGTTTACAAAAGATTGGGAACACCACCACCCGGTGCTCTGGTTGAGAGATTGCTTCCTTTACAGAGCGTGCATCTCGCCAGGATCATTTTGCATCCTCTTCAGAGATATCGGGTAAAATCGCCGGGATCGATCTTTGCGAGTCTCAAAACCCACGGAGTGTGCCGAGCATGTCGTTACCGGTGGCGACGGTGATCAGGCGGTGGTGGGTCGAATAAAGATGCGATCGGTGTTCGCCGGCCGGCCGGTCAGTTGAACGCGGCGAGTTGACCCGTGATGCAACTATTAGATAATATCTAACAGTTCAAATCGAGGGTGATCGTGAAGTTTCGCGGGCTCTTGACTGCTACAACCTTGATGCCATAATCTCAGCTGGACATCGCTTAAAGTTCACACGATAGGAGTTCTTCTATTATCCGTTGTTTCATGGAGCACTACCCATCTAAAGGGTTCGCAAGGTGAGTGCCCAGGGGGCGAACCGATCCTGGAGAGTTTCGGGATAACTCGGGACAAAAAGTGGGATTAGAGTTTCAAAAGCCCTTTTTCACGCAGATAATTACCCGGACCTGTCGTCGCATACATCGTTGTCAGGATCGCCTCAAGGGGACTGAGGATCGAAGTCTTCGATTCAAATGCATCTGCAAGCGCCTTCAACCCGCTCTGGATGCGGTCAAAATGAACAGGTTCAAGTTCTACTGTTGAATCTCCCGAACGGATGCGTTTGAACCGTTCCATCAGCCCGTTATAACAGGTGTTCAGAACAAAGTCGGCCAGTAGATAGTCCTCGGTAAACGAATATCTGAGCGTCCGGCTGGTGATCCCATACGCTGCGGAGAGATAGTAGATCTTCTTCTCTACCTTCTCCTCCTTTTTCATCATCAGTTCTACACGCCGCAATTCTGCGACCAGCTCTTTTCTGAAGAAGTCATCCTGTGACATGTCAGCTCCTACTGGTTATATCCGAAAAATCCCTTTTCATATCGATCCGCCACTGCATATGGGGAGACGGGGTATGCCAGACCGGGTTCGCCGGCACAACACCCGTCACCGGCACCCCAACCAGGGTCTCCCTGCGCCATCGGTTCCGCCGGGGGGTCTTTCCATTCCTCTTCGGTTGATGTTTCCTTATCCCGGAGGTTGGCCGCAGGCTCATGCTCCCGGAGATAGTCCCGGATCTCCTGGATCTTTTCGTCGCCCAGCATCCGACCGATCAACGCATTGTTCATGATCTCAAGTGACCGGACGATCGGAGATGCCGGATTGATGGAGTATTGGGGAATCCGGTCATCGGTGGCGCTGAGGATTCCCCATTCGACAAACTTCTTAACCACCCTGCCGGCCGTGACCCGGCTTACGCCTGCTTCTTCTGAGAGTTCAGTTACGTTGAACTTCATGCCATCGAGTGGCAACAGGAATTCAAGAAGTCGTAATTCACAAGTGTTCCCGAACACTCCTTCAAAGGGACGAGTCATACCTATCACATCTCTGGATTCTGATCAATCGTTTCATTGAGTCGTTCTACCGCGGTGACTATGCATACGTACGGTATAGTGATAACTTTTGTTATCGCACGTGATAAAAATATTTTTCATCGTCTCTGCGGTCAGACACTACAGGCCGCCAAGGGTGATGGCCCTGTAAAACTCAACATGGAGATGGTTGAAGAGAAACAGACCATCTCTCTGTCTGTGCTCCTACATGATTATCCTGCCGGAATGGTGTGCTGCGAGCGCACCGTTCGCAGCACGGAGCTTC
>FZPS01000069.1_pt335 | contig 11312 bp, 8 predicted proteins | sample 1817821 | NCBI WGS metagenome assembly FZPS01 (sample SAMEA104158645, study PRJEB21678) | metagenome | place: Germany | collected 2015-04-21 | reverse complement strand
CAGCCTCTTCAACATCCTCAATGGTCCACTTAATGTCTGCTGCTTTGACGGTAACCTCTTTGCCTTTCTTATCTTTTAATACAGCTTCCAGTTCAACTTCTGCATCCACGGCAACTTCAACTTCAGCGCCAGGTTTTACATCTATAGCAGTAGGCCTCTTGAACAATGACAGAAGTGATGAACATCCACTTAAACCTACAGCCATAACCAACACGAGTACAAGCAATAGTCTTCTTTTGTACATCAAGAATCCTCCTTTTTTTATTATTGGCAGATTATTGATTGTAAAACTACCTGCCTCCTTTCAGAAGTTTGGTTGGTGACATCTTAAACTTTTTCCTGAAATTAACTATTCTCCAATAAATGTCCTTTATCCTTCCCTGCACTCGAACATACACAAGGACAATTCATTTTCAGTAAAGCGTGAATTAAGCTACTTCATAGCTCGACCTCTAATTAACTCTATCACTTCTACACCGGGGCAGCTTACTCCTTCCAAATGCGGCAATAAGCAGCAATTTATTCAAAAAAGAAGAAGCTGCCGGAGCGGTTTGCCCCGACAGCCTCTTCTCTTAAGCTTGTGTGCTGCTAGAATACAATATCCGGAACGGATAGATCGGTGACAACGATCTCATCAATGCAAATGACTTGGCCTTCATTGCCTTGATGGACAATCTCAATTCCGGTTATACCTTCGTCACCTTTGGTGTAAGAGAACGGCCCGCCAATCAGAGCCCTGCCTTCACCTTGGTAGAAGGAGTAGGTTCCGGCGTTATTGTCAAAGACGATCTCCAGTCTCAGCCAGTTGGAGGTATCCACTGTGCCAATCTCCGTATCTGAGGATACGGAACCCCCAGTATTGCGGTACCGCAATTTATTGTTGTTGGTCAGCTGGAAACCAGCCCGCTCCCCAGCTCCGGCAAGTGATACGTTGCATGTTCCGGTTCCTGTGGGCTTCTTGATCAGCAACGAAATGCTGCCGTTTACCAGCGGTTGGCCGAAATCGGCGTGGAACTCGGCGTTGTCAGCTGTTTTGGTCAGCTTCAGGGCCTTGGCGCCTTGTCCGCCCTCACCGGTGGCAACGACTGCGTTACCCTCAAAGGTGTATCCCTCCACTGTGGGGGTGCCTTCCTCGAATCCTTCGAAATCTTCGCGGAAGACTTCTTTGACAGGTACGCTTTCATAAATGAAGAGTGTGTATTTTCCCTCAAGTTCACCGTAGGCTGCAGTCACGACCACTGTTCCCGGCTTGATACCGGTCACGGTGACTGTCTGGCCTTGACCTGCGATGCTGGCCAGTTCCGGATCGCTCACTGACCAAACGATTTCATTTGGATCGATCTCCACCTGATCGCCGGCAGCCGCAGTCAATTCCACTGTATTGGTGTCTGAAAGGATTAGGCCATTTCTCCCGTCTTGGCCGGAAATGATGATCGATGAAGCATCAGGCGAGCAGCCGGCCAATCCTGCCACCAACAGCAAGACGACAATCAATAAAATATCTTTCCGCATAAATGCGCCTCCCTTATCTGGTTTTACTGTCAAAGTTCTTGTTCAAACCGCTTTTTCCTGCAACGGCAAATCGGCTCAGCAAATTTGTGCCATGTTTTGACTGCTGCAGAGCTGCCAGTATTCGCCTTTTTGGGCCAGCAGCTGTTCATGCGTGCCCCTTTCCAAAATGTGCCCATCGCCAATTACGATGATCAAATCAGCGTTGCGGATGGTGGACAAACGGTGGGCGATCACAAAAGAAGTCCGCCCCGCCAAGAGTTTGGCCAGAGCCTGCTGTACCTTCTGCTCGGTCAAGGTATCCACATGGGCGGTCGCTTCATCAAGGATCAAGATCCTGGGATCGGAGATGAGGGCCCTGGCAAATGAGATCAGCTGCCGTTGGCCGGTGGAGAAGTTGGCTCCCCGTTCTGTCAGAATTGTATCCAAAGTAATGCGGCTTTTGGTAAATGCTTCAGCCAGGCCCACAGTTTCGAGAGCATCCCAGATCTGTTCATCGGTCGCTTCGGGAGCGCCAAACCGAATATTGTCCCTTAAGGTTCCTGAAAAAAGGAACGGCTCCTGCAGCACCAGACCAATTTGCCTGCGGTAGCTTTCAAGCTCATGCTCGTGGATATCGAGACCGTCGACGAGAATCCTGCCTTGAATAGGATTATAAAAGCGGCACAAGAGATTAATGATCGAAGTTTTCCCTGCGCCCGTGTGTCCAACTAAAGCAATGGTTTGCCCTGGTTCAGCTGCAAAGCTGATATCGTGGAGCACTATCTCTTCTGGATCATAGCCGAAAGTTATATTTTCAAACTCAACTTTGCCGGTGATCCTGGGCATCGGGTTCAGGTTCGCTTTTTCCTCTGTTTCGGTGGCCATGATCCGCTTAATCCTGACAGCACCCGCTAGAGCCCGCTGGATTATCCGGTAAGCCTGGGAGAGGCCCCTAAGCGGCCCAAAGAACTGTCCGGTGTAGGCGATAAATGCCACCAGATCCCCCGGTGTGGCTGTACCGTCCATCACCCATTGGCCTCCGAAGTAGAAGATGGCGGCAGTGCTCAAAAGCCAGGACAGGTCGATGGTAGGCCAGAAATAGGCATAAGTTGCGACAGCCCGCATGCCTGCCCGGAGCAGATTGTAATCTTCGATTTTAAACTGCTCGTGAAAGTAATCCTCAGCCTGGAAGCCCTGGATCACCCTGATTCCGGATATGCTTTCCTGCAGGTTGGCGTTGACAAGCGAAGCCTGTTCCCGGACCTGATCCTCTGCTTTGCGGATCCGGGCTGTCAGAAAGGTAAGGGCAAATACCAGAATCGGTGCCAAAGTCAAAGTGATCAGTGTCAGGCGCCAGTCGAGCCAGAACATCAAGGCGAGAAAGCCTGTAAGCCTCAGGGTATCGATCACCATGGACACAATGGCATTGCCCACAAGGTCTCTTAGGGCATCCACATCGCTGGTAAGGCGGGTGATCAGCTTGCCCACAGGGATTTTATCAAAGAACTTAACCGGAAGCCTCTGCATGTATGCAAACAAATCATCCCGGAGGGCGCGGATTGAGTTCTGCCCCAGCTTAGCCATGAGCCTTCCCCGGAAGATGTTGGCAGACGTAGTGACAAGAATCAGGCCAAAGGCGATCGAGGTCAGCAATAAAAGCCCCGGCAGATCATAGCCCATGATATGGACGTCTACCGCCCGGCGGATGAACATGGGCAGCGCAATGCTGATTACGCTGGAGATGATCATCAAGGCAATAGAAAGCCAGAGGTTGAGCTGATGCTGTTTTACATACGGCACCAGGATCAACAAATCGCGAAGTTTCCCTTCTCGTTGGTTAGATTCTTGGGTGGTCACTGATGTTCACCTCTGCTTCCACTAATAAGCTCATGTTTTCGCTTTGAATCCGGTAAAGCTCTGCATAAACGCCGTCTCGGGCTAGAAGCTCCTTGTGAGTGCCTTGCTCAACGATCGTGCCTGAATCCATAACCACAATCTGATCAGAGTTCTGCGCTGTGGACACCCGTTGGGCGATTATCAGCACTGTCCGGTTTTGGTACAGCTCGTTCAAAGCCTGCTGTAAAAATGCTTCCGTCCTCATGTCGAGGCTGGCGGAAGAGTCATCAAAGACCAAAATCGGCGGGCCCTCCAGGATAGCCCGGGCAATCGCAATCCGCTGCCGTTCGCCTCCGGAGAGGCCGATGCCCCTTTCTCCCACAATCGTTTCCAGGCCTTGGGGCAGATCGGCAATGAACCGCTGAGCCTGCGCCGCTTCAACTGCCTGGTGAATCAGGGCGTCGTCCACCTCTCTGCCCATGGTGATATTGTCTTTCAGGCTCTTGGAGAAAAGGAAATTGTCCTGGAAGACAAAACCGATCTGGCTTCGCAAACAACTCAAATCCCAATTGCGGATATCAATTCCGTCGATGGTGATACTGCCTTCAGTCGGATCGTAAAACCTGGCCAGCAGATTGGCAATGGTTGTTTTGCCGCTGCCGGTCATGCCCAAAAGGCAGACGGTCGAGCCTTTGGGTATCCTAAGGGAGAAGTCGGCCACAGCTTCTTCTCCATTGGCATAGGAGAAGGAAACATTGTTAAAGGCAATCTCCCCTTCGATAGGTTTGACAATCTGGTTGTCCGGAATCTCCAACCGATCTTTGGCGTCAACAACCTGATATACCCGCTCAGCACCGGCAATTGCCCGCTGGAACATCTCAGACAGCCAGCCGACATCGCGTACAGGCCAGATGAGAGAATCGGCGAAGTTGGTGAAGGCGATCATGGTGCCAAAGGTGATTTCACCGCGGATGACAAAGATACCGCCGGCAGTAAGGGCCACCCATCCTGAGATAGTGCCCAAAAGATCCATTACCGGATGGGCAAATGTGCTTAAACGGGCAATGGTCAGCCCCAGTTCGTAAAACCTTTTGTTTTCACTGCTGAACTTCTCCTGTTCATCCTTTTGCCTGGTGAAGGCTTTGACAACCCGGATTCCGGAAATGTTCTCCTGAGCGGTGGTATGCAGCCTGCCGGACTGCTGCTGCAGATTCTGGTACAAAGGCCCGATTTTGCGGCTGTACCCGTAGGCAATGCACCCCAGAATGGGAAAGGTGGCGAAGACGATCAGCGTCAGCAAGGGATGCAAAAGCAGCATGGCAATGGTAACACCCACAAATGTGAAGATATTGACGATAATCAGCATGATTACAAAGCCGGTTCCATCGCGCACAGCATCCACGTCCTGGGTTAGGATGGACATCAGATCGCCGGTCTTCTTCGTGTCAAAGAAGCTGAACGGCAGGCGCAGGACCCTTCTGAAGAGGATCTTCCGCAGATCATGGCTGATGTAGTTGCCGGTGCCCTCTTGGTAGTAAATCTCGATATAAACCAAAACCCCGCGGATAACGGCAATGGCAATTAAGTACAGCGCACTGTTCCGGAGCGTTGCCAGGATTTGGGCAAGGGGCTGGCCGCTGGTAAAGCTGTCAAATACATCCCGGGTAATCAAAGGAATTAGGATCAAGCCTGCAGAATCCCCTAACATACCTATGCCCGCCAGGATCCTGCGGCCCCATTGATTTTTCACAAGTTTGAATGCACGCCATAAATGGTGCATCACAATCACCTTATTTCACGCTTATCATAGCCATATTACTGTACCATATATATCTATAATAGACAATATTATGCATGGGAAAATTTAATTAGGAACAAAGTCTGTCTGGGAGGTGTCAAATTGCTTTTGAGCAGCGACTTTTACCGCCGTGATGTCCTTGTTGTTGCCAAGGAGCTTCTGGGCATGCACTTAGTCCGGATCATTGAGGGCCGGCGCCTGGTTTGCCGCATTGTGGAGACCGAAGCCTACTGGGGGCCCGAGGACAAAGGCTGCCATGCCTACAACAACCGCAGGACCGGCAGGACCGAAGTGATGTTCCGCCCCGGCGGGTGTGCTTACATATACTTGATTTACGGTATGTACAACATGCTGAACATTGTGACGGCCGAAGCCGGTCAGCCGCAGGCAGTTTTAATCCGGGCCGGCGAGCCGCTCGCCGGGATTGATTTGATGCAGGCCAGGAGGCCTAAAGCGGCCAACCGCTGCCAGCTGCTCAACGGCCCGGGGAAGTTGTGCCAGGCGCTGGCTATTGACATGAGTTTTAACGGCTGTGACCTGACAGCAGGAGAGGAACTGTTTATTGAAAGGCCTGATAGTGCCGCCCGCGAGCCTGTTGCCGCAGGGAAGCGGATCAACATCGACTATGCTGGAGAGTGGGCAGAAAAGCCGTGGCGCTTTTACTTCAAAGGCAACCCTTATGTCTCCATCCCGGATTAGCATGGCAGGAAATGATTCTTTGGATGTGGTATCATAGCATCGAGAGCAAGTGTATGATCAGTATGTTTTCAAGGAGGTTAAGCCATGGATGCTAACAAGTATCGTACTGGCAGTTTTACTTTACCCGGTGAAGCCGGCTATGAAGATTTGACTTTAAAACTGGCCAAACGCTGGGGAGCCGACGTTATTCGGGACAGTGACGGTACGCAGTTATCGGATCAGATTTTCCAATCCGGTTATGATATCTATTCAACTATCTGCTTAGTCAGGGCTGATAACGAATGGGCCAAAGCCAATCCCGACAAGCTGCAGCAGTGTTATTTGATGAGCCAGCCGGTTGTGGCTGAAGGGGACAGTGTGGCCATCAATCTTTTGGATTCGTATTACAAGGAACAGTTTAAGGTTAATTTCACTGATGATCCCAAGGAATTCTGGCAGGTTTTTGACCGGACTTCAAATACAGAAGTACCGTTATCTGATTGGGCTTATGATGCAAATGCCGGAACTGTGACGGTCAAAGGCACCCAAAAATGGCATCGCTATACAGTCAACTTCCTTGCTTATCGGATCTGGGAAGAGATTTCGGCCTACAACCACCGCACGAATGACTGGGGTGATCGGGAGCACTTGATGCCTGTGGATCCGATTCATCCGGAAGTGCAGGAGCATCTCTTAAAATATCTGGAGCGATGGCTGCAGGAACATGAACATACCCGGGTTGTCCGGTTTACTTCCTTATTCTATAATTTCTTCTGGCTGTGGAGTGATGATCCGAAGCGGCCTTATATAGTAAACGACTGGGGCGCCTATGGCTTTTCTATGAGTGCCCATGCCATCCGCCTCTTTGAGATGCAGTATGGGTACCGGCTCACATCAGAAGACTTTGTCACCAATGGGCTGCATAACAATTCGTATCTGCCTCCGTCAGACAAATACCGCGACTGGATGGAGTTTATCCATAACTTCGTGGTGGACTTTGGCAAAAAATGTATCGAACTGGTTCACAAGTATGGCAAAAAAGCGTATGTGTTCTACAACGACCATTGGATCGGCATGGAGCCTACTTTGGAACGGTTCAAAGATTTCAACTTTGATGGGATTATTGATGGAATTTTCAACGGCTTTGAAGCGAGAAAAGTTGCTGAAACTCCCCATGTTCAGGTTAGAGAACTGCGCCTGCATCCCTATTTCTTCCCAACGGGAGTCAACGGGGCGCCCAGTTTCATTAAGGGCGGCAACCCAACCTTGGAATGCCAGACTTACTGGATCGACATTCGCCGCGCTTTGCTGCGGGCTGGGGTTGATCGGATTGGGTTTGGCGGCTACCTCCACCTGGTTGAGAACCATCCCGACTTCATCGCATATGTGGAGAGGCTGGCCCAGGAATTCCGCATGCTCAAGGAAATGCATGTGGATGACCAGCCGTACTGCGCCGATTTCTCAGTGGCGATTCTCACCGCCTGGGGCAATATGCGGGCGTGGGGCTGCCGGGGCCATTTTAACCGCGGCAATTTCTACAACGAAGTGATGGAGTCCATTTCCGGCCTGCCTGTCAAGGTCAAGTTCATCGACTTTATTGATATTGCAGAAAACGGCATTCCTGGTGATGTAAAGGTGATCATTAATGCCGGAATGCTGGATGATGCCTGGAGTGGTGGCTGGAACTGGCAGAATCCAACCGTCATTGAACGGATCACGGAGTGGGTCAGCCAAGGCGGAAGCTTGATCGGCGTTGGTGAACCTTCGGCATTGAAGCACAGCACCCAGTATTTTCAACTAGCCCATTTGTTCGGCGTTGACCGGGAAATCGGTCTGAGTGTGGGCTTTGACAAATACCCTTATCAGGTGTGCGGTTCACATTTCATTACTGCTGATGTTAACCCGGATGCCATGGATATTGGCGATTACGTGGACAATATCTATGTTCTGGGCCCGGATACCAAGGTTATTGCCGCCCGCAGCGGTTCTCCGGTGATTACCGAGCATCAGTTCAACAAGGGCAAAGCCCTGTATTTTGCCGGGCATAAATACAACCTGGAGAATGTGCGCCTGCTGCACCGCGCCATTTTCTATGCGGCAGGAAAGACAGGAGAGTTTGAGAAATGGTTCAGCAGCAACTACCATACAGAGTGTGCCTATTACCCCAATCACCGCACCTTGGTGGTGATCAATAACAGCTTTGAACCGCAGGCCACAACGATTACCACAGGGGATGGCAAGATAATCGATTTCAAGCTGAAACCGATCGGGGCCAGTTTTATTGAAATATAAACCGGGCTCAACCGGCAAGGCCGGGGCCTGCTTCAATGGCTGGTGGGAAAGCCGAGGTGGTAGATTGTGAACAAGGGTAGATTCACGCCGGCTGCCGTTATGGCACTTGGTTTGTTAGGCACAGCCCTGACAGTTGCACTGGTTGTTGGGATCCATATCTGGCTTGACCCAGGCAGCGGAGCTGAGGCCAATGGTATGCCGGCCGATTTTGGCAGTCAGGCGGCTGTAATCCAGAATGTGGCCATCAATGAGGTGATGGCTGCCGCAGCCCGTTCCCTGATCGATCAGGACGGGGAGCCCTCTGATTGGATTGAGCTGTACAATCCCACTGATCAGGCAATCGATCTGGGCGGCTGGTACCTGTCGGATAAACAGAGCAATCCGGCCAGATGGGAAATTCCTGCGGGTACCTGGATCGGCCCGGGAGAGTTCCTGATTGTCCTGGCTTCAGGCAAGGATCGCAGCGGGCCGGAGCTGCACACCAATTTCCGGATTGATCAAGAAGGCGAAGCGCTGTTCCTGGTGTACCGGGACGGCTTAACCGTCATCGATCATGTCGATGTCCCCAGTTTGAAAACAGATTTCTCCTACGGGCGCAAGCCTGACGGGGGAGAAGCATGGGTTTTGTTTGAACGGATCCACGCAAGTCCGGGCTTTTCCAATAACAAAGCCGCAGGCTACATTGAGCCCGACTCAAGCTTAAACCCCCACTTTTCCCATTCCGGCGGGTTTTACTCCGAGCCCTTTGACTTAATCATCGAACCGGCAGCCGGGACAGTGGCCTACTATACGCTGGATGGCTCAATCCCTGATCCCGTCACCAACAGGGAACGGACCTACGAGTACAAAGGGCCGGTTGCCATCAAGGCGGGCACAGTGCCGGTTACCAAAAGAAGCATCGCCATCTACGAGAATGTAACGCCAAAACCACCCTTGACCTACATCATGTCCAGCTACAACCGGTGGTATCTGCCTACTGCAGAACAGTTCAAAGGTACGGTGATCCGCGCCCGGGCCCACACTGCCGACGGTGTCCCCAGTAAGGTGATCACCCACACCTACTTTGTTGATCCCAAAGGGTTTGAGCGGCATACGGTCCCGGTGGTGGCCATCGCCTGCGATCCCCTGGACCTTTTTGATTATGAAGAAGGGATTTACCTGCCGGGGAAAGGGTTTCACGAGAACCTGCCCTGGGCTTGGCACCATTGGGGCAGCGGCAATTTCCACGGCCGGGGCCGTATGTGGGAAAGGCCGATTTACATCGAATTCTGGGAACCCGGCGGCGAACTTGCTTTTGCCCAGAATGCCGGGATGCGCATCCACGGCGACGCCTCCCGGGCTTATGCCCAGAAAAGTCTGCGGATTATTGCCTCCAGTGACTATGACTCTGTAGACCGGTTCTACCATGAGCTGTTCCCGGGGCGGGTAAAACCGTTCTCCGGCGAACCATTTGCTGAATACAGATCGTTTGTGCTCAGGAACGGAGGCAACACCTGGGACTTTACCATGCTGAAGGACGGGCTTTTGGCCAACCTGCTCCACCACACCAGGCTCGATCATATGTATTTCCGCCCGGCTGTTGTCTACTTGAATGGGGAGTACTGGGGAATTCACAATATCCGGGATCACTTGGATGAATCGTGCCTGCATTACAGTTACGGAGTGGATCCGGAGCGGGTGGAAATGATCGAAGACAATGTATTTGTAAATGAGGGGAACACACCCCTGGATGATTTGACCCGCCGCAATTACCGGCTGCTGCTGAGCTATATTGATCCAGATTACCGCGATAATGGCTATGCAACTGTGGATACCCTGGCGGATCCAGAGGTTTATGGGCAAATCAAGCAGTTAATGGACATTGACACTTATTTGGATTATACGGCGGTGCAGATTTACATTCAAAACCACGACTGGCCCGGCAACAATGTCCGCCTGTGGCGGCTGAACCTGCCGGGGAACGATCCGGATGCCCCCTATGGCCATGATGGGCTGTGGCGCTGGATGATCTACGATTTGGACCTGGCATTTGCCAATTTCGCCGCCAATACCATGGTCAACGCTACCTTGACCCATGGGACTGAATGGCACAACCCCTCCTGGGCTACATACCTGTTCCGCTCGCTTCTGCAGAACCCGGAATTCAGGATTGATTTCATCAACCGCTGTGCCGATCATATGAATACCACATTTCTGCCGGAAGTGGTTATTGCCGAGCTTGATCGGCTCGAAGCGATCATGGAGCCGGAGATCGAAGAGCACATCAAACGCTGGGGCAATCCGGCTCCCGGCAAAGGAGCGTGGAAAATGCAGAATGAAAGCCTGCGGGGCTTTGCCCGCTTCCGTCCCAGCACAAATGCGAACCACATCGTCCGCTATTTTAAGCTGGAAGGCACGTACCAGCTGAATCTAAAAACAGATTATGACATGGGTTTTGTCAAAGTCAATTCCATAAGTATCGTTCCCGGCACACCGGGTGTGACGGATCCAAGCGAATGGAGCGGCACTTATTTCAAAGGCGTTCCCATCACACTGCATGCCGCTGCCCATGACGGGTACCATTTCGTGGGTTGGGAAGGTGTGCCTGAAGAATACCGGCATTTGCCGGTGATCACCATCACGCCGAAAGAACCTTTAACAATCACCGCCCACTTTGCGGCGGAGGGAATTAAATGACTTTAAGGAGGAGTGATTGGATGGATACATTGACTGCGATTAGAGCGAGGCGAAGCATCCGCAGGTACAAGGATCAGCCGATTGAGCCTGAAAAGCTGGAAGCAGTCCTGGAGGCAGCCCGCTTGGCGCCATCGGCCAGGAATGCCCAGCTGTGGAAGTTTGTGGTGGTTAAGGATCAAGAACAGCGGGAGCGTTTGGCCGCGTCCACAAAGTACAGTTTTATAGCTGAAGCTCCTGTGATCATTGCCGGTGTCTCCCTCGATCCTCAACGTGAAATGCGCTGCAGGGTGCCGGCGTATGCCGTAGATTTGGCCATAGCCATGACCAACATTACTTTGGCTGCCTGTGCCCTGGGGCTGGGTACATGCTGGATCGGCGGGTTCGACCAGGATGTGGCCAGAGAAGCCTTGGGCATACCGGAAGCATACAAGATCGTTGAACTGATGCCTCTGGGTTACCCGGCAGAGGATCCACCGCCGCGGGCCCGGAAAGAGTTGGCGGAAATTGTCTGTTATGACCGCTTTGGGTAAACGCAGAGCTG
>FZPS01000198.1_pt49 | contig 11314 bp, 10 predicted proteins | sample 1817821 | NCBI WGS metagenome assembly FZPS01 (sample SAMEA104158645, study PRJEB21678) | metagenome | place: Germany | collected 2015-04-21 | reverse complement strand
ACAGGCCGAAGATCATATCAGCCATTGCTGCGGCAAATATCCAATGCATCATTGCATTTATAACTAAATACCAGTTGACTCGTTTCCTTAGGGTTGGTGAGTCTTATTTCATCCTACAGTTGCTTGACACGATCTTGAAGGTCCCTAGTGTTGACAAGGTTTATACCATTGGATAAGATAGGAATAGTGGAGAAAAGAAGGGGGGAACCGCACTTTAGATGCGGAAATGATGAAGTACATTACAGCTGATCAAATGCGTTCAATGTTTTTAGATTTTTTCAAATCAAAAGGTCACAAGGTTCTGCCCAGTGCCTCCCTTGTCCCACATGGTGATACAAGCTTACTGCTCACCGGTGCGGGCATGGTTCCATTTAAACCATATTTCTTAGGTCAAGAGGAACCGGAATACCGTCGGGTGTCTACCTGCCAGCGCTGTCTGCGCACCCCAGATTTAGAAAATGTGGGCAAGACAGATCGCCACGGCACGTTCTTTGAGATGTTGGGTAATTTTTCATTCGGCGATTATTTCAAAGAGGAAGCAATTTCCTGGGCTTGGGAATTTATTACCGAGCATATGGAGATTCCGAAGGACAGGCTCTGGGTCAGCATTTACTTAGATGATGATGAGGCTTTTCAAATTTGGCATGAAAAAATTGGACTGCCTGAGGGGCGGATTGTGCGCCTAGGCAAAGATGATAACTTTTGGGAAATTGGTGTTGGATATCCCTGCGGACCATGTTCCGAAATTCATTATGATCGCGGTGTCGAATTTGGTTGCGGCAATCCTGATTGTAAGCCTGGCTGCGATTGCGAGCGTTTTATGGAGTTTTGGAATTTGGTCTTTGTCCAGTACATCCAGCGTGAAGCCGGTAAATATGAGCCTTTAGAAGCTAGGAGTATTGATACCGGTATGGGGATGGAGCGGATTGTTGCTTTAATGCAGGGAGTTAAAAGCATTTTTGAGATAGATTTGATCAAACCAATTATCGATAAAGCTGCCAGTTTAGCCGGTACCAGCTATGGGAAAGATGAAAAAGCTGATATTTCACTGAGAGTGATCACTGACCATGCTCGTGCCCTGACCTTTTTAATCAGTGATGGGGTGCTTCCGAGCAATGAAGGGCGCGGTTATGTACTGCGGCGCTTGGTAAGAAGGGCTGCACGTCACGGCCGACTCTTGGGTATTGAAGGTCAGTTTTTAAACGAAATGGTAGATGTTGTGATTCAGCAGATGCAGACTGGCTATCCTGAGCTGGTCGAGCGGCAAGACTATATTCATAAAGTGGTAAACCTAGAAGAACAGCGCTTCTATGAAACCCTGGACCAAGGGTTAAATATTCTTCAGGAGATCATTCGCCGCCATGAATCTGATTCTGAAAAAGTTATTTCTGGTCGCGATGTATTCAGACTTTATGATACATATGGATTCCCTGTAGAATTAACCAGTGAGATTGCTGAAGAACAGGGTTTTACCATCGATGAAGCAGGTTTCCAAGCAGAAATGGAGCAGCAGCGAGAAAGAGCAAGAAAAGCCCGTGTGCAGAAAAATTATTTAGATGAGCATGCGGAGCTTTATCGGCAGCTGCATGAACAAGCAGAATCTCTCTTTGTTGGGTATGAAACAACAGAGTGTTCCGCAACTGTAACTGCAATCATTAAAGATAATCAATTGGTGGAACGGCTGAGTGCGGGCGAAACAGGCATCGTGGTGCTGAACAAAACACCTTTTTATGCAGAAGGTGGAGGACAGGTATCTGATACAGGTACAATTACCAGCAAAGCAGGGCAGTTCAGTGTTAAAGATGTCAGCAGTCCTATAGAAGGGGTTATTGCCCATGAAGGGGTGCTGATATCCGGAGAGCTGCACGCAGGAGATTCAGTTCTGGCTTCTGTTTACAGCAAAGAACGCTTGGATACAGCAAGACATCACAGTGCCACTCATCTACTGCACAAAGCTCTGCGGGAAGTGCTCGGTGAGCACGTACACCAATCAGGATCTTATGTGGATCCCCAGAGACTCCGCTTTGACTTCACTCACTTTGAAGCAGTTACACCTGAACAGCTCAAATTGGTTGAGCAGAAGGTCAATGAGGCTGTTATGGCCAATTATCCTGTCAATACAGAGACTACCACAATTGATGATGCAAAAGCTAAAGGTGCGATTGCCCTATTTGGTGAGAAATACGGCAGTTCGGTGCGGGTAGTAGCTATGGGTGAATCGGTTGAGCTCTGCGGCGGCACCCACGTCAGCGCAACGGGGGATATCGGTCTGTTTAGGATTGTGTCAGAAAGCAGTATTGCAGCTGGTGTCCGCAGAATTGAAGCTGTTGCTGGTAAACGTGCATTAGAATATACCGATCAGCGTGAAGAAATTTTGAAACAACTGACCAATGTACTGGAAGTACCAGTTGAGCAAGCGGTAGAGCAGCTAGAGCGCTTTATTGAGCAGCAAAAACAGCTTCAGAGCGAATTGAATCAATACAAACGCAAAGCTGTAGCGGATGTGGTGACAGATCTGGCGGCCGCGGCTGAAGTGATCAATGATGTAAGCTTAGTAGTTGCTGAAGTTGACTTGACCGAAGCTGAGCAGCTCCGTTCTTTAGGGGATAAACTAAGGGAAAGGCTGCAGCCATCAGTGATCTTTTTGGGTGCACGCACTCAAGAAAAAGTATTGCTGGTAGCCATGGCAACTAAGGATATTGCTGGCAAAGCAGTACACGCTGGAAATGTAATTAAAACCGCAGCTCAAATCTGTGGCGGCGGCGGTGGCGGCAGACCGGATATGGCTCAGGCCGGTGGACGTTTGCCTGAGAAGCTGCCGGAAGCTTTAGAGACAGTACGGGAGTTGTTGGTGAAACAGTTAGAGGAGATGTAATTTCAAATGCCGAATTAGAAAACGAGCAGTGGACCAAAAAGGGGGCTTGATGGTCATGGAGGATAAAACAACCGTTTTTCGCAGTTTTCCATGCTCAGAAAATGGTTTGATCGCTCAAGTTTTGCAGGAAGTCTATAAAGCGCTGCAAGCTAAAGGTTACAACCCCGTTGGACAGATCGTTGGTTACTTAATATCAGGCGATCCGACTTATATCACCAGTCATGGAAACGCCCGCAATCTAATTCGGCAGGTAGAAAGGGATAAAATCTTAGAAGAACTGGTCGCAAGTTATCTAAAGAGATCGCAAGGGACTGGCAGCTGCTAGTCTCTTGCTGTAATTTTTCTCTAAATGTATTTAGGCAAAGGACTGAGGGTTATAATGCTAAAAGACTTAATATCACGCATCAACCCATGGCAGTCGCAGGGATCAGAACCCGCATACCGGATCGCATTAGATATTGGTACAGAATATGTGAAGGCGGTTTACTTAGAGCAGGCGGGCGGCGTTGCCTCGATCTTAGGAGTTGGCCGTGCCCAGCAGGATTATGCTGATATGGACAGCGGTGCGGTAGCCAATATCGCCGGTGTTGTACGCACCTGCCGGCAGGCCCTTACGCAGGGGGCGGTAATTGCAGGTGTCAAGCCAAAAGAAGTAGTAGTAGGGGTAGCTGGTCAGTTTGTTACCGGTGTTACCCGTACTGTTTTCAGGCAGAGAAAGCGACCGGATAAAGGGTTAACTCGGCGGGAATTATCCAATTTGGTAGCGGGAGTGCAGCGGGAAGCATTAAAATATGCTACAGCGGAAATGGCAGAAAAAATGGGATTTAAGCGGATGGATCTGGAGCTGGTTAATTCTGCCATAGTAGATATCAGTATCGATGGGTACCAAGTGAGCAATCCCCTTGATTTTCGCGGCCGCAATGTGGAAATGACTGTTTTTATGGTTTTTGCTCCTTTGGTCCATGTCAGCGCTGTCAGAACTGTAATTCAGCGCCTTGACTTAGATTTAGTTGGCTTAGTCGCTGAGCCATTTGCTGTGGCAGCCAGTACCTTTACAGATGAGGGCTATGAGTTTGGTTCTCTCGTGATCGATATTGGCGGCGGAAGTACCGATATCGCCCTGATTCACCGCGGTGGAATTGTCAAAACAAAAATGTTTGGGATTGGCGGCAGAGCTTTTACAAAAGGAATAGCCGCATACTGTCGGAAAACACTGCGTGAGGCTGAACAAATAAAATTAGATTATGCGGCAGGACTCGAAACCAGTGCTGAAATTCAATCGATTGTTGCAGCTGATTTAGAAATCTGGCAGGATGCCCTGCTCCTGGCATTAGGGGAGATTTATCAGGGGCAGCCGTTACCGCCTCGAATTGTTCTTTGCGGTGGAGGGAGCGGCCTGCCGGGAATAAAAGAAAAGATCGCCCATCCAAAACTAGTGGAATCAGGTTTATTTGCTGTTGTACCTGAAGTAAAAGTGCTTCAGCCAGAAGATGTATTTGGAATTGCGGATCCGAAAGAGTTTCTCACGGCTGTGCAGGATGTAACGCCAAAGAGCATTGCCTATCAAGCCAGCCTGGCAGAGCCTAAAGCTAGTGCCATCTTCGGAGGTGTGCAGATCGGATGATCATTTACGTTGATCCTGTCGATGAATTAAATACTATTGTCCACCGGATCCGCATGGAAAAAGATTCAGAAATTCTGCTGGTGGTACCTCCGGAGAACTGGGTACTTCGCGATGAAATCAACGTAAAACTATTAGCAAAATATGCGAAAGATTCGCAAAAGCAGTTGATTATACAAACTGGTGATCCACTGGTAATTAAATATGCGGAAGCGAATCAAATTCCAGTAGTTTGCGATGAGTCTGCCGCTGCGAAAGATGAAGATTCCCCGGAAATGCAGGAACAACGGCGCAGGCAGAACCACAGCCGCGGCATTTCCGACCGGGTATTTGTTCTTCTTTTAACCTTAACAGCTCTCCTGGGGTTTGCTTATTATCATCTGCCAAAAGCAGTTGTGGTTGTTACGCCTAAACTGGATAATTTTAGGGAAACACTGCAGCTTCCCCTTAATGAGCTTTCAGGAGTAGAGCAGGGGATTGTCCAGACAACCTTAACGCGTAAAACCCCAGCTACGGGTCGAAAAACTGTAGGAATTACCAGAGCATCAGGAGCAATTACACTGATCAACCAATCCCAAAATGAAGTGCTAGTGGCAGAAGGAACCATTGTAGAGACAGGCAGTGGAATTCTGTTTCGAACTTCTGAGGACGTAGTAGTGCCTGCAGTAACTACACAATATTTCATGGATATTCCAACCGGTTTAGCGGCAGGCAGAGCGGAGGTTGGAATTGAAGCAGTAGAGCCTGGCAGCAGAGGAAATGTAGCTGCGGGTCGGATCGATAATGTCCGCGGTTATGATTTGGAAGTTCGCAATATGGACCCCACCAGTGGAGGTGAAGATGTTGTCCTTCAAGTAGCTGCTCAATCAGATATAGAACGGGTTCAATCTATGGTGCGCAGAGACAGTGAGCAGGAGCTTTTGGATGCAATGCTGGCTGAACTTGAAGGGCGGGTGATCATCGACGAATCTTTTAAAATTGATATTGAGTGGACCAGTGTAACTGAAATCGGTGAAGAAACCAGTGAGGTGTATGCAACCGGTGTCTGCATTGGCCGGGCATATTTAGTTGATACCGGGGCGCTCAGCAGTCAGGTTGCTGACAGGTTGGCAGCATTAGTACCGGACGGCTTTATAATTAATCCTCACTCAGTAGTTATTAATTCTGTAAATATCATTGGTACAGATGCAGGGCTGCATTTGAGCCTTGATGTCAGTGCAGTAATAGAAGGTTCGGTCGATGCGGAGCTTCTCGCCCAACAGCTGGCGGGAAAGGATGAAACTGAATTTGCAGCCGTAATGGCAGCCAATCCAGGAGTAGGCGGTATTTACATCGAAAATGGAGCTAAAGATAAGCTTCCCCAGCTGCCGCGCTGGTTGAAAATTAAAGTTGAACAACCTGTGTATTAGGAGTAATGAATGTGGAATATCGTTTTTTAGGGAATACTAGCATTAAAGTTTCTAGGATGTGCTTTGGCTCATTGACAATTGGACCGCTGCAGCGGAATCTACCGCTGGCGGAGGGAAGCAGTTTGATACGCACAGCGTTAGAAGCTGGAGTAAATTTCATTGATACAGCACAGTTATATCGAAATTATAGTTATATCAGAGAGGCATTAAGGGGTTGGTCGCATGAAGTGGTGATTGCGACCAAATCTTATGCATATACTGCTGAAATGATGCGCGATGCTCTGGAAGAAGCGCGACGAGAATTGGATTTGGATCAGATTCCAATTTTTATGCTTCATGAACAGGAGTCTGAACATACCATTAGAGGGCACTGGCCAGCACTGGAATACTTATTAAATGCAAAGGTAAAGGGAAAAGTAAAAGCAGTAGGGATTTCAACTCATTATGTCCAAGGTGTGCTGGGAGCTTTAAAGTATCCAGAGATCGAGGTTATTTCTCCACTGATTAACCTTTCCGGAATTGGCATTCAGGGCGGCAGTCGTGATCAGATGCTGAACGCTATTCAGCAAGCAGCAGCTCAAGGCAAAGGTATTTTTGCCATGAAGCCTTTGGGTGGAGGGCATCTAATCGCTGAGCAGAAAGCAGCATTTGATTTTCTGCTGGAGCTGCCGTACATTGATTCAATTGCTGTCGGGATGAAAAATGAACAGGAATTGAACCGCAATTTAGCCTACTTCAATGGTGAACCGGTGGCAGAATTTGAGCTTGAGCAGACGGAGCGCAAACTGCACATTGACGATTGGTGTTTGCTGTGTGAGAAGTGTGTTAAGGCTTGTCCAAATCACGCCTTGACAAAAACGCCAACTGAGATCGCAGTTGATCCGGAGAAATGTGTTTTTTGTGGTTACTGCGGCGCAGCCTGCCCAGAGTTTGCCATTAAAGTGATTTAAGGAGCGAGAGTATGCGGGTGCTTGGTTTAGATGTGGGTGAAAAAACCGTAGGTGTTGCAGTTAGTGATCCTTTAGGGCTTACCGCTCAAGGGGTAGAAGTGATTAGACGGTCAACTATTCAGCAGGATCTGCAGCGCCTGACAGAACTGGTGAACAAATATCAAGTTGAACAAATAATAGTGGGGATGCCTCGGCGCACCGATGGCAGTTACGGTCCTGAAGCTGAAAAGGTAAGGGAGTTTGCTCAGCAGTTAGCTGAGACTATCTCTGTTCCAATTGAGTTTTGGGACGAACGCTTTTCCACTGCTGCAGCTGAGCGAATTTTGCTTGAAGGAGATGTTAGTCGGGCAAAACGGCGGAAGGTAGTGGATAAAGTGGCAGCTAGTGTGATTCTACAGGGATATTTGGACCGAAAATAAAGGAGGATAATCAATGACTGATAACGAAAAAATTACTTTGATTGACGAAGATAACAATGAGCAAGAGTTTACTATACTTGACTATCTTGAAGTTGAAGATAAACGTTATGTAGTGCTGCTTCCTGATGCAGACCCGGACAATGGCGCCATCATCCTGCGCATTGAATTGGATGACGCTGGTGATGAGGTTTTAGTTGAAATTGAAGACGACGATGAATTTGATCATGTCGTGGAGATTTTGGAATCTGAGGCAGAATAAGGATAGTGTATTATCTGATTTGCATTAATTCTTACTTTGAATTATAATGAACTAGCTTAGACCAGAATGATGCGATCAGATTAGGAGGGTTGTTTTTGAAACCCAATTTATTGGCAAAGGCTAAGCGGACCAGTTTGTTTGCGGTCCGTTTTCTTTTAGTTTTTTTAGTGATTGCAGTAGTTATTGTTCAAATTGGTCTGGCGGTGACAGTGCTGTTGGCGCACCAGCCGACAAGTACTTGTGAGAACAGCTTGGATCAGATCGTGACCATCTCTCCCGGCATGTCAGCTGATGCGATCAGCGAGATGCTGCATGAGTTGGGGGTGATCCGCAGTGCATTTGTGTTCAATATTATGCTGCGGATTACAAATACTGACAGCCATTTGAAAGCTGGCGAGTATTTATTGAACCCAACGCTGAGTACCATGGATGTGATCAAGAAACTAAATGAAGGGGATATTGTCACGTACCGGATAACGATTCCGGAAGGTTATGAACTAAAGCAGATCGCCAAGGAGTTAGCGCAAGCCGGCTTAGTTGATTACGATCGTTTTTTACTGCTTGCATCCAATGCTGAACTGGTCTTTGGTGAAAATCTGCCTTTTGATTTACCTATTGATTCCTTAGAAGGCTATCTGTTTCCCGATACGTACTATTTTGCAAAAGAACAGAGTGAAGAAGCGATTATCAGGCAGATGGTTGCTCGCTTTGTGGAACAGGTAATTCCGAACGTAGATCTAAGTCTGCTGGATTATAGATTCACCCTCCATGAAGTAGTAACGCTCGCCTCGATTGTGGAGAAAGAAGTAATTTATGATTTCGAGCGACCGCTTGTGGCCGCAGTTTACCTGAACCGCTTAGATATTAATATGCGGCTCCAAGCAGATCCGACGGTGCGCTACGTAATGACAGAAAACCGCAGTCGGGTGCTGTATCGTGATTTGGAAATAGATTCTCCGTACAATACCTATCGGTATGGCGGGCTGCCGCCCGGGCCGATTGCAAGCCCTGGGTTGAGATCAATCCTAGCGGTATTGAATCCGGCTGATGTTGATTATTTATTCTTTGTTGCTAAGCATGATGGCACACATCAGTTCAGCAGAACTTTTGAAGAGCATGTTGCAGCCAGAAGAGCATTAGGATATTAGAATCATTTTGTAGGAGAGGTTTGACATTGAAGATACCGGAATTATTGGCTCCAGCAGGGAATATGGAAAAAGCGAAAATTGCAATAGCCTACGGCGCAGATGCAATTTATTTATCTGGACAGCTGTACGGCATGCGGGCTGGAGCAGGAAACTTTGATAATGAGCAGTTAGCTGCTGTGGTCAAATATGCCCATGATCGCGGCGTTAAAGTATATGTAACTGTGAATATTATTCCCCATAATCAGCATCTGGAAGGGATGCCCGAATATATCGCATTCCTGCATAAACTGGGGGTTGATGCGATTATCGTGGCTGACGTGGGAGTCATCAATATAGCTAAAGATGCTGCTCCGGAACTGCCGCTCCACTTGAGTACGCAGGCCAATACTGTTAATTGGCAGGCAGCACGCTTTTGGAGTCAGCTTGGAATTGAGCGGATTGTCCTAGCCCGGGAAACAACCCGTGAAGATATTCGCCTCATCCGGCAGAAGGTAGATGCCGAACTTGAAGTATTTGTCCACGGATCAATGTGCATGGCTTACTCTGGACGCTGTTTGCTAAGCGGAGTGATGACAGGCCGCGAAGCCAATTTAGGTGCCTGCACCCAGAGCTGCCGCTGGAAATATACAGTGATGGAATCTAAGCGTCCCGGTGAGTATTTCCCCATAGAAGAAACAGCGGAAGGAACTTATATCTTTAACTCGAAAGATCTTTGTCTGCTGGAATATCTGCCGGACTTAATTGAGATTGGTGTAGACAGTCTAAAAATTGAAGGGCGCATGAAAAGCGCATATTATGTTGGGACAGTTGTAAGGGCTTACCGCCAGGCACTGGACAGCTATGCTGCTGATCCCACTGGATATCAACTAGATCCTGAGCTGCTGGCGGAAGTAGAAAAGGTTAGCCATCGACCGTATTATACCGGATTTTTCCTTGGCAGTCAGCCTGGGACATATCCAGAAAGCTCTGCTTACATTCAAAACTATGATTTTGTCGGCGTAGTGGAAGACTATGATGAGCAAGCTGGGGAAGCGGTTATCGGGGTGCGCAATTTCTTCCCAGCTGGGTCTCAGGTAGAAATAATTCAGCCTCGCGATCGAATGCTGAAGGTGGATGTGGATGAGATCATTAATGAAGTTGATGGACTGCCGCTGGAAGCAGCCCATGCAAATTATCGGGTGCGCATAAAAATGCCTCCGGTTAAACCTCTGTCAATGCTGAGAATTGCTAAATTAAACAGTGATAGTTCGGTGCTGCATCGGGCATCAAGACCAGCTGGTGGTCAAGTGGATGTTTAAGTATTGGAGGAACTAACAGCAAATGAAGCGCAAGCAGAAGCACGTGCCAGTTGTAAAAGGAGAAACTTATCAAATTGAAATTACTGACTTAACACATGACGGCGAAGGCATCGGCAGGGTCGATGATTTTGCCGTTTTTGTCCCTGAAGCACTCCCAGGAGATGTGGTGCTGGGAAAAGTAATATCGACCAAAAAAACTTATGCCAGGGCTTTAATTGAAAAAACTTTTAAAAATTCTGATCAGCGGATTGCGCCGGTTTGTCCGAAGGCTGAATCCTGCGGTGGCTGTCAGTTGGCTTACATGGGGTATGAGCATCAACTGGCATGGAAACAGAGGAAGGTTCAGGATGTACTAAAACGAATCGGCAAGCTTGACGCTGAGGTATTACCAATTATTGGGATGGAGCGTCCAGAAGGGTACCGCAATAAGTCACAGTTTCCTGTTGGGTTAGTTGATAACCGTTTGGTGATAGGATTTTATCAGAAACGTTCCCATAATATCGTAGATACCGATTACTGCCGCCTTCAACACCCGCTGATCAATAAAGCGGCCCGGGTGGTCAAACAAGCACTGATTGATTTAAAAATAGAGCCATACAATGAGAAGGATCATTTAGGTGTGGTCAGGCATGCGGTAATTCGGACCAGTTTTAGCAGACATACCTTGATGCTGATATTCGTAACCCGCACCAAAGAACTGCCCCATAGAGACAAGCTGATCGAGGTGTTAACAGCTGAACTTCCAGAACTAACGAGTATCTATCAGAATATCAATTCACAGGTTACCAATGTTATATTTGGAACAGAAAGCAGGCTGTTGTGGGGTGAGCCTTATTTGTTCGATCAAATCGGTGATTTAGAGTTTGCAATTTCACCGCGCTCATTCTTTCAGGTTAATCCGATTCAAACCAAGGTACTCTATGATCTGGCCAAAGAAGCGGCTGGATTAACTGGCAGAGAAACGGTTTGGGATTTGTACTGTGGGATCGGTACAATTGGACTGTATCTAGCTTCAGACGCGGCAAAGGTGATCGGTGTGGAAACAGTGCCGGAAGCAGTCGAAGATGCCCGGTATAATGCTGTGCTAAACGGCATAGATAACGCAGAGTTCTATACCGGAAAAGCTGAAGAATTAGCACCAAAACTGCTGGATAAGGGCCTTAAACCGGATGTTGTTGTTGTCGATCCGCCGCGGCGTGGGTGCGATTTAGGCCTGCTTGAAACCATCCAAAGTGTACAGGTTCCCAAAGTAGTTTATGTATCCTGCAATCCATCTACATTAGCCAGAGATCTAGGCATGCTGAAAGAGGCCGGTTACCGAGTGGAATCAGTCCA
>FZPS01000022.1_pt112 | contig 11315 bp, 12 predicted proteins | sample 1817821 | NCBI WGS metagenome assembly FZPS01 (sample SAMEA104158645, study PRJEB21678) | metagenome | place: Germany | collected 2015-04-21 | reverse complement strand
CACTACGGAGAAATTTCCATTCCCGAACTCAAAGCTTATTTACGAACACAACATATTGAAGTAAAATGAACATCGACTTTTCAAAATCAGACGGCTTGGTGCCCGCAATTATTCAACATACGCTTACCGGACAGGTATTGATGTTGGGTTTCATGAACAAAGAGGCACTCGAAAAAACAACATCCGAAGGTAAAGTCACCTTTTTCAGCAGAAGCAAAAACCGATTGTGGACCAAAGGGGAAACCTCGGGAAATTACCTCATCGTGGACGAAATCCTCACGGACTGCGATGGCGACACGCTACTGATAAAGGCTTATCCGCAAGGCCCCACCTGTCACACGGGCTCGACGTCGTGTTTCAAAGAAGAATCGGCAAAAGGTTTTTTATACAAGCTGGAACACACCATTGAACAACGTATTGCGTCGAATGCGGAAAATTCCTATACCAACTCGCTCTTCAAAAAAGGCGTAAACAAAGTTGCCCAAAAAGTGGGCGAAGAAGCCGTGGAGCTGATTATCGAAGCAAAAGACAACAATATCGATTTGTTTAAAAACGAAGCGGCCGATCTTTTATACCATTTCCTCATCCTTTTGAAGACGAAAAATCTAAAACTCGTCGACATCGAAGAGGTGCTTCAAGGAAGATCAAAATAATTGGGGAAATAGCTCTTTTGACACATCTGTCAAAAAACAAAAAACAACCTGATTCGCTAGGATTCAGGTTGTTTTTCAACTCGAATATTTTATGGTCTTAAAATTCTATTCCAATTTCGAAAAGCACCAAATTAGGCTTCTACGCCGATTTTCGGAATCACCGATACATACGAACGATTCCCTTTTTTCTTGCGGTAAACCACTTCACCGTCTATCAATGCAAAAAGCGTATGATCTTTTCCCATACCTACATTTTCTCCGGGATGGTGAACCGTTCCGCGCTGGCGTACCAAGATGTTTCCGGCTTTGGCTGTCTGGCCTCCGAATATCTTAACGCCTAATCGTTTACTTTCCGATTCGCGACCATTCTTCGAACTACCTACACCTTTTTTATGTGCCATTTTCTTCTGATTTTAACTGATTAAGCAATAATCTCTTTAACTCGTATTTGTGTGAACTGTTGACGATGACCGTTCAGTTTTTGATAACCTTTTCTTCTTTTCTTTTTGAAAACAAGAACTTTATCGCCTTTGACATGCGAGAGAACTTCGGCAACCACCTTTGCACTCTCGATTACAGGCGTACCCACAGTAACCTTGCCGTCGTTGTCGACGAGCATCACTTTTTCGAATTCCACTTCACTGCCTTCGTTGGCCTTGAGTCTGTGAACAAATAGTTTTTGGCCTTCTTGTACTTTGAATTGTTGGCCTTGAATATCTACTACTACGTACATATCGGAAATAACTTATCGTTATATGCCTGAGGCGAGCCGCGGCTTCACGGCTTCTTGTTAAGCCTATTGGCAAAAATAGGTTGCAAAGATACTTATTTTATCGATAAAACCCAAATTGTCCGTACTTTCCGTATCGAATTCGATAAAATAGGGATTTCAGTATTTGATATTTTTGAAAAGTATCCGGTTTTCCCTCGCCTCATGCAATTGGGCAAGCAACTTCTCTCTGTCGTATTGCGAAAAATCGGCGCTATTGTTCGTAATGAGATTGAGCAATAAACGCAATTCATCGTCCGAAAACCGGGTTATAATTTCGTCAAAAGGTTCTTTCGCACCGATTTCAAAACGTACGATTGCCAATTTGGATTTCGCTGCCGGATAATCCGGATCGATCGCTAAAAGTTGCTCGAGATATTCTTCTGCCTGTTCGTATTTTTCGCGGGCAACGCTCACATTGGCCAAACGATCGATGACGTTTTCGTTATCGGGCGATTTCATCGATGCTTTCATATAAGCCGTCTCGGCAGCAACAAAATCTTCACTGTAAAAGGCCAAGTCGCCTTCAAGTATGTAATATCCCCACGTGTTTTTCTCACTATCGGGAATCTGTTCGAAAATTTCACGCGCTTTGGCGTAATTTTGCTGAATAATATACACGTGTGCCCTTTTCAACAAAATGCCCTTGGAACCGAATTTCTTCTCTTTCCGATCGATGATTTTCATCATTTCATCGTATTGCTGCATCACTTCGTATCCCTCCAACAAAGAATCGTACAGGCTTTCATCATTGGGAGATCCTCGCAGACATTCTTCGAATATGCGAATTGCTTCGCCCACATTATCGTTCATGTAAAGCGAAAGAGCTTTCAACTTCAATACCGAAACATCTTTTTCGTTGATCGTAAGCGCAAAATCGAAAGCATCCACCGCTTTTCCGTATTCTTCGTTTATAGAATACAATTTGCCGAGATTTATCCACCCCTCTAAAGAATACGGGTCATTGTCCAACAATTTATTGTTGTATGCAATGGCTTTTTCAAAATCGCCTTTCATTTCGCAAGCATAAGCCAAGTCGCTAAGCACATCCGAATCGAATGGATCGATTTTCAAGCTTTCTTCCAGGAAAAAGATGGCACGATCGTATTGATTCATGTCGTTGTACATGTACCCTATTTCGGTGAAAAAAGTATACAGATCGGGTTGGGGAATGTTTCCCGATGCGATATCGTCGATGATTTTGGCAGCTTCGTCGTACCTTTCGAGATGCAGCAACGATTCGATTTTCAGCAACGGGAGTTCGAGATCGCCTTCGTTGGCTATGCGCGACAAATAATGATATGCCTCTTCGTATTGCTCCAAATAGATCAGTTTTTTGGCATATTGCAGCATAAGTTCCGAACTTCCCGGATGCATTTTGAGACCCTCTTCAATAATGAGTCCGGCTTCTTTATAGTCGCCCAATTCACCATAATATTGTGCCAAGAAAGCAAACTCATCGGCATCGAGATACATTGTTTTCCCCAATGCACGCATCTGTTCGTACTTCTTGATCAGTGCATCCATATTCAATTCGTCATCCATTTTTCGATACCTCCTTCATCTTGTTTATTTTGCTCCATGAATCTTTCAATGCCACCGTGCGATTGAAAATCAAATGGTCTTTTGTGGAATCCGGGTCGACATTGAAATAACCGATACGCTGAAATTGAAAACTGTCCAATGGCCGTGCATCGTGCAGATACATTTCCATTTTGCAGTTTTTCTTCACAATCAGCGAATGGGGATTCAACAATTCACACAGGTCTTTATCTTTTTCTTCCAACGGATTCTCTACCAAAAACAATCGGTCGTACAAACGCACTTCGGCATCCAAGCAATGAGAAACCGAAACCCAGTGAATGGTTCCCTTTACTTTGCGGTTTGCTTCGGGCATGCCGCTTCGCGTATGGGGATCGTATTCGGCATAAACCTCTACCACATTGCCGTTTTCGTCTTTTTTGCAACCGGTGCATTTTATGATGTAGGCATTCTTCAAACGTACCTCTTTGCCCGGTGTGAGACGAAAATACTTTTTCGGCGGATTTTCCATAAAATCGTCGCGCTCGATCCATAACTCTCTACCAAACATCACTTCACGAGTGCCCATCGTTTCATCTTCGGGATTGTTGATGGCAGTCATCGCCTCCACCTTTCCCTCGGGATAATTGGTAAGAATGAGTTTGATTGGGTCGAGAACGGCCGAGACACGAATGTCTTTTTTGTTCAAATCTTCGCGAATACTGTGCTCCAACAACGACATATCGATGATTGCCTCGTATTTGGTGTAGCCGATCTTATCGATGAAATTTCGAATGGATTCGGGTGTATAGCCTCTACGTCGCAAACCGCAGAGCGTCGGCAACCGTGGATCGTCCCATCCGTTTACGCGTTTTTCTTGCACAAGCTGTAAAAGTTTGCGCTTGCTCATGACCGTATACGTCAAGTTCAACCGGTTGAATTCGATTTGACGCGGACGATAATCGCTGTCGGCCAATTGGTCGATAAACCAGTCGTAAAGAGGACGGTGGGACTCGAATTCCAGTGTACACAACGAATGGGTGACCCCCTCAAAATAATCGCACTGTCCGTGTGCAAAATCGTACATGGGATACGCTTTCCATTTTGTGCCCGTACGATGGTGCGGCAAGTGGATGATGCGGTATATGATGGGATCGCGAAGGTGCATATTGGGCGAAGCCATATCGATTTTGGCACGCAACACCATTTTCCCTTCGGGAATCTCTCCCGAATTCATTTTATGGAACAATTCGAGCGATTCTTCTGCAGGGCGATCGCGATACGGACTGTTTATGCCGGGCTGCGTTGGCGTACCCTTTTGTTTTGCAATCTCTTCGGCCGACTGCTCATCGATATATGCCTTGCCTTCTTTGATCAGTTTTACTGCAAAATCCCAAAGCTGTTGAAAATAGTCGGAGGCATAGTATACATTTTTCCACTGAAAGCCGAGCCATTGGATATCTTCCATGATTGAATCCACATATTCGACATCTTCTTTTACGGGATTGGTATCGTCGAACCGAAGGTTGCAACTACCTCCGTATTTTTCGGCAATGCCAAAATTAAGGCAAACCGCCTTTGCATGTCCGATATGCAGATAACCGTTGGGCTCAGGCGGAAAACGGGTTTGAATGCGTCCACCGTTTTTGCCTTCCCGTAGATCTTTTTCAATAATGGCTTCAATAAAATTGAGGCTTTTCTTATTCTCCTCCAACTTTGAATTTTCTGTAAATGACATGGGTAATTTATATTGATTGTTAAATGGCTACTCGTGCGTAAGGTGCCACATCGGGACCGCAAAAGTCGTTGTCGAGGTATTTGAAGTATCCCGCAATGGCAACCATAGCCGCATTATCGGTAGTATAGGAAAATTTCGGAATATGCACTTTCCTGCGATAGCGTCGCGCATATTTTTCGATAGCGTCGCGCAAGCCGGTATTTGCCGAAACGCCGCCGGCAACGGCAATTTCTTTTATTCCCAAATCTTTGGAGGCGCGATGCAGTTTATCCATCAAGATATCGATGATCGTTTTTTGCAACGATGCGCACAAGTCCTCCCTGTTTTTTTCGATAAAAGCGGGATCCACTTTCAAATTGTCGCGCAAAAAATACAAGAACGACGTTTTTAATCCGCTAAAACTATAATCGTAGCCGGCAACTTGCGGCTTGCTGAAAACAAACTTTTTGGGATTTCCGCGTTTGGCCAATCGATCGACCTCGGGACCTCCGGGATAACCCAACCCGATCACCTTGGCACATTTATCGAACGCTTCGCCGGCAGCATCGTCGATCGTCTGCCCGATAATCTCCATATCGTTGTACGATTTTACAAGGATTATCTGCGAATTTCCTCCGGAAACCAATAAACACAGGAATGGGAAATCGGGGTGAGAGTCGTCGTCTTCATTTTCCTTGATAAAATGAGCCATCACATGCGCCTGCAAATGATTGACATCGATCAGGGGAATGTTCAATGCCGAAGATAAACCCTTTGCAAAGGATGTTCCTACCAGCAACGAACCCAAGAGTCCGGGTCCACGCGTGAAAGCTATTGCCGAGAGTTCGTCTTTCGATACTCCGGCCTGCTTCAACGCATCGTGCACAACCGGTACAATGTTTTGTTGGTGCGCACGCGATGCCAATTCGGGAACGACACCTCCATATCGTTCGTGCACCGACTGATTGGCAATTACGTTCGATAGGACCAATCTATCGCGAATAACTGCAGCCGACGTATCATCGCAGGAAGATTCTATTCCTAAAATGGTGATTCTTTTTTCATTCCGCATAGCAAATACAAAGATAAGTGAAAAAAAAGAAATATACAGCTCTTTCCCCCCTCATTTTATCAAAGACCGACATCGGAAGTGCAGACTTTTTTTCGCACCTTGTCGAATCAACAACCTTTCGGTTTGTCAAAGACTGACGTCGAAGCGCAGACTTCCCCGAATGGCATGAGGATTATTGCGATAAGTAAAACGGTGGACATATTCGACACGAAAGAACCCCATCACATCGATAGCCCCTATGGATGCCTCGATATACGGTGTCTTCGTCATGACGGTAGTTGCTTCGGGAAAAACAAAGAGTCCGTTTTCCGACGTAGGCATGTTTTTATTTTTCAACGTACCGTAAACCGCTCGAAGGGTAATCAATTCTTTTGTTCCCCATTTTCGAAAAACGGGCACCCGATAGAGCAGCCATCGATTTCCTTTGAAAGTGGTACGCAATGCATACTGTTTGTCGCCCACGAACTCAATGGAAGGTGTGCAATAAAATGCGCTGTTTTCTATTGGATTTTTGCTTTGTTGATTAGGATAAAGCAGCAGGGGGAAAGGCAAAAGGCCCCAAACCCGTTGAACATCCACCGAAGTATTGAAACGGCCATAATCGCCGATGGCAAAGCGTTCCTGTATGGAAACTTCTACCCTGTCGTATGCCGTCTTACCACCCAAAAAACCATTCAGCCCTTTGGTATACGACACCGTGAAGATGGGTTTGCCGTAGGTCAACAATTCCCGTTTTCGACGATATTGAAAATAAGTTGCTCCCGGAGTATAGCGAAACGATATTCCCACTTCGCCGGTTTTTACATTCTTGTGCGCAACCTGCTCGTTGTGGGTTTCGATGCTTGTAAAGGAAAAGCCCTCGCCGGGTTTGACCGTGGAAGTGCGAACCCATGCCTGAGCGGCAAAACCCCATAACGTTTCTTTTTCATAACGAAATTCAAGGAAATCTCGATAAGCCATTGCGTTTTCCGAATGTTTGTAGGCATACAACACGGCATCGTTTGTCGAACGCGGGTGGAGCTCCGCAAAAGGATACACCTCGTTTTCATAAATAACGGAAAGGTTGTTTTTGGGAAATTCGTCCTCATGATAAAGGGGGTTGTTGAACGACAGGGTTGCCTCGCCTCGGCATTTGAGCTTTTCATCCTTGAAGCCGTAAGCCATGTACCCTTTAAGAAAAAAATGCGGGTGAAATCGTGTTGTGGATGCTACGCCGCCTCTCAATCGAAATCCTTCCATGTGATTATAGGTAGGGATGGTTTGGATACGGCCAAAATCGAAAGCATTCGTTTGGGGATCACCCAAAGGGAACCAATCGTCCAAGACCAAATTGACCAACGTATCTGCCAAATAGAGAATCGGCATGTATTTTTCTCCCACATTTATGGGGAACCTGCCAACCGGATCGACGGATGTGTTGTGTTGAATTTTCTCAATGGAATCGCCAACCGCAACTTTTTCCGGAATGTTCTGCCCCACCCCGATGGTGTCCGGCGGCTGCCGAAGCATTGTCGGCCGGTATGTGCGCAGAATGTTCTGCCCCACCCCAATGGCGACCCATAGAAAACAAAACATGCAAACACAGCTGCTTCTCTTCATCAAATGCTTTTCGATATTGTCTGATTGTTATTTGCAGAATGTCGTCTGCATGCGAAAAAACCGGACTATTGCTATCGGCAACGCCCGGTTTTTGTTTAAACAGTATATTCTATCGATTAAGCCTTACCTGCGCTTCCCAGTACATTTTGGGTTTTGTGCATATAAAGTTTTTTCAGTTCATCGCGAGCCGGTCCGAGATACTTACGCGGATCGAATTCTTCGGGCTGCGTCCACAGTACTCTTCGCACGGCGGCTGTCATCGCCAAACGACCGTCGGAATCGATATTGATCTTGCAAACCGCCGATTTGGCTGCCTCGCGGAGTTGCTCTTCGGGAACGCCGATAGAGTCTTTCAAATTGCCGCCATATTTGTTGATTTCATCCACATACTCTTGAGGAACGGAAGAAGAGCCATGAAGTACAATGGGGAATCCCGGTATACGTCTTTCTATTTCTTTCAATATATCGAAACGCAGCGGAGGAGGAACCAATCTGCCGTGTTCGTCGCGCGTACACTGCTCGGGTTTAAATTTATAGGCGCCATGAGAAGTTCCAATGGAAATTGCCAACGAATCCACTCCCGTACGACTCACAAAATCGACCACCTCATCGGGATCGGTATAGGTATGGTGTTCGGCTTTGACATCATCTTCGATACCGGCCAACACACCCAATTCGCCTTCAACGGTAACATCGAATTGGTGGGCATAATCGACAACTTTCTTCGTCAATTCCACATTTTCGTCGTAGGGCAGATGCGAACCGTCGATCATTACCGATGAAAATCCATATTCAATGCAACTTTTACACAGTTCAAAGCTATTTCCATGATCGAGATGAAGCACGATAGGAATGGGATAGCCCAGTTCTTTTGCATACTCAACCGCACCCTGTGCCATATAACGCAACAACGTTTGATTCGCATATTTGCGTGCACCACTCGATACCTGCAAAATCACGGGTGATTTTGTTTCTACACAGGCGGAAATAATAGCCTGCAATTGTTCCATATTATTGAAATTGAATGCAGGAATTGCATAACCGCCTTCCATTGCCTTTTTAAAAAGCTCTCTTGAATTTACAAGACCCAATTCTTTGTAACTTACCATTTGTTTTAATGTTTAGTGTGATTAATAACTAAGTTGCCTTTAAGTTCTCTACAAATGTAGAAAATTTATTGTGAAAAAATAGAGTTGTTCCGTTTTTTTATACTACTTTTACATATCTGTCGTTCCATTGAAAATTCAAAAAAGAAAATCTTTGGAAATTTTCTCCGGAATGAAGTAATCGACTCAAAGCAAAAATCAATCGTGTTTCAAAATTAAAACAATGGAAAACTATAAAGAAGAAAATCAAATTCAAATTGAGTTGTCCGAGGAAGTAGCTCAAGGAACGTATGCCAATCTGGCCATTATTTCTCATTCTTCTTCCGAATTTGTTATCGATTTTGTCCGAATCGTGCCGGGTGTGCCTAAAGCAAAAGTCAAATCGCGCATCATTCTCACTCCGGAAAACGCCAAACGGTTGCTTCTTGCATTAAAAGACAATATCGACAAATTCGAAAAAACAAACGGAACCATTCATTTGGGCAACGAACCCGAAAATTTCTTTCCTCCTTTGGGAAAGATGGGGGAAGCATAAATTTACCCGTAAGTTCAACTTGGAAGTGCAACTTTCCCGAAAAGTTTTATCGAGGTTTTTTAAACAAAACAATCATAATTCAGGTAAAAAGTGTATTTTTGCAACCGAATAGAGGATTGTGTTCATGAAAAAACAAAAAAAATTATATGCAATTTTCATTTGCATAGGTACGATTTCTTCCTTTTTTTCTTGTAAAAACGTAAATAATACATTCGGCAATAATAACGGAATCGAATTCGATTCGTTGGCCGTAACAAAAAAATCGCATCTGAATAACGATACGACCCAACCCTTTTGCGAAATATCCATTGACTTTGTTTATCCCAAAACTGCTGCGAAATTGGACGTAAAGCAATTGCAACAACTGTTTATAGAAAACATGTTCGGGCACTCCTACATCCACTTTTCCCCTCAAGAAGCCGTGGATCGGTATGTAGCCAATTTCATCAAAAATTACCTGAACGACGCAAAAACATTCAATAAGAACGTATCCGATATGAAACTCATCGAAAACTTGATATCGCCCGATTCCGATACAAGGGGGAATACCTTTAGCGATACCTTATCGTATGCCTTTTATTCGTATAGCGAAACCCTTACGGATACCATTTGCTATAACAAAAACCATATCTTGTCTTTTCAAGTAAGGCAAACCGGAAACAAAGGAGGAGGGACACCCCTTGAATCCTATAAAAATTGCGCGATTAATCTTAAAACGGGAAAAATCCTTACCGAAAACGATATTTTCAAATCGGGTTACGAAAAACAACTTCGATTGTTGCTTATCGCTTCATTAATCGATCAAAACGGGGTGAGAACAATTGACGACCTGGAAGACTTGGGCTATTTCGACGTGGAGGAAATTGTGCCGAATAGAAATTTTCTTGTAGACGATGCAGGAATTACCTATATCTTCAATAGAGGAGAATACACTGCCTATCCGTTGAATGCTCAGGTTGTTTTTCTTTCGTACGATGCACTACGCCCACTACTGAAAGAAAATACCGTTGTTTCAAAATTAGCTGCAAGATAAATGCGATGGGACAAGCTGCAAAATAAATGTCAAACCCAATAAGAACATATTTCCCTACGTTAACCGATCATCAACAACGCCGGTTCGACGCACTTTTTGATTTATACAAGGAATGGAATGCCAAAATAAATGTCATTTCCAGAAAAGATATCGACAACCTTTACATTCATCATGTGCTGCATTCGTTGGCAATAGCCAAATTCATCTCTTTCGAAAAAGGAACAAAAATTATGGATGTGGGAACGGGTGGCGGTTTTCCCGGTATTCCACTAGCCATTTTTTTCCCTGATGTTCGGTTCCTGTTGTTGGATAGCATCGGAAAAAAAATTAAAGTGGCAAGCGCAATCTCAACGGCCATTGGATTGCAAAATGTGGAATTTGCCCATTCGCGCGTCGAAGACGAAAAAAGAATAGTCGATTTTGTGGTAAGCCGTGCCGTCATGTCATTGCCCGAATTGGTAAAAACTACACGAAAAAACGTCTCGTCGCAACACAAAAACGCGCTTCCCAACGGCATTATTTGTCTGAAAGGCGGCGATTTGACCCTCGAGGTAAAACCTTTTTCCGACAAAGTCAAGATCATTCCTCTAACAACCTACTTCAACGAATCTTTTTTTGAAACGAAACAGTTGGTATACCTCCCGATAATCCGATAATCCGATAATCCAACCAAGGACTATCCGTCTTCCCGAGAGAATACGGCAAATACAACATAAACCAATGCCGGTCGACTCTACAAATCTACAATTAAGGGGCTTTTCGGGCAATAATTGAAAAGAAAAAACTATTTTTGTAAAATACAATACGGTTTTTCCGTATGGGATTACATTACAAACCCTTTTTATCGATGAAAATTAAAATATTTGAATTTGGCCCATTAGCCGTAAATACCTATGTGCTATCCGATGAAACCGGCGAGTGTGCGATAATCGACCCCGCATGTTGGTATCCCCACGAAAAAGAAACACTATTCAATTATATAGTAAACAACAAGCTCACCGTAAAGCATCTCTTAAACACGCATTTGCATTTCGACCATATATTTGGGAACGATTTTGTCGTTTCCAAATTCGGCGTCAAACCCGAAGCGCATGCAGCCGACGAGCATTTGCTGAAAAAAATTTCTACTCATCCCCAAATGTTTGGAATCGACTTGTCGCATCTTTCTGTTCCTCCTCTTGGAAAATATTTGAAAGAAAACGATGTTGTTTCTTTCGGAAATCAACAATTGCACGTCATTCATATTCCCGGACATTCGGCAGGAAGCATCGTTTTTTACGATAAAGCGGGAAATTGCGCTTTTGTAGGGG
>FZPS01000076.1_pt446 | contig 11318 bp, 9 predicted proteins | sample 1817821 | NCBI WGS metagenome assembly FZPS01 (sample SAMEA104158645, study PRJEB21678) | metagenome | place: Germany | collected 2015-04-21 | reverse complement strand
AATTTGGGAGTTTGTGCCACCGCGACCCTGGCTTCTTTCAAAGGGAATGCCATGACGAGAAGGGCGGTATTGGCGCAGTGGATCATCAACCTGTTGCCTTCCATTCTCTTCCTTCTGTTACTCAAGCCCTTTTCCCACCTGGTTCAGGATTTAACCCGGGGGCTTTGTGCCCTGGGTGGCTGGCTTGGGGAGGTCTTCTTCCTTATTCCCGCGGAGTGCCCCCCCCAACAGGCGGGTTTAATCTCCCGGGAAATTGCGGTGGCCCATACCGTCTTTAACCTGCTCATGCTTTTGTTTTGGCTGCCGCTGTTGACCCCGTTGTTAAAAATGGCGGAGCGGGCCTTCCCCAACGGCCGGCTGGAAGAGGATTTGCAACCGGACTTCTTAAATGAAAAGATGTTTGACACACCAACCATCGCGTTGCAACTGGCGACAAAAGAAATCTTAAGAATGGCCGATTTGGCCTTGGAAATGCTCCATCTGGCCTGGACCGCTTTTACCCAGGGGAATGTTGCCGCCGTCCGGGAGGTGGAGAGGAAAGAAAGAGCAGCCGACAGCTTTCAGGAACGGATCACCATCTACCTTTCGACCCTGCTTTCCCGGAGTTTGCTTACGGCGGCCCAATCCCAGTATTTGGCCGGACTGATCCATGTGGTCAATGATGTGGAACGGATGGCCGATCATGCGGAGAATATCGCCCAGTGTGCGGAGGCAAAAATCGACGAGAAACTTCCCTTCTCGGAAACAGCCATGAACGAACTGGACTTGCTTTATAACAAAGTCATTGCCATATGTAAGGAGGCCTATCGTGCCTTGGCTGATAATGATCCGGCCGTCGCCCGGCGGGTGCTCGAGAAAGAAGAAGCCGCGGATAAGCTGGAAGAAGAGATGAAACAGAACCATATCAACCGTCTGAATAGGGGCAGATGCTGGCCGGCTTCAGGCATTGTCTATCTGGAATTCATCGCTAACCTGGAACGGGTGGCGGACCATGCCGTCAATATTGCCCAAGTGGTTCTAAAGGGCAAAGAAAGGGGTATTTGATGTTTTGGGCGTTTTTGTTTAAGAGAAAACGGAAACCAAAGCGCAGCGTCAAACCGCGGGTCAGACGCGGTCACGAGCTTTCTGAGCGCCAGCGTGAACTGAGGCGGGAGCTTGCGGGGGTTCTGTTTTTGGGGCTGGCGGCTTTGACCTTTATTTCTTTGGCGGTACAGGAATCCGGGGCTTTCGGCATGAGTGTACGGAGGTTTTTCTTTGCTTTCGCCGGGGAAAGAGGGGCCTATTTTCTCCCGCTCATTATTGGCGCAGTTGGCTGGCAAATGGTCAGAAGACCCCAGAAGGTTACTTTTTCCAGCCGTTTTTGGGGGTTTATTATCTTTTGTTGCTGGTGGATTCTGGTCCTCTACATGGTCACAGAGAGTTTACCGGTAGGGGCGCCGTTGCCGGTCTGGTATTCGGCAAGGGGCGGCTTTTTTAGCGGGGTGATTCTTTTTGCCCTGTACCGGGTTTTTTCTTTCTACGGCACCCTGATCATCCTCAGCCTTTTGATGGTGGTCGCCCTGGTCCTGATGCTCAATCGCCCGCTGGTTCAGGCCTTTAAAGACATGATCCGGGTTCTAAAGGAAACCTTCCGGCGGCTGCTGCCCAAAGCGGAGAAGGGGCGCAGTCACGCCCGGGTGGCGGAGCCGGCGGCCACCGCTGAGGCTGAACCGGTTGAACGTTTCCGGATAAGTAAAAAAGCGGAAGAAGACTACACCACAGCCCTGGACATCTCCGGGCAAGCCGGGCGCAAATTAGGCCCGTACCACTTGCCGCCTTTGGATCTTTTACATCTTCCCACCCGTTTCCGGCGTGGCGTCAGGAGTATAGACCAAACGGAACAATTGGAAAAGACCTTGGCGGCTTTCGGGGTTGCAGCCCGGGTAATCGATGTTTTCCAAGGCCCGGTGATCACCCGTTACGATTTGCAACCGGGCCCGGGGGTAAAGGTGAGTAAGATTGTCAACCTTGCCGATGATCTGGCCCTGGCTTTAGCCGCCCGGGGCTTGCGGATTGAAGCCCCGATCCCCGGCAAGGCCGCGGTGGGGATTGAGGTCCCCAACAAGGAACCCCGGACGGTGACCCTCCGCGAGGTCCTGGAGACAAAAGAGTTTTGGGATACCGGAAAACTGGGGGTGGCTTTGGGCGTGGATATCGCCGGCGCACCGGTGGTGGCTTCTTTGGACCAGATGCCCCACCTTTTAGTAGCCGGCGCAACGGGTTCCGGAAAGAGCGTCTGCCTGAACGCCCTGATCCTGAGTTTGTTATACAAAGCGTCGCCGGTGGAAGTGAAGTTGATTATGGTTGACCCGAAAAGGGTGGAGTTATCGGTTTATGAGGGGATTCCCCATCTCTCCGTGCCTGTGGTTACGGAGGCGGAAAAGGCGGCGGCAGTCCTCAAGGCCGTTGTTGCCGAGATGGAGAAGAGGTATCGCCTCTTTGCCGAGCGCGGGGTGCGGGATTTGCCCCGGTTTAACCAGGCCCTGAAGAAAGATGAGGGGCCCCTGCCTTATGTGGTGATCTTCATTGACGAACTGGCGGACTTGATGGCCGTTGCCCCGGTGGAGGTGGAGGATGCCATTTGCCGCTTGGCGCAGATGGCCCGGGCCACAGGGATTCATCTGGTTGTGGCTACCCAGCGTCCGTCGGTTGATGTGATCACCGGGCTGATTAAGGCCAACATCCCTTCGCGGGTTGCCTTTGCCGTTTCCTCCCAGATCGATTCCAGGACGATCCTCGACGGAGTCGGGGCCGAACAACTCCTGGGACGGGGAGACATGCTCTATTCGCCGGTCGGCGCCCTTAAACCCCAAAGGGTGCAGGGGGCTCTGGTTTTGGATGAGGAGATAAAAAGGGTAACCGAGTTCTGGCGCCAGCAGGGGAGCCCCGATTATGTCGAGGCCTTCCTAAAGGCGGAGAAGATTGAGCCTGCAGGAAGAGTGCAGGGCGGGGAAGAGGATGAGCTCTTCTGGGAAGCAGTCAAGCTTGTGGTGGACCAGGGACAGGCCTCCGCTTCCACCCTCCAGAGGCGCTTTCGTATTGGTTATACCAGGGCCGCGCGGCTTGTGGATATGATGGAAGAACGGGGGTTTGTCAGCCCCCGTGAAGGAAGCAAACCGCGGGATGTCTTGATCTCCCCGCGGCGTCTGGAAGAATTGTTAAAGGGAAAATAAATTACGACTGAAGGTTCTCCACCCGCGGGTTTAGGGAGAACTTCTTCAGGTACTTTTCATAATCGACGGCGGTCAACTCCTCCGGGCGTCGGCCGGAGACCCCAACGACCAGGGCGTCCAGGATATTGGTGGCAAAAGAGCGCCCGCCCAGTTCCGGGCTGGCCGTCACCAGCCAGGAAGCGCCCCGTTCGGCCAGGATTTCCCGGTCGGCCTGGGTCACGGTATTGGAGATGATCACTTTGCCGTCGAGTTTTTCCGGTAAGAACCTGCGGATATAATGGAAATCGCCGGCGAGGATTTCTGCTTCTTCAAGGTAACGGGTGGCTTTCTTTGCGGTCTGCTCTTCCTGTTTGGAGCCGGTGGGGTAGAGCAGCTTAATGGGCAACCGGCAGATTAAAGGTAAAAAGGCTTTGCCCACCCGGTCCAGGGCCCGGAGGGAATAAAGGGGGATCGGCAGTTCCAGGGCAAAAACGAGGTCCCCGATCACGAGCCGGCAACCGGCGGCCACCAACGATTCGGCCATGGGGTAACGCTCGGTGGCACTGACGATCAATGCTTTCCGCCCGGCCAGTTTTTCACCGGACTTTTCTTCAAAGATCCGGGCCAACCTGCCTTCTACCGTATGTTTAATCCCGGCGCCGTCCACCACCGGAGTCCGCTTGGCGTGGTTTGCGATTCGCTGTGCCTCGCGCAGTACATAGCGGCGGCCGGCAGCATATAGATACATGCTGATCCCGCCGAGACCGAAGGCGTCGACTTTTCCGTCCAACTCCCGGACGAGGCGGATCGCATCATTGACATTACCGTCGGTTCCGATCCGTTCCATCTCTACCTTTTCACCGGCGGCTTCGATAAGGTGTTTATGATTACGCCGTGAGGATCCTAAACTGATACTGACAATTCTTTTCATTGTCGTCTCCCTTCTTAAGTCAGATTTGGGATGCAGTGCGATTTTCCTATTTTCCGACTCTATATTATAGCATTTTTAAAAAGTAAAGACAAACAGAAAGGGGGAGCCTGGTGTTTGCCCGCATACAACAGGAAGAAGAGGAACTCCGCCGCCTTGCGCCGGGGGCAATGAAGGCCCGCCAGTCCCAGGGAAGACGGTTCTCTGAGGAAGAATGCGCTTTCCGCACCTGTTTCCAGCGGGACCGGGACCGGATCATTCATTCCAAGGCTTTCCGGCGTTTGAAACATAAAACCCAGGTCTTTATCGCGCCCGGGGGTGACCATTACCGGACCCGCCTGACCCACACCCTGGAGGTGGCGCAGATCGCCCGGACCATTGCCCGCCTGCTCCGTTTGAACGAGGACTTGACCGAAGCCATCGCCCTCGGTCATGATCTGGGGCATACCCCTTTTGGCCATGCCGGGGAGGAGGTCTTGAACCAATTGGTGCCCGGAGGCTTCCGCCATCAGGATCAGAGCCTGCGGGTGGTGGACCTTTTGGAACCTTACCACCTACCCGGGGCCGGCCTCAACCTCACCTGGGAGGTGCGGGACGGGATCGGGAACCATACCGGTTCCGGGCAACCGGCCACGCACGAAGGGGAAGTTGTACACCTGGCCGACCGGATCGCCTATATCAACCATGATATCGACGATGCGATCCGCGCCGGGATCCTGCACCGGGGGGATCTCCCCGCCGACTGCCTGGAGGTCCTGGGCCACAGTCACTCGCAGCGGATCAGCCGGATGATCCAGGATACAGTGAAAACCAGCAGCAACGGGGGGAAGGTGCGCCTCAGCCCGGAAGTCGGCGCCATGGTGGAGAAACTCCGCAGTTTTCTCTTTCAACATGTCTATACCAACCCACGGGCGAAGGCAGAGGAAACGAAGTTACAAGATTTTCTCGGCCGGCTCTACCATTTTTACCTCAAGCACCCGGAAGAATTGCCGCCTTTACCTTCAGGGGAGGAAGATCCCTTGGAAAGAAGGGCCGCCGATTATTTGGCCGGGATGACCGACCATTACGCCATCGCCGATTTTCAACGGCGCTTTGTCCCCAGGGTCTGGATGGGATAATTCGTCTTCAGCCTGGTTAAGGAACCAGGCTGAAAACAAACTCTCAGCCGAACTGGTGCCGGGCGAAACCAGGTTAACGCCAATTTGGCCTGGCAAGAGCCAAACTGAAACCAGGCAAAAGCCAAGCTAAAGCCGTTATTTGTAGTTTTTGTCGAATATTACTATATTAAAAGGAGTTCGGACGCCGGGGGCGAATATTCATAATGGTGAAAGAAAAGTGGACCGTTTAAAACAGGAAGAGTTTATTGAGGAAGTAAAGGCCGGAAATGAGATTACCTCTGTCATCGGGGAATATGTATCATTGCGGAAAAGGGGCAGTTCTTTTCTTGGGCTGTGCCCGTTTCACCAGGAAAAGACGCCTTCTTTTAACGTCAACCCGGAGAAGCAGTTTTTTTATTGTTTTGGCTGCGGGACCGGGGGCGATGTGATCAACTTTATTATGCGCATGGAGAACCTGACCTTTCCCGAGGCCCTGAACTGGCTGGCGGAGAGGGCGGGGATCTCCCTGCCGGTGAAGGAAACCCCGGCGGAACAACGGGCCCAAAAAGAAAGGGAGTGGCTGTTTCGCCTGCATAAACTGGCCGCCCTTTATTACCGGAAGATTTTAACGGAAACCCCGGCCGGGAACAAAGCCCGCGCCTACCTGGAAGAGCGGGGGATTACGCCGGCTGCCGCCGAAGAGTTTTTATTGGGGTACGCCCCGGATTCCTGGACGGGTTTGGTGGATCTTTTCCAGAAAAAAAACCTCTCCCTTCAGGCAGCGGAGAAATCCGGCCTGATTCTCCGGGGGGAGAAGGGTTATTATGACCGCTTCCGTGACCGGCTGCTCTTTCCGATTAGTAACCCCCAGGGACGGGTGGCGGCCTTTGGCGGCCGGTTGCTGGGCGAAGGGGTCCCCAAGTATTTGAATTCGCCGGAAACCCCTCTTTTCAGTAAAGGCCGTTATTTATACGGTCTTTTTCAGGCAAAGGAAGCCATCAGGAGAGAGGGGAGGGCGGTGGTTGTCGAGGGGTATATGGATCTCCTCCAGGCTCACCAGGCCGGTTTTAAAAATGTGGTTGCCGCCTTGGGAACCGCCCTCACCCGGGACCAGGCAAGGGCCCTCAGGCGTTACACGGAATACGCGGTCATCGCCTTTGACGCCGACTTGGCCGGCCAGGCGGCGGCCATGCGCGGGCTGGATATTTTGAAGGAGAACGGCCTTCAAGTACAAGTGGTAACGTTGCCTCCGGGCGAGGACCCCGATTCGTTACTGAGAAAGGAAGGCCCCGGGGCTTTCCGGCAGTTGTTGGAGGCGAGTAAGGACCTTTTCACCTTTAAACTCGATTATTTCCTGGAGAAGGCGAAGCCCGGGACCCCGGAGAAAAAGGCGCAGGTGGTAAAGGCGATCCTGCCGCTCCTGGCTGAAGAAGAAAATATGGTGGTGCGGGAAGAATACATCCGGAGGGTGGCGGTCCGGCTTGAAGTTTCTGAAGAAGCCGTCTATACGGAATGGCGGAAATACGCACGCGCGCAAAGGAAAAAGAAGCAACCTTTGGATATAAAAAGGAAATCAAGGAATACTAATGATATTACTCACCCTGCGGGTTTGCCACCGGCGGCCCCCGGAAAAACAGAGAGAGAAACCCCTTCCCATCCGGAACGGGAAGTTTTACGTCTCTGTTTGCAGGAAAAAAAGAATTTAGAGCGAATAAAAGAAGCGTTGTCCGGGATAGACTGGACAGTTGAGGAATACAGGTTATTTTTTATCCGTCTTTTAGAGGTATATACGGCAGAAAGTTGGCCGCCGCCTGCTTCTCTATTCCCGGCGGAGCTTCGTTCTCTTTATACCGAACTCCAGGCCGAGAATGAGCTTGGTTTGCTCCCGCCGGATCTTGACGGTTGTTGCCGCCGTTTACGCCAACTCCAACTGAGCCGGGAGATCCGGCAGATCCAGCAGGAAGTGGCCGCCGCGGCGGAAGACAGCCCGGAGCTCCATGAGAAACTGGCGCTTCTAAATAAGTTGCACCGGCAGATGCGGGAAGAATTCCCTTCATTTTCAGGGTTGAGATAAAGACGACCGGGAACAAAATGGTGACCGGGTTTTCCGGGAAGGATGATCATTACGTGAGCAAAGAAAAAGAACAGGAACTTCAGAACAACGAAGAAGAACGCGAAGACAAACAGGAGCAGCAGGCGCCTCAGGAGCAGGAACGCGCAGCGAACAAGATAACCTGCTTGAAGAGGGTTATTGCCCGAGGCCGGCAAAAAGGCATGGTTTCCTACCAGGAGATCATGGATGCCTTTGAACGGGTTGAACTCTCCCCGGACGAGATCGAAGAGATCTATGAATTGCTGACCCAGCAAGGGATCGAGATTGTCGGGGGCACCGATGATGACGATACCGATGATTCTCTGGAAGCGGTGGAGGATTTAAAAGAAGACGAGGATGAACTCGATCTTTCCGTTCCGGAAGGGATCGCCCTGGATGATCCGGTGCGGATGTATCTGAAGGAGATCGGGCGGGTTCCCCTGCTTACCCCGGAAGAAGAATTGGACCTGGCGCAAAAGGCCAAAGAGGGCGATGAAGTTGCCAAACGCAAGCTGGCCGAAGCCAATCTGCGGCTGGTGGTGAGTATCGCCAAGCGCTATGTCGGCCGGGGGATGCTCTTCCTTGATTTGATTCAAGAAGGAAACCTTGGCTTGATCAAAGCAGTGGAGAAATTTGACCCCCACAAGGGGTTCAAATTTAGTACTTATGCTACCTGGTGGATAAGGCAGGCCATTACCAGGGCCATCGCCGATCAGGCCCGCACCATCCGGATCCCCGTGCATATGGTGGAGACGATTAATAAATTGATCCGGGTTTCACGCCAGTTGTTACAAGCTTTGGGGCGGGAACCGACCGCGGAAGAGATCGCCCAGGAAATGAACCTCCCGGTTGAACGGGTGCGGGAGATCATCAAAATCGCCCAGGAACCGGTTTCCCTGGAGACCCCCATCGGTGAGGAGGAAGACAGCCACTTGGGGGATTTCATTGAAGACCATGAGGCGCCGGCCCCTTCGGAAGCCGCTTCTTTCCGGCTGCTCACCGAGCAATTGGAGGGTGTTCTGAACACCCTTACTTCCCGGGAAGAGAAGGTTTTACGCTTGCGTTTCGGGTTGGAGGACGGCCGGGCCAGGACCCTGGAGGAGGTAGGCCAGGTTTTTGGTGTGACCAGGGAGCGGATCCGGCAGATTGAAGCCAAGGCCCTGCGCAAGTTGCGCCATCCCAGCCGTAGCAAGAAGCTGAAAGATTTTTTAGAATGAAGCAAACCGGGTCTTGACGAAGAACGCAAAAGGGTGTAAAATTATATATGGTGGTTACGCTCCTCGATAGCTCAATGGTAGAGCACCCGGCTGTTAACCGGGTGGTTGCTGGTTCGAGTCCAGCTCGAGGAGCCATTATATTTCAAAAATTAAGGGCCCATAGCTCAGCGGCAGAGCAGTCGGCTCATAACCGATCGGTCCCTGGTTCAAATCCAGGTGGGCCCACCACAAACAAGAGTGAGTGGGGGAGCCCACTTTTTTTTTGGAAAAATTTAAGCGTTGACCTGCGCTATATAGGATTAGGGTGAGGAATATGAATATAGAGGCAAAACAGTCTCTTTTTAGTTGGGCGGCACAACAAAGGAAAAAGGAAAGTTTTGCAGGAATTGCCAGAAAATTATTCCGTTACAGGCAGGAAAAATGGGGTACCCTATAGAAATTACTATAGAAATAAATAGAAAAATCCGTCAAATGCGGGACGGAGCGCGCGTTTACGAAGGATGATTAAGTAGAGCGAGAGAGGGGACGGTTTCCTGTCCCCGGTCGACGAAGCGCGCGTATACGAGGGATGAATAAGTATGCCGCTGGTTAGTGAGGTTGCTTCGGTATTGGAAGAATTGGCCCCCCTTGCCCTGGCGGAGGCCGGGGACAGGGTAGGGCTCATTGCGGGCCGGGCCGATCAGGAAATTTCCACTGTTTTACTGGCCTTGGACCTTACGGAAGAAGTGATTGCCGAAGCGGAAGAGGTAAAAGCCGGACTGATTATAACCCACCACCCGCCCTTTGGGGGGATATTGACGGATCTTCGCTTGGATTCTCCCCCCGGCAGGCTTTGGGGGAAACTGGTAAAAAAAGAGATTTCCCTTTATACGTTACACACCAATTATGAACGGGCGCCCCGGGGACTTAACCATTACTTGGCCTGTCTGTTGCATCTGGTCAAACCCCAGCCGGTAGAGGCCGGCGGTGAAAAGCACCTAAAATTAGTGGTTTTTTTACCTAAAGGCTATGAAGATGTGATTATGGAAGGGTTGGCCCGGGCCGGGGCCGGTTGGATCGGCAATTACAGTCATTGTACTTTTCAAACGGAAGGAACAGGCACTTTTCTGCCCCGGGAGGGTACCAACCCGTTCCTGGGAGAAACGGGTAAGTTGGAACGGGTCCCTGAGGTACGCTTGGAGACAATTTTCCCGGCCAGGCTGGAACAGGAAGTCCTCCGGGCCTTGCTCGCCGTTCACCCGTACGAAGAGGTTGCTTATGACCTTTATCCCTTAGCCCAGGCAACCGGGAATACCGGTTGGGGACGGATCGGAAACCTTCCCTCCGAACTCGCGTGGGATGATTTTTTAGCCAGAAGCAAAGAGATTTTTGCCCTTCCGGCGCTCAGATGCGGGGGAGCCGTAATTGACAAGGTAAAAAGAGTCGCGGTTGTTGCCGGTGGCGGCGGGAGATTCTTGCCACAGGTTAAAGAGATGGGCGCCGATGTTTTTATCACTTCCGATCTTAGCCACCACCATTTTTTTGCCGCGCAGCAGGCAGGGTTGGCCATTGTTGATCCCGGGCACCATGTTATGGATTCCCGGGGTTTGGTCCAGATAAAAGAGTACCTGGATGCCATGTTTGCCGGTGATCACCGGTTGCAGGTTTTTACCAGCCGGAAGCAGATTGCTCCCTACCGCCTGGATTAAAAAAGGAGGTTTTCTATGATGGGAAGGAAATGCGAGATCTGCGCAAAGGAGATCCCTGCGGAAAGGCTCAAAGCCCTGCCGGAGACAAAGAGATGTGTTGAATGCGCACGGGAGAAAGGCTCCGACATCGTCGCCCGTAGGTCGGAGATTGGTATGGATATTGATACCTACAAAGATTTGCTTGGAGCAATACGGAGTTAAAAGCCTACGGAGTTATAGTTGGATGGGGATGATGGGATATGAGTAAAGACCAGGAATTGAAGTGGTTATATCAGTACCAAGAGGTTCGCAGACGCCAGTCGAAACTCGAAAAGGAACTGGAAGAACTTCTTGCCGACCATTCCCTGATCCCGTTGGCAAATAAACTAACGTTGGTTGCTGGTAAGATGGCCTCCTGTCAAGAGGCCATTTCTAATAGGCGCAAAGAGATGAAACGGTGGGAAGAAGAACGTACCAAGCTCCGTTACCACCGGGAGGAATCGGAAAAAGACCTTTATGGAGGAAAAATTACCTCTCCTAAAGAATTAACCCAACTGGAAAAGAAAATTGCCGAATACCGGCAGGCGGAAGAGCGGATTGAAGAAGGAATTCTCCAGGCCATGTACGACGTGGAGGAGATGGAGAAAAAACTGGCCGGCCTGGGAAAAGAGGAGGCCGGTCTCAAAGAGGAACTGGCAAAGCGCCGGGCCGGACTGGAGGCGAAGCGAAGCGCACTCCAGAAAGAGGTTGCGGCTTTGCAAAAAGAGGGTGAACGCCTCGCCGGGCTGGTTTCTCCAGAGTGGAAGGAGAGGTTTGAACGGTTGCGTGAGCGGATGAACGGGGTGGTCCTAGCCCCTGTGAAAGATAAGACCTGCGGCCACTGCCATGTGCTGGTTTCCGCCGGGATTTTGGAGAAGGCGCGGAGGGGAGGGGCGGCGCCGCCGGGGTGCGAGAATTGTGGGAGATTGCTCGTAGTCCTCTAAAGGTGGCAGGGCGCCCGGTGCTTGCAGCCGGGATACCTGTTGAGTCTTTCTAATCTCCGCTCCACCGGGTGGCGGGCAAACGGCTTACGGGCCCTCCTTGTCCCGGAAGCCGTCTCGCCGCGTCCTGCGGCTCGACCCGCCCC
>FZPS01000098.1_pt257 | contig 11319 bp, 10 predicted proteins | sample 1817821 | NCBI WGS metagenome assembly FZPS01 (sample SAMEA104158645, study PRJEB21678) | metagenome | place: Germany | collected 2015-04-21 | reverse complement strand
TTTCTATACAGCATCACTTTCTCTAGGATGCTCTTTTTTTACGGGTAATTTTTCAACTTTTGCTATTAATATCTGCAAAACCATATCGTTTTGCTGCTCAATTTCGTCTACGCATTTTCTGTAGCGTTTGATGCACTCGTAGAAATTATTAAGTTGCAGCTGTGTCACGTATCCCTGATCGACAAACTTTTCCGTATGATTAAAGATCTTGTCTCCCAGTGATGCGCGACGATATTCCTTGGAATCGTCAATGCTTTGCTTGAAATCAATTTTGAGAGACTTTAAGTCAGATTTTATTTCTTTCGTATCAGCCTCAACGTTGACAATGCGCTCCTCATGATCATCCAATTTTTCTTTCCAACTTCTGCGATTCTGCCACCAATCTTTGATCCGTTTTCTGTACCCAATTAGTAGTCCGATTACCGTCAAAAGAGTTGCTATTGTTCCGAGTACAATGTTTGTATTTGAAAAGACGCTCATCGCACCACCTTCCTCTCCGTTTATGTTCATGCCGTGATATCAAGTGTTACTTCTGCCCAAACATGACACGCCATGTTTTCTGACCGATGATCCCATCGGCATCAAGGCCATGTTTGCGCTGAAAGTCCTTTACGGCGCTGTCCGTTCCATTTCCAAATATCCCGTCGATCGCGGATAAGGTCGCTCCGTTAGCGACAAGGAAGGCTTGTACGACTTCGACCGCACCGCCTCTTGATCCTTTTTTCAGGTGCTTTTTCGCGATCCATGCTGAAAGCATGTCTGGCGGAGTTGGCGAGATTGGCGAGATCGGCGGAGTTGGGGTGATGCCCTGCACTTTAGATGTGTACTTAAGGCTAATCCATCCGTTTTTATCAGGGGTAAAGCCCCAACCTCCGGATTCTTTCGTGATCTTGACGGAGTCGCCTTTGTTGAGCAGGCCGATTATTGCACTTCCTGTGCTGGCGCTTTTCCGGATGTTAAGAGATCCGGCTGTAACTTTTGCGAAATAGGGATTCACTTTATTACCTCCTGAGCTAATTGGTGTTGATGTTGTTACACCGGGAATCGGTGCACCCGATCGGAGCATGGCGTTTACATCTTTGGAAATTTGAGGGAAAAGGGCTCCTAAAGTAGGACCCGGGCACGGAGTGGCGGCATACCATGAGTGTTTTTGCAAGACCCCTGCTTTCGTTCCTGTGTAGGTGCAATCCTTGATCCCATTCCGTCTGCATATATCAACAATTAGATAAATAAGAGCCTTGTAAGAGGCGTCCGAGATAGGCCAGGGATGTTCCGCAATACTGTTCGATACTTCGATTGTTACGGCTTGTTCGTCACACCAGATAGATGATGTAGTCCACGCTCGTTTGTCTTCCGGTACTGACAGCCCTATGCTGCCGTCATAACCAATGCAATATTGAGAACTTCCGTATCGCGAGCCTCTTGCGAAAAAATCCACACAGTTTTTAGCTGTCCATCGCGCAGCCATGTGATGGATGGCGATCTTCGAGATTTTGCCTTTTCGTGGCGAGTACCATTTGGCGAGCCTAGAATATGTAACGAGGGAACTATTACTCATAGGAGCCCCAATTCTTTCAGCTCTTCTGGATCCGCCCCGCTGAACTCTAATAGGGTTTCTTTCGTCACTTCCAAGTCTTCTCCTGTAGATTCTCGGACTTCTTTCCTAAACCTTTTTAATTCTTCTTTGTCTGGCATGTGATTTGCCTCCTTTCTGGGCATAAAAAACCGGCGATCTCTCGCCGGCCTTTCAAGTTGTTTTTGTTGTCTGTTTATTTAACTACGGACCATACTCCGTTGTTTTTCGCATAAGCTAACCCTTGCTTCCACACCCCATCAACTTTTGCATAGACTATTCCACGCACCCATACTCCGTTGTGTTTTACAAATGGACCACGCGGTATGTCCGGAAAAGTAATGCCAGGGAAGTTTGCATCAATCGTTCCAAATGTCACTCGCCCCGTGGCACTGTAGGCAGACAAGGTAATCGGCGTAAAAGTTCCGTCATCGTTATGCGGAATAACGGCACTATGAGCAATGATCTGTCCTTCTTGTCCTGCCTTCACGTTTCGCAAATCTTGAGTCCAGATGATGGATTTGGAATTGCTGCCGATCGACAGTTTATAATTAGCGTTGGCAACATACGTACCTGGATCACTAATTTTGCAAATCCATCCCGATTGTGCGTTGACCGTTGTCGTGTTATTTGCGATGGATTGAGTATAGGAATAGTCAATGTATATATCAAAGTAATTAAGGTGGGATCCAGACGTCGCATAGCAGTGATAAATGAGTCTTGGCATAATCGCTCCTCCTTTGACTTAGACTTTGATCCAGATGTCGCCGTTTGCGCCTCCGGAAGGAGCAGATGTGCTGATGGTTATCTTACGCTTTTGATCGGTGTTAAGCGTTGCTTCTTTGCCATCGAGAGCCGTCTGCAAGCCTGAGATTTGAGCAATCGTGTGGTTATGTGACGCCGGAGCATAGTTATGCGTATGTGACGATGCTGCCTTGCCATCGAGAGCCGTCTGCAAGCCCGAGACGTGAGCGATGGTGTGATTGTGTGACGAAGCAGCTTTGCCGTCTAACGCAGATTGCAGACCCGTCACACCAGATATGGCATGACTATGAGATGCCGCAGCTTTACCATCCAAGGTCGTTTGTAGGTTTGTAATCTGAGCGATGGTGTGGTTATGTGATGCATTCGCAAACTCGGAGCTATCCTTACCATCTAGTTTGTCAGCATCGGCTGCCTTGCCATCGATCGGCAAATACCCTTGAGTAGACAGCTGCTGGATGATGGCAGCCGCTTGTGCTTCGAAGTCTGAACCGTCTAAAGTGATCAAGCTGTTAATCAGCCCACATACACTAGCGTCGTAACGTTCATCCGTGATATTAGATGTCTCAATCTTGACCGCCCCGCTGTTAACTCTGATTTGCGCCAGCGACAATTCATATACGTTATTTGTCCGTGATAGCTGAGGGGGCAAAGGGCTAGAAGCAGGAGTTCCAGCTTTTACAACAAGACTTATCTTTCGCTCTGACAGTGACCGGTCGAGCTGCAGCACTAATCTGTCAATTCTTGGTTGAGAAGCAGAGGCACCTATCGTTAGGGACTTGACACCAACACCATCATCCTCGAGCCAGTAAGCATATCCTTGAATCAAAGCAGCTCCGTAATTCACCTGGACTGACATTCCTGTTCCTGGTGCCGTGACTTTTAGGTTTGTTCCTCCGTTCTTAATGCCGTCGGTTAAAATAAGCCGAAAGAACTCAGCGAACTGATCCGCTTGATACGTCCGGTCATCACCAACTGAGTCAAAGAACCTTGATTTTTCGAGAGCCATTATCTTACGACCTCCGTTTTTCTAATCTCGTCCAGAATATTTTTGTTGCGTTTCCCCAGCGTGGGTATAATCTGGATTGCCCCGCGCTCATAAACCTCTTTTACTGAGGTGATTTTCTTTTCTTGTTCTATTCCAAGCTTTCTTGATTGCACGGTGACGATGCTGCCAATGTCCCAATCGCGAAGGTATTGAAAAGAACTGTTCGGCAACACTGAACATGTGAGCGTTTCTGAGGGTTCCATTCGCGAAAGTTTGTACTGCGCTTCATAGATGAGATCATCGACGTTATCCACGCTTCCGCAGTCCTGCCATGTTTCACGTCGGCTATACCCCGATAAAGCCGCATCGTCCGGAGACCGCGAGACTGTTTGGATGAGTCTGTTCTCATCCTCTCCTGCACCTCCGGCGTAGGCGATGGTGACATCATGAGTCACGTCTTTCTTGTGCTCGATGTTTTCTATATTTTCAAAATCGACCGACATGATGACAGGATCCTCCGATCCTGCCGTCTGAACTCTTTCTGGAATTACATCAAAGACAAACCGCTTGTTAGTAAGATCAACGGTCACGGTGTATCCCATGCCAGTGTGCTCACCGATATCTCTTAGCGTCTCGTCGAGGCGCTTAAACCGTTCGCTCCACACAGTCCTCATGCCTCTACCTTGGTAAGGAGCCATGTAAAGAGAGGGGAACTTCCGGCTGGTGTCATCCGGCGTCACGGCATGCTTTCGCACATAATGGCGCATGTGTGTTTCTGCTGTTGCGTCGTAAGGGATAGTTAGATTAAGGTTAGTGATCTCTGGTTCTGCAAGCTCATAGTAAATGGTAACGGGGGTTCCTTTATCTGTCTCGCTTTGCATCCACGCTGTTGCCGCAGCAGCATGTTCGTTGTTGGTGCTGGAAGCAGTTGTTCCGATTGTGTCGTAGTCGATAGAAGCGTAATAATATTGTGGAAATGATGAGACGTAATGCCCGACTATTTTCCCTATTCGGAGATGGGGTACGGAAAGAATAGCGTTTAGGTTGATGCTATTACTCGCAAGAGCTCTAAAGTGTGAGCAAAAGATAGAGGTTGCCTCTTTTCGTCCTATCATATCACCTTTGTATATAGGCACTGCCCCCTTGTCATAGACATTTGACATCCCGTAAACCCCTACGCTCGTTATTTCGATAATTTTTATCCTTCGAATAAGAAGGCCATCTGCAGTGATTTCGTCATATGCGCCGCCTGGAATTCGATAAAGCGCGTGTCCTCCAGAGTTCTTTGCTTTCAAGTATGACGGAGTCCCTGGGGTTGGTTCACCATCATACGTAGACTCGCCTTTGATTTGCGCAAACTCAAAATCATCTCCTTCAGCTGGACTTCTGTCCCATCCAAAATAATGTGAGTCATCCTTGACATCTGGAATTACCACACGTTGAGAGAAGATGCCTTTTAGTTCTTGGCCGGTTACTTCTAGGTTTAGATCATTGTCCTCAGTCTTGTGAATACCTGTGATTTCCCACACACGGCGCTCGTCGATCATGACAAGATTACCGATGTTGAGCTTATCCGCGCCTTGATCGAGCAATCCGATATGCAGCTCAAACTTCCCGACTTCCCAGAGCGAGCGTTCACCCTGAAAACTCGTGTAAGTATCAATCACGGCCAGAAGGTTAAAGTTTTTATCAATTATTTTCAGATCAGGCTTCTGCATGACTAAACCCCTCCGAAGCTTGAGTACGTCTGAATAATGACTGTCGCAGTGGTCGTGTCATCACCGGATGAATACATCAGCTCATTTGCTCCCGGCTGCAGTTGAATCCACGTTGATGCAGGATCGATGTAATTCATGGCGTCCTCGACCGTACCTGACGCTCTAGTTATCGTTGCGTGTTTATTCCCCTGCTCTGTGTTTATTGTCAGCAAGTCTCCTGTTGCAAGCTCGCGATTAACCTTTAAAAATTCACCCGTTTTCGCGAGTTCAATTCGAGGCGTTAGGGCGGTTCCGGTAATTTCTAAGAGGATAGGTGCGGGGACATCTCCATCGTTGGTGATGGTTGTTACATATCCTCTAGCACCGAATTTGATTCCAGGCGTTTGCTGATCTACTGCAGGAATGCATAGAGGGAATTTGAAACCTCCGGAAAGGTAGGCAAGTCGATCAATCGTCGCTTCAGCGGCTCTCCATGCGGGATCCGGACAATAGAAAATGACTTGCATTGGAAAGTAATTTTCCCGGCGTTTGCCATTTGCTCGAGGGCCTTGCTGAACGACAGCAGGAATCCACCATTTGCCAAAATCGTTCTCATACCAAAGCACACCCATTTCACCTGATCGGTTTAGAGAACTTCCGAGCACCCGCATCAAATCAAATCGATTCTCGTACATCGATCGCCTGTTACCACCGTGAACATGGAGATTTAAAGTAACTTCACGAGGCTCTAATCTCAGTCCGTAGTAGAGCGATCCATCCATTTGAGCAGGCGTATGAATGGACGCGATCACATCGATTGCATCGATGCCTGAAATGCTTTCGAAAATGTAAGGAGGAGCGAGGGGGGAGACTGTAATCGTCTCACCCCTCGGATTGATGTAGGTTGCTTTTTGCATCTCTGCTACCTCCTACTTAAGCGCTCGAGCATGCGTTCGAGGTCACGGGTCATTTTAGACGGGCTTTCTTGGTCGGCGTAGTAGTTGATCACAATGGGAGGTAGAGTGGTTTCCGGACGCCTAGAATCATTTGACTGAGCTGCCGGAGACGGTATTCCATGTATCCGCCAGAAGGCCTCTGCTGCCTTGTTCGCTTCCCTCGCCATTTTCAACTGGTATGACTCGATCTGCTTTGTCATTGATTCAAACCAAGTGTTGATGCCGTTTGCATTCGATGTAAAGCCCTCAAACAAGCGTTCACCAAGTGTCTTGCCGACAGCATTGTAAGCAGGCGCGAAGGATTGAATCAGATTGATGATCTCTTTTTGACTGCCCTTCATGATGAGCTGTTCGGCTTCAGCGGTTAGGTTATGCTCTTTCAGACGTTCCTCGTAAAACTTATCGAGGTTATCCATCTGCTGTTGAAGCGCTTTCTGTTCAGCCTCCGCACGTTTAGATACCTCGTTTGCCTGTTGCCGGAGCGTTTCTTTCGCGTCTTCGCGTTCATTCCGGGAGAGCCATTTATCGAGGTCAGTTTGCTCTTTTATGATCTGTTCCTGCAGTTTTCGCCGGTTATAGGCGTCCTTTTCATACTGCAACTGCTGCTCTAGGGCAGCGATCTTGCGACGACGTTTGCGTTCTTCCTCGGCTCGATCCTCACCCTTTGTCAGTTCATCGAGTGCCTTGATCTGCTCTTCGATTGCTTCTCTCTGAGCTTGCGACCATTCCGACCAATTATCCATGCTCTTCTGCAGATGCTCTTGTTCTGCTTGCCGCTGCGCTTCGTAGCGCGCTCTAAGAGCCGTCAGGACACCGTCTGCGAGCTTCTGCAGATTCTGTGTGTCTCGTTCTCGGATCTGTTGTTGCACGCTGTGCAGCTGCTTTTCAAGCTCAATTCGGGTTTCAGTGCCCGCCTTATGTTGACGAACCATCTCTTTGATACGTTCGCGCTGTTGCTCGAGCGTTAAACGGCCATAGTAGACATCGATTTCATAAGCCCTGCGCACTTGTTCCTGGCGCGCCTGATAGAGCTCACGTTCGACTTCTTTGTAAGCTTCCGTTCCGGCTTTATAAGTCGAAAGACGCTTTTCAAGAAGCTTGACTTCTTCACCGATTGTCAGCTGATTCATCGCTTTTAGATGCTCGATGTGCGCTGCTTCCTTTTCCCGACGCAAGGCGTACAACTGATCATCAATCTTTTCTCGTTCTTCAGCTTTCTTGGTGTATAAACGACGTGCTCGTTCAAGCAAAGCGATCTCTTCGTCATACGTCAACTGATCAAGACGCTTTTTTCTCTCAATGAGAGCAAGCTCTTTTTCGAGAGCTTCATTTTTGTAAGTCTGTTCTCTAGTCGCAGCCTTTCGGCTACCGCTGCTACTGCGCTTCGGTTTCGATGAGGGCGGTTTACGCCATGTAGGTGTACCGCTACCGCCCCTCGGCGGTGTGATTTTAAGAGTATTGGCATCTCCATCTACAACGACTTCTGCCTTTGCCCCATCAAGTTCAGAAAGTTTATCTAACACGCCTTGCAGCGCAAAGATGATCTTGTTTGCTTCTTCCTGCGTTGCGGTACCCGCATCCACCATTGCCTGAGCCGTGACGATTGCCATGTTTGCTTCGGCAATAGCCAGCTGATAGTTCAGGTCAATCATGATGGCCTTCATATCAGCATCGCGTTGATATTCTTCAAGGTTTTCTGCCACTTGAGCTGCAGTCACACCGTAGCGATCCGCTAAATAGTCAAGCGCAAGACCATAATCCGTAGAGGCTGTTTTGCCCTCATTAAGAACATCAATAGCTGTTTGTAGATCCGTTAAATCCTGAATCTCCTTGTTAAGAGATTCATAGGATCCCGATAGACCGCTGATTGTACCGATCATGTCTCGCACACTTGTCTCTTGGGCACGCATCAAAGCGGCTTGCTTCTCAAGAGCTGCAGCGGATCCACTAAAGGAGGCTCTTAAGCCGTTGAAGGCTTTTTCGATAGCGTCTACAGGGAGATCCATGCTCCTGAATTTGGATTCCATCTCCTTTTGCAGTGACGAGAGACGGACAAGAATCCTGCCCGTCAAGTTATTAAAGGCCGCTTTTTCGTCCGCTGAAGCAAGACCATCTACTATTTTTTGTCCAAGAGCTTTGACCTGGGTCATGGTTTCTGAAAGTTGCGCATCATCAGCAAACGAGCCTAGAATCTGATTTGCGAGAGAAGCACCTTCTGTCGCATCCAGACCACTTGTAGCAAGACCGGCCAGAATCTGTTCACGCACCTCCTGCAGTTCGGCGACCCCTTTAGCCGCTGCCGTTTCTTTGTCAAGGACTAGGAATGATTCCATGAAGGATACTGCTGTCGATGAATCGACCATTTCTCCACCTTGTGCCATCTCACTCATGGACTGTGCGATGGCCGATTGGACGGCTAGAGGAATCTCGGCGGCCTTTTCACCGAGTTTTGCCTTCGCAAGCGTCAGAGATTGCTCGATGTGTTCGGCAATTTCAGCTGGAGCCGTGGCTGCTGTTTGCATCGCTTGGTCTTTTGCTGAGATCAATTGGTTAAGTGTATCTACATAAGACTTGATTGAGGAAGCATAGTTGCGCGCCGCAGCATCACCTGCTCCGGGAGCCCCAAGTTCTTCTTGTTTTTTCGAGAGTGCTTGTCTTGCATTTGCAATGCCGGCATCAATCGTTTTAAGTGTCTCTCTTGCCTCTTTTAGCTTGTTGATTGTCTTCTCAATCCCTTCTGCATTGGCCTTTTCAGCTTCCTGCATTTTCATGAGAGACAACTCTTTTTGGACTGCGAGCTGTTCTTTCATGTATTCGAGATTTGTAACAAGCAACTGGCCTTCTTTGCTCACTCCGTCAGCCCTAAAACCGTAAGATTCTACGAGCTGGGAAGAAATACGATTCATTTCCGCAGTCTCTTCTTTAGTTCGGAACGCATTATTTGACAATTCCTCATATCGATCAACAAGCGAAGCCGCGCCATGCGTTTGCTTTGATAGCTCCGCGGCTTCTTCATTTAACTCACGAAGCTTTTCAGCGGCTTTAGCGCTCTCACCCGCAACAGCGGTCAAGACGCCTATCAAAACTGAGATGCCGAGAGTAACCCAACCCCAAGGACCAGTGATGACGCCTTTGAGCGTTCCAAACTGTGCAGTGATTTTGCCTAAGATCGGTGATGCCGACACCATGTCTGCGATTACTCCCTTAAAGTTCGTTCTGAACAAGAGCAGGGCAGCCCCGCCAATCAAAAGGGATTTGCCAAAGTTAACACCGAACGTGATGATGCTTTGATTTTCAGATGCAAAGTCTGCCGCTTCACGTGTGAGATGCCCCAAAAGCGAAAGCATAGGTGTTAAACCGGTTACGTTGGCCTCGCCAATGGCGACTTTGAGTCGTTGCGTACTCGCTTCAAGAGCCAACTGCGAACCTGCAAACTCCTGGGAGAGTTTCTTTGCGTCACCGACTTGATGACGCGTTTCTTCCATGATGCCAATGTATTCAGCTTCACGCTTTTGCGCCAGCGTCATCGCTTCTGTGGTAATTCCGCGAGCTTTGGCGTAGTCCTGCCACATCTTGGCAACGTTTTTCGTCACCCCCGCGTTGTCTACGAGGATGCTGTTTTCATTTTTAAGGCCTTCAGTGGCCGTCATAACCGCATCAGCTAAGGAGTAGCTAGCCTGTCTGCCAAAAGCCGCAGCGTCCTTCAGTCGCAAGATAATATCAATAGCTTCTTGCGCTTCAAAGCCCCTAGAGAGTAGATTTTTGAGAGATGTAGAAGCTTGTTCTAAGGGGATAAGGCCGTCCGAAGTGAGATCCTGCACCTCTTTGCTGATCATTCCCATGTCTTGGCCGGTGCCTTCAGCAATCGATCTAAGCCCGACTATAGCGTTTCGATTCTGAGTGTAGGCCGTTGTCGTCTCATCCAGCGCGGCAACAAGAGTCTTATAACTCTTAATAATTACGCCAATGATAGCGATTGAGGCAAGTAATTGAGCTTGGCGTGCTTTTTGCTGTTTTGCGGCTTCTTCTTCAGCTCGAGCTGCTTCAATGGCAGCCTCTGTACGTTTCTTCTCAGCCTCGACATTAGCTTGTAATGTTGCTTTGGCCTGCTCAAGTTTAGCGATCCTGCCTTCAATAGCCGATGTGTCTTCCTGCCCGGCTTTTTTCGCTTGTTCTAACTCTTGCCTTAGCCTCTTGAGAGCCTTTTCAAATTGAGCCTCTGTTTTTTCTGCTTTCGCGTAAACATCCGCCATACTGCTGGCGGCTTTTTCGGCTGCCTTAAAACCCTTATCAACGCCGTCAGCGATAGAGCGGACAACAAAAACTAGGCGTTCAACTTCATAATCCATGTTTTCACCACTCCCCAGCGTCGACTTCTTCGACTTTTTCGACTTTTTCTTTCTGCGGATCGAACTTATGTAGTTCGTTGTATTCGTCTAACACGACAAGAAACTCGTCGTAATAATAATCTTGTAATAATTCTGACTTGCTGATTCCTATTGTTTCAGCAATCGCTAGCCATCGTTGGAGCCAAGCTCCTGTATCTGGAACTGACTGGCTAGCATCGGTTTGATCTTTTTCCAGACGCGCCCGAAAAAATCGGACAGATCATTTAACTCCCACCACGTCTCAAGTACATCAAGCAATTCGGAAGGGGAGAGTGCTAACAACTCTTCCTTCTCAACACTTAAATACTGACTTGCCAAGTCAATGATGATTTCCGGAGCATTGACCAAGAGCTTACTAATCAGGTCAAGGACAAAACCGCTGTCAGCCGCTTTAGCGCGGTTGATGACAGTCTGCAGGTCTTCATCCGGGAAACACTTTTCCATGATCGTTTTTGGAAGGTCTTGGACGTCCTGCATGGACGCGATGTATTTGCCGACAGGCACTTTCGAAACTTCAATGCCATGTATGGTCTTGTTTTTTGGCAAGGAAAGGTTAACCGATCCTTTTTTTCGGTTAAAAAGCATAATTCACCTCTCAATAAAACAGACAGCTGCCCCCCGGAAGGAGACAGCTGTAAGTTTCCAATCGTTCAAAGGTAGGATTAACCGCCACCGGAAACCGGAAGAGCTTCAATGATTTGAATCCATCCGAAACCGTCTACGAACGCAACATCTTTGACATCACGATAGTTGCCGTCAATCTTGCGCGGGAAAATGCGGAATGACAGCGTGTAAGGTGCGATCTCGTTGTTTTCGCCTTTCGTAGAGTGGTCGACTTTGACTTTCATCAATTTGACCACGTAGTGCCTGAAGAGGCGGTACCCACCTTTGAAAAGCGCTGCGTATGCTAAAGCGTACTCAGGCGCGACGTCCACATTTCGAGCAGAGTACACAC
>FZPS01000181.1_pt6 | contig 11322 bp, 11 predicted proteins | sample 1817821 | NCBI WGS metagenome assembly FZPS01 (sample SAMEA104158645, study PRJEB21678) | metagenome | place: Germany | collected 2015-04-21 | reverse complement strand
ACCAATATGCGAAGTGTAGGTGTAACAAAGTCCAAGAGAACTTATGATTATACGATTGCCCTTCGTGGCGTAACCAGCATTGATGGGATGACTGCTGATTGGGCTAGGATACCCTTTGATGTACTAGGTAGGATATCAAAAAGAATAACAAGTGAGGTAGGCCAAGTAAACAGGGTTGTATATGATATAACAAGCAAGCCACCTGCAACAATAGAGTGGGAGTAATGACTTAAATAATATCAAGTGGCTTACAAATAGAAACACCATAGAGATCTGGATAAGATTCTATGGTGTTTCTTTTATATAGACATTATTTATTCGCTGAATATCGGTTCGTCATAGATTTTTTAACTTTTGAACTCGTTAATATACTTAATCCTGGAAATACATGGTATACTCGTGTTATGTAGTAGAAAAAATAAAGAGATGAGGGAACGATTATGATTGAACTTCGTAAAATTACTCAGGATAATTTAAGGGAAGTATTGGAGCTTAAAGTAGCAAGTGGGCAAGAGGGTTATGTGGATTCTAATATTTATAGATTAGCTTGGGCCTATGTTAAAGAAACCAACAATGAGAAACCTCCTCTGGTCTTTGCCATATATCATCATGATAAAGTTGTAGGGTTAATGGATATGGGGTTTTTTGAGTTATCGGAAACTACCTTTTTATTTGAGGAATTTGGCGACAAAGCTACCTATGGAATAAACCATTTTATGATAGAACATAAATATCAGGGTAAAGGGTTTGGGAAACAGGCTATGCAAAAAGTTATCGAATTTTTACGTACATTTCCCCAAGGAAAAGCTGATGCTATTTATTTATCTTATTGGAAGACTAACGAAGCAGCTAGAGGCCTATATGCATCAGTTGGGTTTGTAGAAACAGGAGAAATATGGGACGGGCAAACCGGTGAAAGCTGGGATCCAGAGAGAGAAGATATTGAGAGAGCAGAAGTAGGTGCTAGACTGGGATTATAGATAATATAGTAGACTTCCAATGGGAGCTGTACCTGAAGGGTATGATAAAATAGTATTACTTGATGGTATAAATTTGACACCTTCTTAATGATATTTATACTGTCTATAGAAGTAAATAATTCTTGAAAGTTACCAGTTCATATATTAATTTATAGACGAAAAATTAATTTTTGGGTATAATAGTAGTGAGGAAAAAGAGATTTAATGGTTAAGAAAGTGAGGTCTTATAATGAGTTTAGAAGAAAGGTTAATTAAACTATCTAAAGATATGCCTGATGACATGCTAGCAGAAATTATTAACTTTGCAGAATATATTAAATATAAAAACGACAAGGAACAAAGAGATGTTGTAGACAAGTTTATAAAAGAAAATGAGGTTGCTTTAAGGGAATTAGCAAAATGAAGGAATTAAATTTAGATATTATCTAATAATTCATCAAAGACCCAGTCACTTGGGTTGGGGTTTGTCTCTATAAATAAATTAATATAGAATTTTCGGATTTCTTCTTCACTACCAATAAAACAAAGGTCAGAATAAGAATAGTTTAGCTTATAGACACCATCTAATGAATCATTTAAAAATCTTATACTCCTCTGTGTACATATGTGTATATTGTTTTTCTAGATACATTCAGATGAAACATAAGTTCGTTGATATTAAGCCGTTTATTGTTGTTATTATATAAATAAGTCATCAACTTTAATCAATCTTTTATCTTGTTTATTTACTAGCATGATTTCATCTCCCAAAGTAATATCGCTTTAATCAAGTATCTCATTTATTACATATAAATCAATTTAAAAAATATCTTCAAATGGCAAAAAAAGAAGAGAAATTTAAAAATGACGAGCTCATCTTATTGACTAGCTCATCTTATTATATTATAATCATGACGAAAACTGATATTGATATAAGAAGATATAGAAAAAGACCAAGATTATCTATATAAGTTTTTATCAATGATTTTATTCGAAAATAGCGTAGTTTGATCTTAAATTCATAAGTATTAGCTTTAGTGTAGGCATATGATTTGAAGAATTAGAAAATCTTAGGCGACATTAAGGGTGTGTGGATTAAACCTAGGAAAATACAACTATTCATAGCATACAATTTAGGTGTATATCCACATACAATTGTTTGTTTTTATAATACTAGAGCTAAATACTTGTAATACCATAATAATAATCTAAGAACACATCTATAAGCTCAGCTATGGTATTTAAGAATAAAATTATTGTAATCAAAAAGGAATTTATTTAAAGGAGGACAATATGAAAAATAATATTCAAAAATTAGTTGGAATGATACTGACACTTGTTCTTTTGCTCACAAGCGTCGGAGTGAGCAATGTTTCTGCTGCAGATAATAGCGGAAAAATTACGGTAACAGGAGCCCAAGAAGGTAAAAACTATAGTCTTTATAAGATATTTGATGTAAGCCAAAGCGATGATAATTTATCATACACTATTGCAGAAGACTGGAAGGTTTTTTTCACTGAAGGTGCAGGGGAAGGTTATATCGTAGATACAAATACATCAGATGAATTAAATCCAATTGTAGTTGATGACCAAACAAAATATATAAACATAACAGAAGATAATATTGCAGACTTTGCACAAGCTGCCAACGCAGCCCTACAAGGTAAAAGTGTAGTAGCTAAAGAAACAGCAGAAAGTGACACAGTAACATTTACTGGCCTAGCACTAGGATACTACATGGTTCACCCAGAAGGAGCGGCTTCTGGAACAGATAACCCAAATTCGGTTATCTCATTAACTCTTACAAAGCCAACGGCAGAAGTAATAGTAAAAGCTACTTATCCTACTGTTGAAAAGACAGTTGAAGAAATATCTTATGATTATGGTGAAGCAATTGAATATACATTAAAGGGAACAGTTCCTGACACAAAAGGTTATGGAGAATATAAATATACAATTACAGACACCCTATCTGATGGACTTACACTAAACACAGGAAGTGTAAAAGTTTATGTTGGTGAAGATGAGCTCACTACAAATGTAACACTTACTACAGATGCAAACAAGATAGTCGCTGAATTTGATATGATGAAGCTACAAGCTCATGTAGGTAAGGAAGTTAAGATCACCTATACAGCTTCATTAAATGAAAATGCTGTTATCGGTGTTGAAGGTAACCCTAACAAGGTTGTACTAGAATACTCAAACGATCCACACAGTGACACAACAGAAACAACAGAAAAAACTAAAAAAGTATACACAGGTGCTATCAAAGTAATAAAGCACGAAGAAGGAGATGTAGATAAACTTCTAGCTGATGCTAAATTCAAGCTTAAAAAAGCTGAAGATAAATTCTACAAGTTAGTTGACGGAAAAGTCACTTGGGTAGTTGAAGCAGAAGCTGATGAATTAACAACAGGCGATGATGGCATTGTTGAGTTTAAAGGCTTAGAAAACGGCACATATTATCTAGTAGAGACAGAAGCGCCTGCTGGATATAACAAGTTAACTTCTCCTGTAGAAGTAGAGGTTGATTACAAAACTCAAACCAATACCAAATACCAAGAAGCAAAAGTTGCTAACAACTCTGGTGTAGAGCTTCCAGGTACTGGTGGTATAGGTACAACAATATTCTCAGTTTTGGGTGGAGCGATCATCTTAATTGCACTATCTAGTCTTTTAAAGGGAAAACTTAAAAGAGAAAGGAACTAAATAAAACATTCATAGGGCTGGTAATCCACCCCTATTGGATTAAGACGCATTTATGGAAATAAGAAAAACAATTTTTCTTCGTATCTTATTATTAATTGGGTGTAGTATTTTTTTCTATCCGACTATAAGTGATTATATAAATAATATCACCCAATCTAGGGCGATTGTTGCCTACCAAAAATCCTTAAGTCAGTATGACGGACTTGAAATAGAAAAAATAAGAGAAAAAGCGAAGACCTACAACAAAAAACTATTAAATATAGACCATCCTTTATCAAACCCCAGTTCATTAGAAGAATATAAGGAAAACCTAGATCCTTTCAAAAATGGGATGATGGGAACCGTAATTATAGAAAAGATAAATGTCAACCTCCCAATATATCATGATGTAAATGAAGGAGTTATCCAAGTGAGCGTAGGACACCTTCCAGGTACTTCCTTACCTGTGGGAGGCAAGGGAACTCATTCTGTGATATCAACTCATAGCGGACTTCCATCAGCCAAACTATTTACTGACTTAAATAAACTGGAAGCTGGGGATGAGTTTACTATATCGGTATTGGGTGATGACTTAACTTATAAAATAGATCAAATAGTTACTGTTTTACCCCATGAGACAGAAGCCTTAAAAATTGATGGTGATAAGGACTATGTCACTATGTTTACATGTACACCCTATGGGATCAATACCCATAGGCTCTTAGTAAGGGGTGAAAGGGTAATTAAGGATACAGATAATAAAGAGGCAGAAACTCTTAAAAAGGCAGAAAAAAATATTAAAAACCACTTAATTAAGATGTTAATTTTCGTAGGAATATTCCTAATTATTCTTCTTACTATTATAAAAGATTTAGTTTCGATAGTAATAAATAAGAAAAGAAAAGTGTAAGAATGAGAATGGAAATTTACCTAGAACAAGAATTACTGGAGGTAAAAGATGAATAAAATTAAAAAAATGCTACCATTATTTCTTCTGTGCCTAGTTATAAGTTTTATTATATTTCCTTCAAATATCCTGGCTCTAAGTGATTTTGAACCTAATAAGGACGTCGATTTTACTTTAGATTATCAAAAAGATGGTAAGAACTTGCCTGGAGCGACTTTTGATATATATAAAGTGGCCGACATAGATGAGGATTCAAATATTAAACTTAGGGAAGATTTTAGTAATTACCCAGTTGATTTTAATAAAGCAAAGCAAAATGAGTGGAATGATTACGCCCTAACTCTAAAAGGATATGTACAAAGAGATAAAGTTAAACCCATGGTAACAGGGATGACGGATGATAGGGGGATTTATAAGAGCAAATTAAAGACTGGCTTGTATCTTGTGGATATAAAACCACTAACTATAGATAATTATACCTATGAGTCTAGTCCCTTCTTAGTCCTATTGCCTAGTCTAGACAAGGAAACATCTACATGGAACTATGATGTCATTTCAAAGCCAAAAATAAAGAAAGATGAAAAAAAAGACTTATCTAAAAAGGTCATAAAGGTATGGGATGATAAGGGCTATGAAAAATCACGTCCTAAAGACATAAAAATAGAACTTTTAGCCAATGGAAACCTAAAAGAAGTAGTAACCTTAAGCGAAAAAAATAGCTGGCAACATACATGGTCTAAATTAGATGGCAAGGTCAATTGGACTGTAGTAGAGAAAAATGTGGATAGGGATAAATACAAAGTATCAATAAGCGAGGAAGGTAATACTTTTATAATAAAAAATACTTATAAGGTGCCAAAAGTACCTCCTAAAGAACCTCCTAAAACATCTCAAAAACCAACAGAAACCCTACCACAGACGGGGCAGTTATGGTGGCCTGTATTTTTCCTTGTTGGTATAGGCTCGATTATGATTGTATTAGGCTTTGTTCAAAATAGAAGAAAGGTGGTAGACAAATGAAAATTAGAATAAAAAAAGCATTATGGCTTATCCTAGCCTTGCTAATATTACTTTCAAACTCTCCTCTTGCTATTGCAATAGGAAATAATCCTATCGATGAACAAAGAAGTAATGAGCAGTCAATTTTTATGACTAACACTCAAGATTTTTCTGATAATGGTCAAAATAATAGTAGTGAAAATCAAAATTCGACTACAAATAGTGATCAAATGTTGGATGCTTATACTACAAATAGCGTTGATTTTGTTGATAAGATAACAAACATTAGTATTTCTAAAGAGGTAGGAGGATTATGGGTACCAGCAACTGAATTTGAGGATGGGGATGAAGTTAGAATAAATATAAACTATTCTCTAGAACCTGATGACCTAGCAGAAAGTAAAAAAATCCACTACCAACTACCTGAAGGAATAAAGCTTTCAAAAGAAGAAACGGGAACAGTTTATTCAAATGATGTTGAAGCCGTTGGTTCTTATAAAATCGGTACAGATGGGAAAATAGAAATAACTTTTAATGATGATTTTATAGAATCAGAAAAAGGTATTGATGGATCTATAAGCTTTAAAGCAACAGTTTCTAATAATGGTCCAGATGACGATGGGAAGATTAAATTCCCAGGTACAGATTATGAAATAGAAATCATCCAACCTACAACACCACCAGAAGAAAATAAGTACGATATTAAAACTGAAAAATCTGGAAAGATTTCTGATAGTAAGGTTAAAATTGACTATAAGATAGTCGTCTCCACTCAAAAGGGAACAGAAGATGTCATACAAATAGAAGATTCAATATCTGGGTGGAATTCTAATACAATTAATTATAGTCAAAATCGTGATATAGTGGTCAAAAGAATTGATACTAATGGTTATAGTTCAACTGTAAATAGCAATCAATATAATCTAAGCTGGAAGGATAATGAAGAGGGTTTTACAATCGAAAATCTTCCTAAATTAGGCCCAGGCGAAAGATATGAAGTAACTTACAGTGTAGGAGTTATCCCTAAAGATCCCAATGCTGACGTATACCAATTAAGCAATAATGCTAAGGCTAAATCAAATAACAATGAAGATAATGGCAACAGCTATATAAGTTGGCATAAGAAAAACATTAAAAAATCTGGATCCTATGACCCAAATAATGGTCTAATCTTATGGTCAATAGAAATCAATCCCGATGGACTAGACCTAACAGGCTGGACTTTTAAGGACTTGGTATCTGGAGAAATCCATGGAGATGTTATGCTCCGTAAAGACTCAGGAAATTATGAATCAATTGATATCACTGATTCTGTCACTGAAAATGGAGAGATCGAGTATACTTTCTCAAATTTTCCTGACGAAGATGCTAAAAGGTCAAAATATACTATCTATTTCTCTACCAAAGCAACAGAAGAAGAAAAACAACTAGGGGAAGCAAAAAACACGGCTACTATTAACGAGGAAAGTGATGAAGCCATAGTTGACATTCCAAAAAGGGAATTAGACTTTCAAAAAACATCTGAAGGAAATGAGTTGGCCGAAAATTCTAGTGATTTATTAAAAAACTCATGGAAAATTAATATCGATCTTCCAGAAGGAAATATCACAGAGTTTATCTATGAAGATGAAATTCTAAATGCTGTTGATGAAAAAGGCAATGACTTAGGGGCAGATAGCCACTATGGAATTGCTTCAGAATTAGATGGAATATTTAAAAGTGAAATTGATTTTCACGATCAAAATGGAGAAAATGTAGACAAAAATAATATTGAGATAAATATTGAATATTTTGACAAAGAGGGCAATGAAGTTTTAGCGAGTGATTCTACAACTAAAGTAAAATCTTTTAAGATTACTGTGAGCCCAAAAGCAGGTGAGTCTTTCCAAGCCAGATATATGAAAACTGGACTCTATACAACTTATACAGATTTATCTAAGGCACATGCAAATGCAGAAGTGAAATCTGAAAATAAGGGTAGGATTGCAGATATTGAAAGATCTGCTGAAAGTAAGTACAAAAAAACTCCAAAACTTTCCAAGAGTGTATTCAATGGCAAAGACATTTATGAGTATGAATCTTCTGAATTAGCCTATAAAGCTATTAATGGAAAAATAAAGTATAGGGTAATGCTTACTACTTCACAAGCAGATGCTAATAAAGACTTAATATTAAAAGATTTCTTACCTGAAGGAGCCAAATTTGTTGAAGGCTCATTAAAAGTCTATTATTTTGAAAGTGAATATCATCAACCAGAAATAATCTGGTATGATGGTGGACAATATAATATTAATGAAAACTCTTCATATAGCTTGAACGAAAACAATTTAGAAATCAAAATAGAAGACTTCAAATTTTCTGAATCGCTTCCTCAAATTGTGGTATATTATGAACTAGACATAAGCCAAGATAGTCACTGGGACGATGTAAAAAACTTTGAAAAAGACTATCTCAACAAAGTGACTTGGGGAAACGAAGAAAGTCAGACAGTGACCAAGATAAAGAAAGATCCTGAAAGGATTGATAAAAGAGGAGTCCAATTAGATGAAAATGGTGACCCAATCTTAGGTCCTGATGGGCAGGTAATTGAAGGGAAAAAACCAACTGGTAGGATTAAGTATACCATCCCAATAAATCCGGCAGGAGAAGACTTAAACAAAGGATCTAATACATTGACCTTGAAGGATAAGTTTTCTGGACCTGATAACTTACAGGCCATGCTAGACATCGAATCTGTAAAATTGTACAGATATGATCCTAAGGCAGAAAATAATAAAGGAAATCTGCTAAGTGAAAGTAATTACACTCTATCCTATAAGTCAGATAGCAAAGAGTTGACATTGAAGATTCCTGACGAGATGGGCTTGGTTTTGGAATACGAATATACCATAGATACTAAATATGCTGGAAATCCAAAGGTTTCTAATGAAGTATCACTAGATGGAGAATGGTCGAATAAAGATGAAACTATTTTGACAGAGGTATCGTCATCATCTACTGCAAGCAAGAAACTTATACAAATATATAAGGTAGACAGTAATAACTTTAAAAAGATATTACCTGGTACAAAATTTAAACTAGAATACTGGGATAAGCAAGAAAATGATTGGAAAACTCATATAGAGGAAGTCCTAGTTGGCAAAGGTGGCTATATCGAGTGGAACCTAGCCGGGGCCGGTAAAGACCTAAAAGAGGACACCCTTTATAAATTAATCGAAACCGACCCAGTAGCAGGCTACCAGATAATAGAAAAAGAGACTTATATAATATGGAAGGGTGAATATTCAAATTTTGATACATCCTATGATAACTCTGGAGCAGCAAATGCTGGTATAGACAAAAATAAGATAGTCGAATTTGCAAATGGCGGTGGCATTCACTACATTACAAATAAGTATACTGAACTTACTGTAAATAAAATTTGGCAAGACTCACAAGGAAATGAAATCGAAGCACCAAAAGATAAAAGTATCAATATTAATTTGTACCGTAGTATAAGAAAACCAGATGGATTTAAGGTCACGGTAAAACTAGAGTCTACAGCATCCTGGCTTGATGATGACCAAAAATATCAAGAATATAGTGTAATAGTTAATAAGTCTACTGATAGAGGTATTACAATTACTTTTGAAGGCTGGATGGGCGATCCAGAATATTCATATGATGGAAAGCAAGGAACCTTAGAGAGTAATGATGCAACTTTAACTATTCCATCTATCACTAAAGATACAGTAGTTACAATAACCCACAATAATAAGCCTGTGGCTCCAAACTTTTTAGATTATGAAAGACCAGAGTTTACAGAAAGTAAGGAATTAATAGAAGAGATCACTTTAAATAGTGAAAATAACTGGGCAAAAACATGGGACAACTTACCGGACCAAGATGATGATGGAAATCCATATTACTATACAGTTGAAGAAGAAGCTATCTCTGGTTATACAACGACTTATACCAATAACGAAGGTATCCAACAGGGAGACATTTATGTAATTAATACTGAATATGAGGATAAGGACTATGAGCTACCAACTACAGGCGGACCAGGAATAAATTTCTTAAGAATGACAGGATTTTTTATCATAATAACTTCTTTTGTTATCTATGTAAGAAAGAGACGAATTCAATGCGCAAGCTAAATAAGTTTTTCTTATTTGGGACAATTTTTATCATAGCGGGTCTCATGCTTTTTTCTAAAAATCTTTGGGAAGATTATGAGGTTGGCAAAGAAACTGAGTCAATAAAAGAAAAACTTGAAGAGAAGAATATTGCAGGAGCCGAAAATCCAACTGATGATAGGCCTGACTATGAAAAAAATCCTCATATGGAAATGCCAAAAGTCATAATAGATGGCAATGAGTATATAGGATATTTGATTATACCAAGCTTAGGGCTGGAGCTTCCAGTTCTAAGCTCTTGGTCTTATCCTAAGATTAGGATAGCACCAGCAAGATATGAAGGATCTGTATATCTAAATAACATGATTTTATTAGCCCATAATTATAGGGCCCACTTTGGAAAAATACACCTGCTTGATACCGGAGACCTAGTTCAGTTTAAGGATATGGATAATAATTTATTTGACTTCGCTGTTGAAAAAAAAGAAGAATTACACAAGATGCAGGTTGATGAAATGGTAGCTGGGAATTGGGATTTGACCTTATTTACTTGTACACTTGGTGGAGAAGCAAGGACAACTATACGATGTAAAAGGATAGATAAATAAATTTGTAATCTATGATAAATCCATATAGACAAATAATTTAATAATGGTTTATTATATACAAATGAAGTATGTATATACATTAGCTATCATTGTTAAATAGGATTAAATTAATAATATTTTAAGCGAAATGTATTCAAGGGACTAGAACCCGCTTATTTTTATTAATCTAGATCCTTATATCCATAATATATTCAAGTGAGTAAGGAAAATATATATGGAATTAATAATAAAAGAAATCACAGATAAAAAAGAAAAAGAAAAAATCTCAAGAGAAATCCTAAATGACCTACCAGAATGATTTGGCATGCCTGAAAGCACTGAGGAATATATTACAGATTCGCAAGATAAGCCATTTTTAGCTTGTTATGCGGAAGAAGAACCAATTGGATTTGTAGTCTTAAACCAAACAAGCTCCGACTGTGCAGACATATTTGTAATGGGAATTAAGAAAAAATTCCACCGTCAGGGCATAGGTGAGAAATTAAACGAAGCTTACGAAAGCTTGGCAAGAAAACTCGGCTACACCTACTCCCAGGTAAAAACAGTAGAAACAGGCCACTACGAAGAATACGACATAACAAACGAGTTTTACCAAGCCATGGGATATAAAAAACTAGAAGTCTTCCCAGAACCATGGGACGAACGGAACCCTTGCCAGATTTATGTAAAATATTTGGGGAGCTAGTAAATTATAAAAAATAATAAGTTAGTTTGATAAAAAAATTAAAATGTATTTAATTAGGGTCTATGATTTTCGGCTCTGTGTCAATTATAGGGGTGAACCATAAATGAAGAGTGAGTAAAGCTATACTCTTTAAGAAAGAGCTTTAATTTAAAGGCGTCTTATTTCTTTTCACTGACGCAGTACAAAGAAACCACAAAGTAAATACAAGGTATAACAAAGGGCTCTATACAAATTGCTGGGGTATGAATATAACTTTGGGGAAGCAAAAGTATGACATATGCCTTAAATCTGTAATGTTGAATTTACTATATAGCCATTTTGCAGGTCATCGAATATGCTCAACACTATTCTAGTC
>FZPS01000032.1_pt124 | contig 11322 bp, 8 predicted proteins | sample 1817821 | NCBI WGS metagenome assembly FZPS01 (sample SAMEA104158645, study PRJEB21678) | metagenome | place: Germany | collected 2015-04-21 | reverse complement strand
TGTCATAACCCAACCATCTTGCTACAAACTGTAGGGGCTGATCCGGGCTATTAAAACTCACCCGCGCTGACGCCGTCAGCCCCGGGATGCTGTTTTCCAGTTTAATATTATAATTTTGACCCACCGGGGTCGCTCCCCCGCCAACTCTGCTAAATTCTGTTACCGCTAAATGAAAAGCCTTAATACCCTGCGGATAATAATTATAAACAGTGTTGGCCGTGTTAATCAGGTCAAAGTCAATATAGAGCGGCACAAAGCTTAATACAGCAGGACTGGTTAACTGTATCAGAGGATAACAGCTACCATTACTTAGGAAATAGTAAGCCTGATCCAGGGTGCTAAAATGACCAAACTTGTATCTTGCCCAAAGCAGAAAGCCATCAGCGAAAATATAGATAAAAGGTCCGGCTATCTTCTTATCTAAAAAGTACTGATGCTCAAATTTACAGACTCTGCCAATAGCCAACCACGGCACATGCATATTGAAAATGAAATAAACATCCTTGTAAAAAACAGAGCCGATCACCAAACCGACACTATCCGAGTCCGTAACTTCTAAACGCCAACCCTTCTCTTCAACTAACAGCGGTGGATTACTCTGCACTATCCCCAGCTGCTCATTTTTTTCATGGATAAAATCAGGAACTTGCTGTACTGTACTGCGGGTAAATTTAGCTTCCGTTAATGGCATTATTGCAGTAGGTTCAATTTGTTCTTTAGTTTCAGGATGCAGCTGGAGAGCAGCGGGGAAATCATCAGGAAACTTATTTTCAACCATACGGCTGACTCCTTTCATAATTTTCATCTATCAAGGACGCTATACTGTAATACAATATGCAGAACTGCCGAGTTTGTTACTTGCCCCTGACGCTCTCTCCGGATTAACACTGCAGATCATGCCTCTTTCCACTCATTTAGAAGCAGCCAATAAAAAAAGCGCCGGCTGATAAAATTAACTTTATCAGCCGGCGCTGGACGGGATATTGTCAAGATATTTTCTTTTTCAAACGCAGTCCGGTACCAAAGAAAGCACCACCGCAGGCGCAGATCAAGGTAAGCAGAATGTAAAAAGTATACAAAAAGGGGCGAAACCCGTCGGTAAGAGCATAGAAAATTACCAACAATACTGCCGGGGCAGCCAGCCACAAGCCCCATTTCCAGGATAACGAGGGTGAGATCATGCCAAAAATCAAGCCCAGCAGGCCGTAAGCAAGAATCACTAAGACAAAAGAGTACAAACGCTCCTGCCAGGTAAAAACGTCGGAAAAAAGTGAGTTGAGAACAATAAAGAAACCTACTACAAAACCAGCGGCCAGGGCAGCCATACGCCCTGTCAGAAATTTATCACGCATTAATTTCCCTCCCCGGATAATGCTGTATTAATATCATACAGCTTTGCCGCACTAAAAAGAATTAATAGTTAATTACAGACAATAGTTTACTCCCTGTTTTTTCCCCGCTCCTTTTTCAGAGCGTACATATTTTTGTCTGCTTCCCGCAATACTTCCAACAGGCTGCGGGTAGGGCTATCAAGTGTGGCCGAACCAACGGAAAAGCTCAAGGGCAAACCCTGTTCAAGCTCATTATAAGCTTCTACATTCCGGTAGATTCTGCTGACGATTCTTTGAGCTGCTGCCGCATTTGTCGACGGCAGAATAACCGCAAATTCATCCCCACCGATGCGGGCCAGAAAATCACCCTGGCGCAAAGACGCTTGGAGCACCTTCACACATGCTTTAATCAGCTCATCCCCTGCTGCATGACCGTATGTGTCGTTAACTTCCTTTAAGCCATCTAAATCACACATCAACAGTGAAACAGGATATTCTCTCCTTTTGCCCTGCTGTTCCAAAAAAGCTTCAAAAAATGTTCGATTAAATACTCCCGTCAGCTGGTCATGTGTACTGAGGTACTTAAGCTGTTCTTCATATTCTTTTCTTTCGTCAATGTTGCGCACATGACAGATCAGGACTGAGTTTTCAAACTCATCTTCTGATAAAGAAGAGTTAACACTATACCAATGAAAACTGCCGTCTTTATGCCTGATCTGATAATCAGAATGAAAGCGTTTTTCCAGGAAAGCAGATTTAAAATGGCTTTCATGCTGGGCTCTCTCTTCCGGCCGTATAAAATCTGAAACTTTTTTACCCTCCACTTCCTCCGGTTTAAAACCTGTAAAATATTCGCAGTTCGGAGATACATAAAGGATCGTGCCGTCATTAGCTATCGAGACAATAATGTCTGACGCATTTTCGACAAAACTTCTATATTTTTGCTCGCTTATTTTCAGCTGCTTTTCTATCCGCTTCCGTTCAGTTATATCCTGGCACATACAGATGACAGCATTATATTTTCCCTCCGGTCCTTCAATGGTGGTACCGACAGCACTTATTTCAACATTAAAAATAGTGCCATCTTTACGCCGGTGCCGCGTTTCAAACACAGCATTAAAATTCGCCAGATCATCATACTTTTCCTGTATGACTGCCGGCGGCATATCAGCTTCCCAATCCCAGGTATGCAGGGCAAAGAGCTCTTCATACTCATAACCAAGCATTTCAGCAAAACGCTGATTGGCATCAAGGACACGGTGATTTTGGTCAAGCACAACCATCCCGATGCCGGCCTCATTTATTAGTTGACGGAGCCTGCTCTCACGCTCCTGATATAATTCTGTCATCGCCGTAACATCAATCAAAATTGCATAGCCTCCAGACACAGTACCAGATGAATATAAGGGGCCTAATTTAACGATTACTTGTTTACTTTGTTCCGCTATTTTTAATTCTATTTTTTTCTCACTAATACTACCGAGCAGGGCAGACCTGATATCCTTTTCTATCTCACCTAAAAGTGTAAAGATATTAACTTTAAATGAACTGTGCGCAGAAGAGCCCAGCAGTCCGATAAAACGCTTGTTAAAATGAAAAATCCTACCGGTCCTGTCAAACCAGACAATGGCATCATTAGTATGATTAAACATAGATCTATAAGCGTCAGTTAGCTGCCAGACTTCTTCTTTTAGACCTTTGGCATTTAATGACTCCACCCCAGCCACCTCCTAAGGGGAAGACAAATAAATCTACCTTTCATTAATTAAAGCCTGAAAACTGCTTAGTCAAATCTGCTTCCTCAATTTTTCCCAACTTGCTTATTTGGTTAATAATGTGATCCACTTTTCTGCTTTGTTCCATTGCTTCAATGCTGTTTAGCCCTTTTTCCCGTACGATCTGATTAAGAACTTCTCGCGCCTGTTCCAGCTGCTGAGATAATATTTCCGGTTTCATCAGCTTTTGAAAAGCTGTAACCACTTCCGGATCAAACTGAGTTCCCGCACAGCGGACTATTTCTGCCAGTGCTTCCTGTTCGGATATTTCTTTTTTATAAATCCTCCCTTGTGTCATCGTATCATATGCATCTAAGACAGCAATAATTCTTGCCAGCAGTGGTATTTGTTTGCCTTTTAGCCCCTGCGGATAGCCACTGCCATCCCAACGCTCATGGTGGCTTAAAATGGAATTGGCAATTGGTGACAGTTCCGGTGCCGAAATAGCAATACGGTAACCGATCTCACAGTGCTGCTTCATTTCCTCCCATTCCTTCGGCGTCAGCGCGCCCGGCTTCTCCAAAATACTGTCCGGCACGGCAATTTTACCTATATCATGCAGGAAAGCCAGCAGCTTTAATTCATCCATTTGATCTTCCGAAAGATCAAGTATTACGCCAATACGCATGGCCAGCTTCATCAGTCTTCTGCTGTGCTCCTGCGTTTCATGGGTTTTTTCTTCCAATGACTGCCGTAAAGACAACACAACATTACTCCTTGAACTTCTGTCTTCAAAGAGCTTGTTGCGATGCATTCTCTCTTCCGCCTGCCTGAACACATTGCGAATATCCTGCTTTGCATGCTCCTTCACCGCCGCTCCAATGGCTAAGCTTAAAGCAAACGGTTGCACATCTTTATATTTACATAAATATTTAATGCGTTTGGCCAGCTGGTTTAACTGCTGCAGATTATAGTTTGGCAGGACAATAATAAACTCATCTCCGCCAATTCTCGCCACAAGTTCTTCTTTACTTACTACAGACTTCAGCAGAGCAGCAATCCGCTGGAGATATTTGTCGCCCATTTTATGGCCAAAAATATCGTTAACAAGCTTGAGACCATTGGCATCAATCATCAGTACGCCCAAAGGCAGATTGGCGGCAGCATCCAGTTTTTCCAACTGTGCCTCAAAGTAGTTACGGTTATAAGTTCCGGTCAAACTATCGTGCTGGCTGAGATAAAGAATCCTTTTTTCACTTTCTTTACGATCTGAAATGTCGGTATACGTACCAACCATGCGCAGAGGCTCGCCTTGCGGCGTATAGCTGACCACCTTACCCCGGATATGAAACCACCTGTAATTACCGTCTCTGCACAGCATCCGAATCTCAGAAGAAAAATAAGGGGACTCGCCATTAAGATGCGCATTGTAAGCAGCCACTGCCTGCTCCTTATCTGCCGGGTGCAGCCGTTCTGTCCAATAGGGAATATTCTCAATCGGTTCATCAGCCGGATAGCCAAACAGTTTCTTCAGCTGACGGGAATAATAGACAGTATGCTCCTGCAGGTTATGATCCCAAACTCCATCGCCGCTTCCTTCGAGGGCAAAATGCCAGCGCTCTTCACTTTCCCGGAGTTTAAGCATAGTAGATTTTAGCTCAGTAATTGGTATTAAAAACAAAGCAGCGCTTTCAACTTCAAGCAGCTTATTACGAATGGGCGTAGCGATTATTTTAAACCAGGCCTGTTGGCCGTTTTCAATAACAAGCTGCTCCCACTTCACGATTTCCTTTTCTTTATTAAAAATTGCATCCAGATGAGTCACTAAAATGCAATCGTGACGTAAAGCACAGGTTCCTCCGGTATGCGTAAAGATTCTACAGGGCTCTTCATCATGAATATTTAGATAAACTTTGTCACTGCTTTCATTCGACCAGAGCACGGAATAATTGCGATCCACGATACGGATACCGACACCGCCGCTGGAAACGGCATTGTCCAAAGTTTTGCGCATCCAAAAGTTTTCTTTTTCTAAAGCGCGATATTTCATTTCGCTTTCTTGCAGCTTTAGTTCTGTTTCTTTTTGTTTAGTAATATCTTTGGCAAAACATAATACAGTCTTAACACACCCCTGCTCGTCAAATTCAGGCAGTAAACGAGCATGATAGTAAAGTTTTTTACCCTCAGGCGTTTGGTAAGCGACTTCTACACTCATCTCTTTTTTTGTATTTAATACCCTGCGAATACCCTTAGTAATTAGTTTTGATATTCCACACGGCAAACCTGCTTCTGCATCTGTTTTACCAAGGTAATCTTCACATTTTATGCCTGTCGCTGACTCTTTTGCCTGATTACAAAAAACATGCCTGCCATTGATATCATAACGGGTAATAATATCGGACATCTTTTCTACCATTGTCTGATGCCCGCAGGCAAAACTGGCTTGAGAATATGCCGACATAAACGATGCCATATAAAAATTATTATACCGTTCAATATTAACTACATACTGTTTCCCTCGGATTGTAACCGGCACATCAAGATCATTAAAAAAACGATTCTTATTCAGCGCAGCACAAATTTTAGTCGACAACTCTGCAAATCCTTCGATATGTAAGCTTTTTAAAGAAGCACCCGGACACAAATCAGCAAGTTCCAATTCTGCAGTAAACTCTTGATTCCAGCCTTCGATTTTCAGGTCAGTAACCAGCTTTTTTTCTCCCACAACCGGTACTAATAAAACCGAGGCGAGCGCTACGATATCCTCAGAAGCCGCGTATTCATTGCGGCACAGCCTTAGCATCAGCATCCTCCTTGCTGTTATTCATGCTGTACATTGTTAGTTGATAGGCAGATTTACTAACGAATGCCAAACATTATTTAACCTGATCACCGCCTGCCTGATTAAGATCTCTTCACAATAACAGGTACGGCTGCCGGCTTCTCAGAAGAGAAGTTTCAAGTTTTCAGGCAGACCTTTACTTGAGCATAAAAAACCTGCCTAAACCAATGCTCTTCTTAATAGTAGTAATAGGTATGGTAATCTTACTCCTATTAAGTAGGAGCCATCAAACACAGGCAGATGATTAAATTTGTGACAGGAACTGGTGAAAATAGGCTGCAGTGATTTAAGGATGCCTAAAATGATTGCGCACGTGTCTAAAAAGCATTGATCTTCGGCAGCCAGGCTGTCATAGCATAAACAATATACCTTAGACCCTTTAGCTTTGCGTCCCTGTCTTTCGGCAGGTTTGCCCTTATCGGTGATTATAGGAATTTTAACACAAGCATTTACAATATGCAACATAATTTTACAATTCTGACCATCTCTGCTTAAGGACGTTATTGTAGAACTATTTTTCGATTAGATGCTATTGTTCTAACCTTTAAAAATCCAGAATTATCACAGCAATACTAGGTTAATTATTAAAGTTAGTTGAAATTGCTTAAAGTAGGGTCGGGTCTGTACGCAGATGCTTTTGTGTGAGAGGGATTATTCTTTTTAATAATCCTTTAAGACTTTACCGCGCAAAAACAAATCCCTGTCTTGTTTAGTTTACAGTGATGGGCAGTGCGCCGTTTGTTTTACTGTTTTTCAAAATGAAAGGGAATAATGTGGCGTCGCCGTGGAGAACTCCGGGCTGCAGTAGAGACCAATTTCTAGGGTTTAATGTAAGCATAACCTTCACTTTGCCTTTTTACCAGTTCCACAACCCCAGCAGGAACAATCTCGACAAATTGGTAAATAGCATCCTTTGTTATACCATGTGCCCTTAATGCATTGTTACAGGCCAAAAATCTTACATCTTTTTGACTTAAACTTTCCATAACCTTTGCCCCAGCAGCAAAGTTCTGGGCTGCATCATAATACCTTACAGCTTCTGCATTAGCCAATACTGACACAGATAACTGCTCTTCATGCATACCATTTAACAAATTAGTAACATTTGTTAGTAGAAGTTTCCATTTTGTCATTTCATCTATATGAAATATAACCTTATATTCTTTCATAGCAATATCCCCCTCTAGTTTAAAGATTGTGACCCTCTATAGCTTCTCACCCAACAAAAGAGAAACGGTGCTGATGTAACAGCAAGGGATGACCGCTGCAAATCATCAGTCAAGCCGGTCATATTTGGCGGAGGGGTGGGAAATCGCCCCCCCTCCGCCTCAAATAGGGTCGGCACAAAAAAACAGGTTTTTATTATGTCATCTAATAGGCTGTAAATCCACCATCAACGGGAATACACTGCCCATTGACAAAACCTGCTTCATCACTGGCCAAAAATACTGCCACCTTAGCCACTTCAGCGGGGCTGCCCGTACGGGGATTGGCGCCAATACCGGCCTGTGCCAGCAGCGCTCCCTCCTGGTGTACATTCTGCATGTAAACCCCTGAAGCAATTTCTGTCTCAATTGCTCCGGGACAAATGGCATTACAGCGAATATTATGCTTGGCATACATGAAAGCCGTATTTCTGGTTAAGCCCGCCAAACCATGCTTCGAAGCAGTGTAAGCAGCCCCTGCCCTGCCTCCATGCAGACCACTGATGGAAACGATGTTAACGATTACGCCGCCGCCTTTTTCCATGAAATGTTTTACGGCTCTTTTCATGGCATAAAAGGGAGCATATAGATTAATACTCAAAACATTTTCCCACATATCACTGTCCACGTCACCGACAGGAGCAAAGTTGTCCATAATCCCCGCATTATTAACCAGAATATCTAAGGTGCCAAAAACGTTGATTGCTTCCTCAATCATGGCATAAACATTCTCTTCTTTGCTGATATCTGCAGCAAATGGTTGGATTTCCCCTGCAAAATCTTTAACATCAGCAGCCAGTTGCTGCAGCCTGTCGGCGCGACGTGCCACTGCCAGTACTTTTGCCCCTTCTTTAGCATAGTGATAAGCAATCTCCCTGCCCATTCCAGAACTTGCCCCTGTCACGAGAGCCACTTTGCCGCTTAATCTTCCCATCTTTCTACCTCCTTCATTTTCCACTGTGAACTATCTTACCGCTTAAAACCGGTCAAGATTGACAACCTACAATTGCTGCGCCTCGGCAGTACGAACATGCTGTGCCGAATCCTCCGGCAGTAAAGTCCCGCAGGCACAGTCAGTAATTTTACAGTTAGTATAACATAGACAAAATGATCATAAATGTCAAAATTATTACTTTATTCAAATTCCCCTATTTTTAGCAGTCCTTTCACAAAAAAGCAGCCGCGTCTTTCCTGACGGACCTGTAGTCCTGACCACCCGCAAGATTAAGGGAAGTCCCCCTTCACAACCCCTGCGGATAGGAAAGAAAGCAGGCACTACGCTGTTAAAGCATAGTGCCTGCTTTGCTAACTTACACGAACCTGTTCGAGCATAATCTAACTCGATAACTTCTGCCTGGGAAAAGCCCTGCTCGATTCGAGCTGATACTCCTGTTCTGCCAGGTATTTGCGTGCATCTTTGAAAAAACTTGCGATAATCAGGCAAAAAGTTATTCCTATGGGAAAAGCTGCAATAATAGATACAGACTGCAGACTGTTAATGGAATTTTCGGCAAAAATCAAGCCGATCGGGAAGATGATAAAGACCAGTGCCCAGAAGGCCCTGACCGGACGGGCGGCCTCCTCTTCCGGTGACAGTCTCTTATAGGAATAGGCAGAGACAACCATGGTTAGGGAATCAAAGGTTGTAGAGTAGAAGAAAACCATCATAACGAACAATGTCAGCAGCAAATACTCTGTCATTGGCAGAGTTTCAAATATCTGAATTATACCAAGGTTGATATCAGTGCCCTGCTGGACCATGCTGACAATATCAACCTTTCCGGCAAGCTGTTGAGAAAGACCGTAATTACCAAAGACAATAAAGGAGAGAAAGGTGCCGGCAAGTCCGTAACCATATGTGCCCAAAATGACATTTTTAATCGTCCTGCCCTTACTGATCATACCAATGAAGAAAGGAGTTGCCACGCACCAGGCCATCCAATATGCCCAGTAGAAAATAGTCCAGTTTTGCACAAATCCGCTGCTGCCGTCTCCGGAAACCCGCAGCGGATCCATCCACGTAGAGAGGCCGATAAAGTTCTGTACCAGATTACCAATCGATGTGATACCAGTCTCAATAATATACCTGGCCTCTCCCCCGACGAAAAAGAAGTAGGCCAGCATGCAGAAAAGCAGGACCGTACACAACGATGCTGACTTAATAATGCCCTCCATACCGATGAGGACGGAAATAGTATACACGATGGCGATGATGGCCAAAACAATCAATGTCAGCGCCGTACTTGCCTCAAAGCCAAAAACCCGGCTCAGGGCAGTTCCTAAGAGCGGTGTTGCCAGTGAAAATGTTGTTGCTGTTCCTGCAATCAAAGCAATGATAGCTATGAAATCGATAATTTTACCTGGAGCTTTGTCAACTTTATCACCTAACAAGGGACGGCATGCTTCTGAAAACTTCTGCCTGTTGCGACCGCGTACGTGAATGGAAAAAGCAAAAGCAACAGCTAAAACCACATAAAAGGCCCAGGGAATTGGCCCCCAATGAAAGAGAGGATATGTGGTAGCCCAATCCTGAACCCCTCCCATCTGCTCAATCCACGGTTCTGAAGCATAAAGCGCCCACTCAATAAAGGAATAAAAGATGATGTCGGCTGCAAACACCCCGGTAAAAATCATCGTCGCCCAGCTATAATCTGAATATTGGGGTTTCTCCAGATTACCCAGCTTTATTTCCCCGTACTTTGAAAAGGCAATATAGAGGGTGATCAAAAAAACTCCCAGACCCATCAGTATATAGAAAAAGCCAAATTCATTGCCTAAAAAATTTCTAATACTATCCATAATCCGTGTTGATTCGACCGGAGCCAGAATAAAGACGACACAAAGCGCAACAACAACAATAAGCGGCAAAATTATCAAAGGCCAGTCTAACTGCGAAAATAGACTGCTTTTCTTAGTAATCTTTTTCACATCTTACTCCTTTCCCAGTGTGCTAAAATACTTCATTGCTTCCCGGTAGCTTCTTTTTGCATAGCTATACTGCTGCATGGCATATTCACTGTAACTGACACCCATTTTCTCCTTATACTCACACCATACAGTCCAGAGAAAGCCTGCTGCCGATGCATATGCAAATACTTTAAAGCGGTCTAAATCAGTTGCCTGGTTATCAAAATAGATATCTATCAGATGGTTAACATAATTGAATTCATAGTCGGCATATAGGCAAAACATGGCGATATCAATATGCTTCTCTGACATACCGGCATACTCCCAATCAATAAGACGAACATCATCATCCACAAATAAAAAGTTGTCGGAAACAGGGTCAATGTGACAGAGACACTTTTCTTTCGGCAGCACATTAAGCAGGGCAATCAAAGCGGTAATCTTTTCGCGCGTTTTATCGTAATCAGCAAAGGATGATTCCGCATCACGCAGTTTTTCGTACAATAGCAGCCTCTCTGTCAAATCAAAAGAGTGTTCTACTTCCAGCTTCAAATCATGCAGCTTACGCAAATGCAGCAGGCACGCTGCCACATCTTCCTCATTGTTGATATCACAGACACGGGCATCTTCCCAAAACTCCGAAATTTTGTAGCCGGTTTCTGCCGAAATATAAATAACGGTATCCGTTAGTCCTGTCCCTGCCAGTTGTTTATAAATACCGGCCTCCTGTTCCCGGTTCACTAATTCATTACTTCCCTCACCGGGGACACGCAGTAAGTATTGTTTTCCCCGGACTGAAAAACGCATTAAGCGATTTGTCATACCTTTAAACAAAGCGGAAATACCGGTAATCTCATCCTTCTTTATTCCAAATACTTCACTGATTAGGTTAATACGCTTTGAATCTAACTGCCTCGACTCACTGTCAAGCTCGCGGTACTCCTCATATGTTCTGATAGCAAAGTTTGACTGTCCGAGCATAACACGCGCATAAGGAATCATTTTGTTTCCAACGAATAAAGCCTTCTCCCAAGGTTCACGGCTATATCTACGTTTTTTTGCAAGTTTCTGAAGCTGCTCCCGTACCACCACAGCATCTTTTTGCAGTAAATAACACAAGCCCAGCATTGAGTTGCCCGCTTTTTCCTCTTCGGTTAGAATCAACTCCAGGCTTCTATTCATACGTACATAACTGTCATCATCAACATACTCGGTCACTGCATACCAGGAAAAAAACTCAGTGCGGCTGAAAGGATTGCGTGAAAACCAGACATTACTTGGTACGATATAGCTGTTATCAAGCTTATCAGCGACCAAAGAAA
>FZPS01000062.1_pt910 | contig 11324 bp, 12 predicted proteins | sample 1817821 | NCBI WGS metagenome assembly FZPS01 (sample SAMEA104158645, study PRJEB21678) | metagenome | place: Germany | collected 2015-04-21 | reverse complement strand
ATACTAGTCTCGAGGGAAACTATCCAAAAGGCAATGCATATAATGTAGCAGACTTGGAAGCAGAGCAATTGTATGTTAGGACATTTCTCTCAAAAGAAGAAAAGTAGAAGGTAAGATGGAAAGGGAGTGTTTTAATGCAGCTTTTTTCCATCGGGGTAGGAGAACGGGACATGGATATAAAGGAAGCATTGTTCCGCAAGGTTAAAACCAGAAAACCGGATGGATTGGATATTGAAGAAAAAAAAGCAGGTAATCTGCTGTTTCTCAATTATATCAGTGATGATAAATATGACAGCAACACCATAGGGCAAGTAAGAGAAAAGCTGCATGAATATATAGCCGATACTGTATCGGAAATCATCCTGGAGGATATGCAGTCCCATATGGTAGAAAAAATAATACAGGATGAATATTTTTATTTTGGACGAGAAGAACGAAATAAAATTTTACAGGATGCCATGGCCATTATGTGGGGAGGCAACCCAGCTGTATGCTCCGAGGCAATTCGCAGCAGATGGAGAAACAGGGTTTGGGAAAGGGTTATGGAACATTTGAAAAACAATGATGAAATGGTATTGGAGGGTTTTATTCGGTTCCGGCTTAAGGATTTCAAGCACGAATTGGAAGTAGCGGTTGATCGGGCGGTAGATGATCTGTTAATAGAAAAGGAATATAGTGAATTTATCAAGCTGCTACGATATTTTGTAGAGATTCAAGAGCCCAAGGTGGAAGAGGTACATGTGGTAATGGGAGATAATAGTAAATATATTCTTCTGGACTCCAACCTCCGCATCATAAACAATGATTTGTTGGAGGATTTGGCTAAGGAGATAAGCTACAAGGAAATCAGCCATGATGATTTATTGATCAGCTCCCTGATTACCATTGCACCTAAAAGAATCACCATCCATGAGTCGGAAAAAATTAAAAACAGGGAGCTGCTAAATACCATTAACAATGTATTCAGTGGAAAGGTTACCTTGTCCGAGGAGGGGATTCTGCCCCGACAATAATAAGCATATGAATTTAAGGCGATCAAATATAAATTTTAAACTTTACCTCGACTTGGAAGCATCGAATTAATTATTAAAATTCGATGCTTGTTTTTTGTAAAATTTTGACTCTTTTCTTCTTTTAGGTTATAGGTTACAATGAGGCTGAATTAAGTACGGGTATAACCGGGGGTGAAATATATTTGATTGAATTATTAATAATGACACTGGTTGGAGCCTTAATTGGGTGGTTCACCAATTTTTTGGCAATTAAAATGCTGTTCAGACCTATCCATCCCTGGCGCATTCCCCTTACTAAAATAGAGTTACAGGGACTGATTCCCAGGCGGAGAGAGGAAATTGCTGTCACTATCGGAGCAACCGTTGAGGATGAATTGATTTCTGTAACGGATCTGGTCAGCAGACTGATAGAAGGCGAAAACAGGCTAGAACTGATCCGTACAATAAGATCCAAAGTTTTGGCAGTTATTGAAGAGCGGATGCCATCTTTCATCCCAAGAGCAATAAGACAGGCTATCTTAAGCCATATTCGGGACATTTTAACTCAGGAAATAGGGAACTTTGTAGATAACTCTATGGGAGATATGATAGAGCAATCTATTCAAAAAATAGATATAAGTAATATGGTGGAAGAGAGAATTAATAGCTTGGAGCTTGAGGAAGTAGAGCAATTAACATTAGCAATAGCCAGTAGGGAGCTTAAGTATATTGAATACCTGGGAGGTATTTTAGGTGGAGTAATTGGACTGGTTCAGGCACTTCTGCTCGTGCTGCTTAGAAATATCTCTTGACATTTAATTCATAATAGGCTTATAATAATTGCTAATAAACAGCAGATTACAATAAAATGCAATGAAAAGGTCGAGTAAACCAAAGCACCGTCATCAGAGAGGGAGTGTCGCAGGCTGGAAACATTCCCGGGCAGGATTGGTTGAAAACCAGCCTTGGAGCATTTCGGCAGGAGCCGTTATTATCCGTACGAGTTGGGCAAAACTTTTGCCAACAAGGGTGGAACCGCGAGTACAGCTCTCGTCCCTTTAGGGATGGGAGCTTTTTTGTTATATAGAATTATTCTCTTAAATAATGAAAGGAGTGCAATTAATGAAGATTCGTTTGAAAGATAACACCATTAAGGAATATCCGGAAGGTATATCGGTGTTGGATATTGCAAGAGACATCAGTCCTGGTCTTGCCCGAGCAGCAATGGCGGGAGAGGTGAATGGAAGCACTACAGATATCAGAAAGAAAATATATGAAGATTCAGATTTAAATATATTAACTTTTGAGGATCAGGAGGGCAAAAAAGCATTTTGGCATACCTCATCCCACATTCTGGCACAGGCTGTAAAAAACCTCTTTCCTGGAGCAAAACTTGCTATCGGTCCTGCAATTGATAATGGCTTCTACTATGATTTTGAGGTAGATAAACCTTTTAGTACTGAGGACTTGGATGCCATAGAAAAGGAAATGGCCAATATTGTAAAGCAGAATTTGGAGCTCAGCTATTATGAGATGCCCCGTGATGAAGCCATTAAAATGATGGAAGAAATGGGTGAAACCTATAAGATAGAGCTGATTCAGGATCTGCCTGAGGATGAGGTAATATCATTCTATCGCCAGGGTGATTTTATTGACCTATGCGCTGGGCCTCATATTATGTCCACCGGGGCAGTTAAGGCAATTAAACTGCTAAATGTTGCAGGAGCCTATTGGAGGGGCAGTGAAAAGAACAAAATGCTACAGCGCATTTATGGTGTATCCTTCCCCAAGAAGAGTCAGCTGACGGAATATTTGAACCGCTTGGAAGAGGCAAAGAAGCGTGACCATAGAAAATTGGGCAAGGATTTGGATTTGTTCAGTTTGCAGGAAGAAGGCCCTGGGTTTCCATTCTTCCACCCCAAGGGTATGGTATTGCGTAACCAACTGGAAGATTACTGGCGTAGGGAGCATGTAAAACATGGATATCAGGAAATTAAAACTCCGATTATCTTGAATAGGGATCTATGGATTCGTTCTGGCCATTGGGATCATTATCAGGAGAATATGTATTTCACTAAAATAGACGATATGGATTATGCCGTCAAACCTATGAATTGTCCTGGCAGTATGCTTGTTTATAATAGAAAAATCCACAGCTATCGGGATCTGCCCCTTAGGATCTGTGAGTTGGGGTTGGTACACCGTCATGAATTATCCGGTACTCTCCACGGGTTGATGCGCGTACGTTGCTTTACTCAGGATGATGCACATATTTTCATGTTACCGGAGCAGATTAAGGAAGAAATCATAGGCGTAATCGATATGGTAGACGAATGCTATAATATGCTTGGATTCAAGTATCATGTTGAGCTGTCCACCAGACCTGAGGAAGCCATGGGCAGCATTGAAGATTGGGACAAGGCCACCAATGCTCTGCGAGAAGCACTGGAGGAAAAAGGTCTGCCTTATAAAATTAATGAGGGAGATGGCGCATTTTACGGACCTAAAATCGATTTTCACTTGGAAGACTGCTTAGGTCGTACTTGGCAATGTGGTACCATACAGCTGGATTTCCAGATGCCGGAGCGCTTTGATTTAACTTATATCGGTTCTGATGGAGAAAAACATCGTCCGGTTATGATTCATAGGGTGATATTTGGCAGTATTGAGCGGTTCATAGCTATTCTTACCGAGCACTTTGCTGGAGCTTTTCCAGCTTGGCTGGCACCTGTTCAAGTTAAGCTACTGGCTATTACAGACAGGTCCAATGAATATATCACCAAACTGAGGGAAGATCTCTTGAATAATGACATTCGCGCAGAAATCGATTTACGAAATGAGAAGATTGGTTATAAGATAAGAGAAGCCCAGATGGAGAAGGTTCCCTATATGTTGATTGTAGGTGATAAGGAAGTGGAAAATGGAACGGTGTCTGTTCGTTCCAGAAAGAACGGTGATATGGGTGTAATGAAAATACAAGAATTCAAGGAGCTGCTGCTGAAAGAAATCCAGGAGAAGGCCCTTTAAACCGATATTGTTTCCAGAAAAGCAACAGAATACAAAAACAATAGCGATCTGGAGAAAATTTGTTGACAAATGGTGATATATTGTGATATCCTATTTGAGCGAACAAGTAGAAGCTATCCACTTCTCACCTTCCGGCTGAGGCCAGGCAAGGTTAAACAAATGATATGTCTTTTATTGCATATTTTGGAGTGGGTAGATTTAACCCACTCCTTTTATTTATGAGCATATATAATGTTATATGAACATATATGGAACGAGTGGAAAGCTGCACTAGCCGGTCAACCGGCTGCCAAAAATTCCGGAGGTGAATAAATATTAGTAATAAGGGATTCTCCATTAATGAACAAATCAGGGCCAAAGAAGTGAGAGTCATCAACAGTCAAGGAGAACAGTTAGGCATAATGCCTATTCAGAAGGCACAGGAGCTTGCTGATCAACAACAACTGGATCTTGTTTTAATCGCCCCTAAAGGTAACCCACCCGTATGTAAAATTATGGATTATGGGAAATATAGATTTGAGGTTGCCAAAAAGGAAAAGGAAGCACGCAAGAAACAAAAGATTATAGACGTGAAGGAAGTACGCTTGTCAGCATCCATTGAAGAACATGATATGGGTGTGAAAGCCAAACATGCAGATAAGTTTCTGCGTTCCGGCGACAAGGTAAAGGTGACAATACGGTTTCGGGGGCGGGAAATGGCCCACCGAGAGATCGGCTATCAGGTTATGGAGAAATTCACCACTTTTCTGACTTCGGATATGGTTATGGAACGAAAACCTAAAATCGAAGGCAGAAGCATGATAATGATCTTAGCACCCAAAGAGTAGCTGAAGGGAGGAAACAACCATGCCTAAAATGAAAACCCACCGCGGAGCAGCCAAGCGTTTCAGCTTGACCAAATCCGGTAAGGTAAAGAGGGCAAAAGCCTATAAGAGTCATATCCTGACCAAGAAATCTGCCAAAAGAAAAAGAAATCTTCGTAAAGGTGGATATATTTCAGCTCAAGAAGAGAAGAATATCAGGAATTTGATTCCCTATAAATAATACAGGAGGAGGTTATCGGAAATGGCAAGAGTGAAGAACGCGATGAATGCCAGGAAGAAGCATAAAAAGATATTAAAGCTTGCCAAAGGCTATTATGGTGCCAGCAGTAGAAATTTCCGTCCAGCCAATCAGGCTGTTATGCGTGCTCTGGCATATTCATATACAGGTAGAAAGCTAAAAAAGAGAGACTTCAGAAAACTATGGATAGCAAGAATCAATGCTGCTGCTCGTCAAAATGGTTTGAGCTACAGCCGATTTATCAACGGTTTGAAGAAGGCAGACATACAGGTAGATAGAAAAATCCTGGCCGATATGGCAGTAAATGATGCAGCCGGCTTCGCACAGCTGGTGGGCATTGCCAAAGAAAAACTGAATGCATAATATATGAAAGCCTGCTTTGCAGGCTTTCGTGGTTTTGGTATACATACTTTACACATTTTTATAGTTTTCATATATAGATTCCAATATTAAAATATATGTCCATTTTCTTGAAAAAGCGCTAAATTAATGTTAAACTAAAGACAATATATAAGTGGAAGGGAGCAATACATAATGAAGGGAAATTCCAAACTTATTGATGCATTGAACTCATTGCTTGCTGACGAATTAACCGCTATCAACCAGTATATTGTGCATGCTGAGATGTGTGCCGACTGGGGTTATGAAAAATTGCATGAGCATTTTGAGAAGCGTTCTATCCATGAAATGAAACACGCTGAAAAGCTGATTGAACGTATACTTTTCCTTGAAGGAATCCCGAGAGTAGACACTCTTAACAAAATCCATATTGGAAGTGACGTTGCCAAGCAGCTTGAATATGATCGACAGGCTGAGGAGGGTGCTATTAAAGCATATAATGAGGCAATTACCCTGGCAGGAGAGCTTAAGGATCATGCTACCCGCGACCTTTTACAGGAAATTCTAAATGATGAAGACGAGCATATGGACAGTATTGAGGAATTACAAGATCAGATTGAGCAAATGACATTGCCCATTTTCCTCACAACACAGGTATAATCAGCTAATAGTTAAAACTGAATCAAATTGACAAATGTTGCGTACATAGTAAGTAAGATGTTTGCATAAAAACGGCATAGTTATAAATCAGGCTATGCCGTTTTGAATTATCGTTTTATATTTTTTTGTTTTCTGCTATACTAAAAACCAAACAGAATGCACGCCTTATTATCTGTTATAGAGTGAGGTTGTATCATTGAATATGTACAAAAGAAGAGCAATTTACATAACACCCACAAGAGTTTTTGTGCTTAGTTTTTTGCTGATTATATTAGCAGGAACCTTGCTGTTGCTATTACCTGCTGCTTCGGTTGATGGTAGAAGCATGGGTCTGTTCGATGCCTTGTTTACTTCTACATCTGCAGTTTGCATAATTGGCCTGGAGGCAGCAGATACAGGTACACAGTTGACCTTATTCGGGCAAATAGTGATTATTTGTCTGGTTCAGGTAGGCGCACTGGGCTTAATGACTATGAGTACGCTGATTTTTCTTCTGTTGGGTAAAAAGATAACTCTTCGTGAACGTCTGATTATGCAGGAAACCCTTAATCAGTTCAAACTGGAAGGTATAGTCCGGTTGACAAAGTATATTTTATTGGTAACCTTTATAATAGAAGGAGCAGGTGCTTTTCTCCTATCTGTCCGTTTTATCCCCTTGTTTGGCTGGAAAACCGGCATATATTACAGTATTTTTCATTCCATTTCCGCCTTTTGTAATGCGGGATTTGTTTTAATGGGCAATTTTACTAACATGACAGCTTTTACCGGTGATTATTTAGTTAACCTGGTGATTATGTGTCTGGTTATCCTGGGTGGTTTAGGCTTTACTGTGATACTGGATTTGAACCATAATGGATTTAGGTTCATAAAATGGACATTGCACACTAAAATTGTAATTACTACATCCATTATTTTGATTCTGACAGGCGCAATGTTCTTTCTATTGGTAGAATACAATAATCCGGATACCTTGGCTCTGTTGCCCTTTGGCGAAAAGGTACTAGCAGCTTTTTTCCAATCAGTTAGCAGTAGAACAGTTGGTATGAACACCATCGATATTGCAGGGCTGACCAGTGCCTCTAAGTTTATGGCTATGCTACTCATGTTTATTGGTGCTTCCTCCACCTCTATGGGAGGAGGCATAAAAACTACCACATTCAGCTTAATTATATTTATGGTATGGAGTGTAGTTAAGGGGCAAGAGGATATTGTAATATTCAGGAAACGAATACCTCATTCCATTGCTTTGCGGGCCCTTGCTATTGCCTTAACATCTTTCTTAATGTTGATTATTATCACTATGATACTTTCACTGCTGGAATTTGTGCCCTTTATTGATATATTATTTCAGGCCACTTCTATTCTAAGTACAGTAGGGTGGACTGTTATGGATACCATTGGGATGAAGGACATCAGCAAAATTATTCTTCTTGTAACCATGTTTATTGGCCGGGTAGGTCCTCTTTCACTGACATTGGCCTTTGCCAGACGACAGGCTCGGGCTGCAAGTGACATCCGTTATCCTGAAGAACGGATTATGGTAGGGTAGAGAGAACCTAGCACATCGGCAAAGTAGAAAAGAGGGTCTATAATGAAGCAATTTGTCGTATTTGGAATTGGAAGATTTGGGGAAAGTATAGCTACTACATTGTATAATATGGGTCATGAAGTACTTGTAGTTGATAAAGCCCAGGACAGAGTACAATATATGTCAGACAAGGTTACTCATGCAGTTCAGGCAGATGCAACGGATGAGAAAACCTTAAAGGCATTAGGTATCGGGAATTTTGATGTAGCGGTGGTAGCCATCGGGCAGGATATTCAATCCAGTATTCTAATTACTCTTTTGTGTAAAGAGGCCGGGGTGTATGTGCTGGCCAAGGCGCAGAATGAACTTCATTCCAAATTACTTTACAGAATAGGTGCCGACAAGGTTGTATTCCCGGAAAGGGATATGGGTATGAGAGTGGCTCAAAGCCTGGTATCCAGCAATATACTGGACTATATTCAGTTGACTCCTGACTACCGCATTGTAGAGTTGGCAGCCATTGACGCATGGGAAAATAAATCCTTAAAGGATCTGGATATCAGAGCTAAATATGGGATAAGTGTATTAGCTATTAAGCAAGGAGAACAAATTGATATTTCCCCTGCCGGTAATGATGTTATTCAAAGCGGCGATATACTTGTAGTACTTGGCAGGGCTAAGGATATTGAAAAATTCCAGGAGAAATCAAATGCAAGATCAAAGCGAAAATAAGAAGATAGGGTTCTCGGAGGTGATTACCAGTCCCTCCAACAGCACTGTTAAGTATGTGAAGAGTTTGTTAAGTAAAAAATATCGTGAAGAATACGGCCAGTTTATTGTAGAGGGAGAAAAAATGGTTTTGGAAGCGCTGGAATCAGATGCTAAGGTAGATATTCTGGTATGCTCCGAATCATATTCTCATCCTCTAATGGTGCAGGCTATGGAGAGAGGTGTTCGACTACTTAGGGTAAGGGAACAGCTTTTCAAGCAATTATCGGATACTCAGTCCCCCCAGGGAGCGTTGGCGGTTGTTTGCAAAAGAAATTATGATTTACAACAGACTGTAGAACAAGGTTCAAGTTTTTTAGTAATATTAGATGGAATAAGAGACCCTGGTAATTTGGGTACTATAATTAGAACTGTAGATGCTGCAGGTGGAGATGGTGTAGTTTTAGCAAATAATTGTGTTGATCCATACAATCCAAAATCTGTTCGCTCTACCATGGGCTCCATTTTGCGGGTTCCAATCTACCAAGAAAATAATATGGAAAATGTATTGGTGGTGTTTGCAGGAGCAGGATACCATATTGCAGTTAGTGACTTAAAGGGTACCGATGTATTTGAATGGAAGGGCGAGTATGACAAGATAGCCTTGGTTATTGGAAGTGAATCCCATGGAGTAAGCCAGGAAGCAGTGGCAGGTGCACACAGTTTGATTCGTATCCCCATGGCTGGGGGAGCAGAATCCTTGAATGCTTCGGTAGCGGCAGGGATTCTGATCTATGAGATCTTTCGAAAGAGAGGGAAAAAGGACAGGTAGCACCTTGAACAGGTTTTTTACCTATGCTATAATCAATGTAAAATACACTGTAAAGGAGTCTGAATCCAATGATATCGGATTTTTTCTGGAGGATTTTTGAAATCACAGGTTCCGTAACAGCGTATGTTTTGTACAAGCAAATGATTTTAACCAAATAGATAAAGACAAAAGCTTAGACGGAGAATAGTAGGTTCCGTATGGGTTTTGCCAGAGAAGGAGTGCCACTGGCTGCAAGCATTCCCCAAAATCCTGGATCGAAAGTTCGCTCCTGAGCTGCAGTTCTGAAATATGAGTAGGTTCTGCCGGGCATTTGCTCGTTATTGCAAACAAGGTTTCATTAGAAATGAAATTGGGTGGTACCACGTGGTTAACAGCCTTCGTCCCATTTGCATTGGGGTGGAGGCTTTTTATATGAATAGGCTTTTTACATATGATTGAGCGCATAGATGCGAAAAGGAGATGTTACAAGCAGTGAGAGAAAAATTGCAGCAAATAAAAATAAGAGCTATTGAAGCTATGGAGGGCTTGCATGATCTTGCTCAATTGGAAGAGTTTCGTGTAAAAACATTGGGCAAGAAGGGCGAGTTAACCCTGGTTCTTAGAGAGATGGGCAGTCTTCCGCCAGAAGAAAGGCCGGTAATCGGCCAATTGGCTAATGAAATTCGCACTTACTTGGAAAAGGCATTGAACGATAAAACTGCTCAGTTAAAAGAAGCGGCTTTGGAAAAACGAATGGAAGAGGAAACTATTGATGTAACCATACCGGGTAAACGTCCTGAACTGGGCAAACTACATCCATTGACCAAGACGCTCAATGAACTGGAGGAAATTTTCCTGGGTATGGGCTTTGATGTAGCAGAAGGCCCGGAAGTAGAATGGGACAAATACAACTTCGAGTATTTGAATATACCTCAAAACCATCCTGCCAGGGATGTACAGGACACCTTTTATATAAATGATAATATTCTGCTTCGGACTCATACATCCCCGGTGCAGATAAGAACTATGCTGAAGCAAAAACCGCCAATTAAGATAATTTGCCCTGGAAGGGTATATCGTTCCGATGCGGTTGATGCTACCCACTCTCCCATATTCCATCAGATTGAAGGATTGGTTGTAGACAAGAATATCACAATGAGTGATTTAAAAGGGGTGTTGGATGTTTTTGCCAAGCAGGTGTTTGGTCCGGACACAAAAACCAAATTCCGCCCTCACCACTTCCCCTTCACTGAGCCCAGTGCAGAAGTGGATGTATCCTGTGCCATCTGCCATGGTGAAGGCTGCCGGGTATGCTCTCATACAGGTTGGATAGAAATACTTGGAGCCGGAATGGTGCATCCTAAGGTTCTGGAATACTGTGGCATAGATCCGGAAGTCTACAGCGGCTTTGCCTTTGGTATGGGCCTTGATCGAATCACCAATCTTAAATATGGAATTGACGATATTCGTCTTTTATTTGAAAACGATATCCGGTTCCTGAAACAGTTTTAGGAGGGAAGAAGATGTTATTACCTATAAATTGGGTTAAGGATTATGTAGAAATAGATATGGAAAGCAGAGAACTGGCAGATAAACTTACCATGACAGGTTCAAATGCAGAGGAAGTGATCACTCTCCGAGAGGACATAACCAATGTGGTGGTGGGTAAAATTCTATCGGTTGAGCCACACCCTAATGCAGACAAGCTGGTGGTTTGCAAGGTGGATGTTGGTACTGAAACCATTCAGGTCGTTACAGGCGCCGATAATGTTGCAGAAGGTCAACTGGTTCCCGTAGCCCTTCACGGGTCCACATTACCGGGAGGTATAACTATAAAAAGGGGCAAGCTCCGAGGTGTGGAGTCCCAGGGAATGATGTGCTCTGGAGAAGAGCTTGAACTGAAGGACGAGGATTATCCCGGTGCGGAAGTCGATGGAATATTGATATTGCAGGAGGATTATCCTCTGGGTATGGATATAAAACAAGCCCTGGATTTAGGGGGAGATGTAATTGACTTTGAGATTACCTCCAATCGTCCTGACTGCCTAAGTGTAGTGGGAATGGCCAGAGAAATTGCAGCAACCACCAACAGGCCATGGTCTATGCCAGAAATTTCTATAGCTACAGGCATAGGCGATATAGTGGATGAACTTAAGGTAGAAGTAGAAAATACGGATCTTTGCCCCAGGTATTTGGC
>FZPS01000016.1_pt178 | contig 11325 bp, 1 predicted proteins | sample 1817821 | NCBI WGS metagenome assembly FZPS01 (sample SAMEA104158645, study PRJEB21678) | metagenome | place: Germany | collected 2015-04-21 | reverse complement strand
GTATAACCCCGATTACCGGACTCGCCAATGGCGGTGGTATACACATCGCCATCCTGGCTGTCATCGTTGACATAGTATGTCAACGGTCGTGGACGCCACATAAAGTTGGTGGAACGGCTATAAATATTCGTGTTCCCTTCCAAAATGACCTGCCATTGCGCCTCAGGCGAGGGGTCTTGCTGGCTATCCCAATTATATGGTGCGGAATCAATGCGAAGCCCGGCATCCATCACAATCCATGTAAGCCCGGCATCCGGTGAATATTCCAACCGCACCGTATTGGTCGGGCTTAGGCCCCGGAAAAGCCAATAAAATGGATCGTTGTACAGGGCGATTCCGCCATCCGAGAATGACACCGCCTGAAGCATACCCGGCGCATTCGTGTCGCTGCGTGAAGCCCTCGCAGTTCCCCCGTAGGCACCCAAATTAAGCCGGTTGCCATTGGGCATGGGCTCATTCGTATAGGCCGTGGAGGCCGGATCGCCCGCATCAATCGCCCAAGACGTATTTGACGCCACCGCCCACGTTCCATTGCTCCAATAGCCTACCCGACTTTGCAGATGGAAGTTCGTTCGGGCCGCATCTACAAAATACGGTTTCGCAACTTGACTGTGCCAATCCCGTCCCCCGGCCTGCCATTGCCGCAATTTGGCATATCCGACCCTATCCTGAGCATTCGTGCCAATAAAATAACCCGGTTCAGTGCTGTAAAACAGGTTATAGTCACCGCTGATTCGTCCTCGACCTGATTCACAATTAATGGCAACCGTATTCGTAACGGCCAGAATGCTGTTGAAAATATTCAGGGTTCCCTGTGCATTTTCCGCCGCTCCGGCGCGATTCCCCCAGATGGTGACATTTTCTAGGGTTTGCACGCCTAATCCCCCCGCAGAAGAATAGCCAAATTGTCCGTTATTGAACAACAGACTGTTAGCCATCTTAATATTGGCACTACCGGAGAGGGCGACCCCATTGGTCATGTTGTTGTACAGCCGCATCCCGCGCATAATGAGATTATCCACATTTTGCACGTGCAACCCATGATGCGCACCAGTGACACGCAAATTATTGATTTCAATATACCGTGTGTTTTGGAGGCTCAACCCACTTGCGGTTCCATTCCCTTGCAACAAAGCACCGCCCGCTTGGTCATTGGTGCTGCCATAGATCACCAGCGGCATGTCAGGTGAGCCCATGTTCATATCCGTAAACTGCACACAATTCGAGCTGCTGACGGGATACACACCGGTATCCACATAGATTGTGTCGCCGGCACTCACCGGATAGTGCTCCAACAAAGCCTTCAAACTATTCAACGGCGTGGACGCGTTTGTCCCATAGGCGGTATAGTAGTCCCACTCGTGCCCCGGGGCCGTACACCATACGTCGCCTTCCGTGCTGTCATCATTAATGTAGTACTCATACGTCCTGGTTTTAATAGCAACAGGCTGATCGGAAACATCAAAGATATTCGGATTGGACTCCAAGACCACCCGCCAATTCAAGGCAAGAGTCAGCGGCATTCCACTGATATCCCAAGCATACTGCCGTGCTCCAACCGTGAGATTGCTGGCAATCACCGTCCAGGTCATTTCGTAGTCAGTTGAGTATTCCAACCGGACCAGAGAATTGCTGGGCATACCGCCATAGAGCCAAGTCAGGAGGACGTCAGCCGTCACCAGCCCACCCTCGTTCAGGGCAACGACTTGAAGCCAGGGCGCATTAGTGGGTGTTTTTGAGGCCTGTGCCGTATTGCCATATGCGCCAATATTGATGAGGCCACCATTGGGGTCTGGCTCCCGGCTATTGTCATATGCAGGATCTCCCGCATCAATCAAGGGCGACCGAATGACATCGTTCGTCCAGCCCTGACCAGGCACAAAGCGGCCTTGAGAACTCTTGGGGTGGAAATCCCCATTGATATCATCAGCGAATTCCGGAGACAGCGTCATGCTGTGGAGATCATTTGAGGTGACCAAACTCCAATTGGGCAAGTCATTGTAATAGTCGTTGCCACCGGCCTGGGTGCGCTTTTCGCAAATCAAAGCGCCATTGATTCGATGATAGGCATTGTAATCTGCGCACAATCCAGTGATAGGGCTAGCCGCAAGTGCCAGTTGATAGATACGTCCGCCTGTGCCTGAGGCGCTCAAGACGCTATTCGTGACATTCATGCTGCCGGCGCCGATGGAAACTGCCACCGGATGGTCCCACAAAACACTATTAAGAATTGTCATCGAACCTTGGGATATGGCAACGCCAGCGCCACCCGTCGGACTGGAGTTTTTCCAAAGGATGGAATTGATGGCACGCATGTCGAATGTTCTGTTTAGACTGATCCCGCCACCTCGATTGTTTTCAACCCGCACTCCAACCAACTCGCACCCCAGGGACTCATTGGCCGCGATACCCCAGCCGCCATTTCGAATGGTCAAATCTTTCAGCCGAACATTTTCTGCATACTGGAGAGAAAAGACGGCAGGAACGGAGAAAGAAGCACCCCAGAATTCCGTGCGTGCCGCCGGATTCGTGCTCCCCTGAATAGTCACAAACAGATTGCTCCAGCCGGAATCGTACTGGTCAATCACAATGGGAGCTGAAATACTGTAAGCACCGGCATCCACATACACCACATCTTCCGGCGCCAGCTCATATTCCCGCAGGATCGCCTGAACCGTGGCTTTGGGTGTCGCGGGCGTCAATCCGTTGTTGTTATCATTTCCGGGAGCCGTACAATACACATCGCCGACCGTATTGGTATCGTTAACATAGAATGGGATGGTTCCGCCGTTGCGCAGGAGGAAGGGAAGCAGACTTTGAGCATAGATATTCAAATCTTGCTCGCAATACATACGCCACATCCCTTGTGCGGAGCGACCATACGGTACGCTATCCCACAGATATTCGCCCAAATTGGCCGGCCAGCCGCACACAATATTGGTCCACGTTATCCCGGCATCCGGCGAATACTCCAAACACACGGTGTAGTTGGTTGCCGCGCCCCCAGCCGCCCACTGTAATTGCACGTCACCTTGCACGCTCCCGCCGTCATTCAGTGATAGCACCGTCACCCACCCACTGACGGGCGTTTTGCTAGCCTCAGGTGTCCCCCCATACAAACCGATATTCAGCCGCCGCCCATTCGGGTCGGGCTCCCGCACCCACGCGGAGGGATGCGGCGTCCCAGCATCAATCAGAGGCGAAGACACTCCATCGTACACCCAACTGTCCGTGGCGGGGACATATCTTCCGCCGGCGCTCTTTAAATGGAAATCGCCTCGGCCCGGGTCCGCCAAATGCGGATCGTGAGCCAGCGAGTGCTTATCTTGCCCAGTAGCAGCGGACCAGGTGGAAACCGAAAAATAGGCGGTGGTTCGCGCACTATTCTCACTGCCGGACTGCAAACCGCCCACCCCTCCGGCACGTTCCGTACTATACAGACTGTTATAATCACTTTGGATACCCACCTGGCCTGTGTCTGTGCGCCGATAAAACCCAAAAGAATCGGGTCGAACCGCCGCCAGAATGGAATTGCTCACCGTGGCATAGCCTTGCTGGACATAGATTCCATAACGATTAGACCACAGGACACTGGAGCCCACATTCATCGTGCCCTTGTTGTTGTCCACAAGCCAGATTCCTGCATTTTGATGCCCCATGAATACAGAATGGCTCACCACAATATTTGAGGCCATTTGGGCCCAAAGACCGTTTTCCCCATTGCGGATATCCAACCAGTCGGCTGCAATGAAATAACTGTTGCGCAAGTCGAGCCCGTGTCTGGCTCCCGTCATAGTTAAGTGTTGCAAGCGAATACCAGTGGTGTTGGTCATCATAAACACATCCACATTTGGATCGGAGACAATGATGAGACTGCCGCCCGCCTGTGAATTGGTGCTGCCAATGACATTGACCTGCTCGGCTGGATTCTGACTGACAGCGCCGGCATCCACATCCCGGAATACCGTGGGGGATTCCCTGTAATATCGCCCGGTGTCCACATAAATACGATCGCCCGGTCCAACATTATATGTACTCAACACATCGCTGATCCACAACATGGGCGAATCCGGCGACCGTCCCGTCCCGCTTGCTGACCCAGCCGCGCTACAATAGATGTCTCCATCCGTGCTCTCATCATTGACGTAGTAGGCAATCGGCCCATTATGCACCACAAAGTTGACAGCGCTGATGGCCTCAATATCCTCTTCCACTTCATCCTGAACCCGCCACAACGCCACGGGGGTCGGCGCCATGCTCAAGCTATTCCACGCCACCCCGCCCAAGGTCGCTGGCAATCCATCGGCCACCCGAACCCAGGTATCGCCGTTATCCGGTGACACATCCAGCCGCACCGTGTGGTTGGTCGCCAAGCCAGCCGCTCGCCACGTCAACATGACCTGACCTGTCACCACGCCGCCATTATTCCATGACAACAGATATAGCGCAGAGTTCGTTGCCGTCTTGGAAGCCCATTCCGTGCCACCGTAAAGACCTATATTCACTCGTCCGCCATTAGGTATCGGCTCATTGGTCCAACTCGCAGAAGTCGGCATCCCGGCATCAATCAGCGGCGACGACGACAAGTCATTGGTCCAAGCCAAAGCAACCGGGTCCCAACGGCCCGCCTGACTCCGCAAATGGAAATCCTTAGCGGCCGGATTCACAACCATCGGATCACCATCATACGAATGAACATCCTGTCCGGAATCATTCACCCATGCGCCCACTGTTTCGAGGAAAGTGAACTGTAGCGGATTATCATCGTATGGCACAGTCCGCCGCAAGACCCGCGCGCCGGCGCCCAGCCAGATCGCATTGTAATCCGCGATGAGCGGGACACGGTCCCCCAAGTCATAAATGTAATGCCCCGCACCAGCCGACAAGATGTTATTATGAACGTAAACTGGCTTTTCACCGCTCACCTGAATCGTGTTCCCTCCCGTTTCCCAGAAGACGTTGTTTTCAATCACCGGGAAATTGGTGGCCAACGGCGATATGCCTTCGACGATCAGCGCCTGCTTGGAGTTCATCACCAAGCTGTGGGCAACCCGCAACCCCTCGCCACCCGTCAAACGGAACCCGACATCCCCATTCCCTACCACCATCCATTCCGCCCCAACATTATACGATTGATTAAAAGCCACGGCACTTCCCGTCACATTGGAAACGGTGATATTCCGCAAGAGAAGTCCTACCGCATAATCAACCTGAATCCCCGTAGGCGCCAATTGACGGTCCAATACGGTCCCATTGGCCAGCGAATTTGTGCTCCCCTGAATAATCACGGGTTCGGCATCCAAGCTTCCCCCGGAGTCCGCCTGTGTAATCCGCCACGGATTCACGCCGGTGTAGCGGCCGGTATCAATATAAACGACATCGCCACCTTCCAGATCATACTTGGCCAGCAAGCTGTTGAGGTCCGCCATCGGGGCAGAATTAGTCAATCCGCTATTTTGGTTATTGCCCACTGCGGTACAATACACGTCGCCTACGGTCGAATTGTCATTGATATAGAAATAGAAGGGCCGATTGCGTACCGCAAAGAACGTGCTGCTCTGGGCTTCGGCACCATCTGGACCGTCACTGACAATCTTGAGTGCCCCCTGAACCGTTTGCTCGCTCAACGTGGAATCCCAAATCCATTCTCCTGCCGTGGCGGCAATGCCATTGGTCAGCAATGTCCATGAGCTCCGGCCATCGGCTGAGAAATAAATAGAAACCGTGGCTCCGGTCGTCGCTCCTCGGACTAACCAAGTGATCGGCACCTCTGTCCCCACCGCCCGACCGCCATTATTAAAGCTAATCAAGGTTAACGCCCCATTGGTGGGCGTCTTGGATGCCTCAAACGTGTTGCCATAACGTCCGATATTCACCCGTCCGCCATTGGGCATGGGCTCCGTACAAGCCAAGGCGGGATCACCCGCATCAATCAACGGCGAATTATCGCCCGCGGGATCATGAACCCATTCGCCCGTCGCCGGATTGTAGCGGCCCGCCGAACTGCGAAGGTGGAAGTCTCTCGCTTGCACATCCGCAAACCGCGGGTCATGCGACAAACTCATGCGATCCTGGCCATACTCACTGCAGGCCCAACTGCCCACCGAGTCAAATTCGCGAGCAAATCCGGCCTCATATGACAGCCCGGCCAGCGCCCCGCCACTCAGGTAAATATTATTGTAATTGGCATACAAGTTCCCCCGTATTTCATATGCGGGCCTCCGAATGCCAAAGGACCCAATCACGCAGTTGCTAACGGTCATATAAGAAACATCAAAGTTAGTCGAGGGGTTTTGCACCGGCTGATTGCGTGAAATAATTTGCGCGGTGCCGTTGGACCAAATGGTGCCAAATTCCAAGCACGTATTATAGGACGACAAGCTACTGACCCCATTGGTCGGCACGTTAGCCACCAGAAAATTCTTCAAGAATACATTGGAGCATCGTTCAATGCTGATTCCGTTGACCTGGCTGCTCAGCACATCCACTTGTGACAGCAAAATATTCTCTGATCGCGATATCGCCACCACATTGCTACTCACCACTTGGGAATCAAAGCGCACGTTGCGGAAAGCCATACCCCGCGCATTGCTGAATTGCACACCCGCCCCCGTGAACGTTGTCCCCGCGTCATGGGTGCTGCCGATAATACTCACGGGGTCACCAACCGTACCGCTTTCTCGGTAGCCGATTGCCATAGAAGAAGTTTGTGGATAGGTCCCCGTATCCATCAGAACCTGATCACCCGGCTCCAGATTATACCGCTCCAGCACCGCGCGCAACGATGGCAGCGGCGAGCTGGGCGTCAGCCCGGTATTGCCCTCTTTCCCGACGGCTGTGGTGTACACATCATTCGAGGTCGAACCATCATTCACATAATAAGTAATGCTACTGTTGTGAATCGTGAAGTCCTTCTCCGTCGCCGCTTGCCAAGTCGGCTGCTGCTGGCTTTGCAAACTCCAGCGCGCGGTCGGCAATGTTGGGTAATTCGTGGACGCCAACACAAATTGACCATTCGATGCAACCGTGCTACCAATCACCATCCAACTGGCCCCGCTATTCGTGGAAAGTCGGACGTTTACGTTATGCCCGATGTTAGTTGCCCCGCCACGCGCCACCCACTTGAGCGTGTAATTACCCCGCACCACACCGCCGTCATTCAGCGTTAATAAGACGAAAGTTCCATTGGATGGCGTGCGGCTGGCAAAAGCACTGTTGCCATAGACTCCAATGTTTGCTCGGTTGCCATTCGGTGCCGGTTCATTCCCATAAGGCATCGTCGGATCCGCCGTATCAATCAAGGGCGATGTGTCATAATCCCAGACCCATTCGCCCGTCGTCGGCACATAGCGTCCTCCCGCGCTCAGGGGATGCAAATCTCCGGCCGCCAAATCCGCAAACAGCGGTTCCGCGACAAACGAGTTCGCGTCGCCCTGACTCCATTCTTGCCATTCCTGCAGTAAAACGATGTCAGGTGCCGCAACTCCAAACACCGGCGCGCCGCCAGAAATTTCCGCCCATGCATAGGGACTCGGCTTGTAATAGCAATTGTAATCCCCCTGAATCGCACCGGGGGCTACAGCATAAATCGAATGTGTTGGACCAGCAGCCACCATCACGCTATTGCTGACATACAGCCGCCCAGAAGTAACGGAAACCAGCGCCCCGGTGCTCACAGCCACTCCATTCGAGTCTGCCGGCACGGAGGCAATCACTCCCCCCGTCCAAAAGTTCGTGGTCAGTGGAGTCTGCGGCCCCACGGCTGCAACCACCACCAAGCCAGTGCGCTGCACGCCCAGTGCCGCGCACTGAATGAATTCATTTTGGTCGGAGCGCATGCTTAATTCAATGGCCGCGTTAGCCCGGCTACCCACCACGCGCACCCGGGTCAACTTATTGAAACTGGATTGATCCAGTCGCAATCCTGTGCCCGGACCATGCAGATTCACATCGCGCACATCCAAACGGCTCGAGTTGGCCAATTGAAGGATGGTTCCGCCCGCTGTGTTCGTAAAAATGGTGCCTCCGGCAGCCTCATTGGTGCTCCCCTTAATCACCAGCCAATTCGTATTGCCCGGCATATTAACGGACACATTCACGCTCCCGGAGTGTGCGTAGACACCGGTATCCACATAAATGGTATCTCCCGGCTCAATCTTATAGCGCCCCAGCAAGCGGGTTAGTGAGTCAATCGGTGTATCGGGCGTGGCCCCGTCATTGCTGGCCCGTCCAATTGCCGTACAATACACATCGCCATTCGTATTCCCATCGTTCACGTAATAGGTCAGCGGATCATTTTTAACGGCAAACAAGTTTTCGGTCTGTCCAATCAGCGGCGGCTCGTTAGTCGTCATGACTCGCCAAACGCCCATGCCCGTACTGGGGAAGTTGGTCGTGGCCCATTCCAGACCCGAACTGCCCACGTCCGCATACACGCCCGTGGCAATATTGGTCCACGTCACCCCGCCATCCGCTGAAAACTGCACGTTCAACAGTCTGTTCGGCGCCAGCCCATTCCAGGACCAATACAGTTTGACCGTTCCACGAACGGTGCCGCCGTCCGACATGGTCAGCGGAACCAGCGCTCCGCCCCCCTCGCTTTTGCTGGCCTCTGTCGTATTCCCATACAGCCCCACATTGACCCGCCCGCCATTAGGTGCCGGCTCGTTCGCATAACTGGAAGCGGGATCACCCAAGTCAATCAGTTTGGAAGAAAGCTCATCCACAACCCAGGTTTTCGTTTGTGGGTCAAAGCGTCCCGCCTCACTCTTCAAATGGAAATCCAGCCCGCTCTTGTCCGCAAACTCGGGCGCATAGCCAAAACTGCTATTATCATTGGCAAACGCTGTGCTCGTCTGCCAATCAATCAAGAAACGATCCGGCAGGCGGTTCTCACCACCGGCCACGCTGGCCCCCTCCAGCGCGCGAATATTATTGAAGTCACTCACCAGCGTTCCCCCGGTCAAATAGTACGCAAAAGCGGATTGTCCAGAAGCTTCCAGAATGCTGTTTCTAATATCCACCGTTCCCCCGCGTCGGAACAGGTTGGCACGATTGCCGTGCAAATAAGAATGGCGCACCTTGACCGTTGACCCTGTGAAGGCCGTCAAGCCCCAGTTCAAGCTTCCTTCCACAATCGTCCGGTTGACATCCATCCAAGTGTTCGCCCCCGCATAGACCACGTTGCTGACGCAATAGGCCCCGCGCACGCGTTCCAGTGAAATGCCCTGACTGTTCTCGGCATAAATGGCCGTCCAGGCATTGGACACCATGAGCGATTCCAAACTCACCCCTTGAGCCCCCGTCAAATGAAACACATACGAGTTGCCACTCCGGATCGCACGCTTCAAAACAGTTCCCGTGTCCAGATACGTCCGATTCGTATTGCCAATGATTCGCACCGGATTGTTCGACGTCCCTGAATTTTTCAAGCTAATGACAATCGGCTCGTCTTCCGCATAGACCCCGGTATCCACCCAAACCCGGTCGCCCGGCTCCAAATCAAACCGTTCAAAAACACGCCGCACCGAGTCCAACGGAGCGTCCGGTGTCGCCCTCCAGTTGTCGGCCATTCCGGGGGCCGTAACGTAAATCGCCTCATTCGTATCCGCGGTCGCCACATAAATATTCAGCGGCTGATTGCGAATCGCGAAGAAATTCGTGGTTTGCGCCGTGTGATTGGTATTTTGCAGACAGGTTAGTCGCCAGAGTGCGGCCGGAGTATCCGGCACATTCGTCACGGTCCACACCGCCGATCCATTCATCAGCGGCACACCAGACGTCACCACCACCCCCCAGGTTTTGCCGCCATCTAAAGTCACATCCACTCGCGCGGTTTCATTAGAAAATCCGCCCACGGTCCATACCAGCTCATACATCCCATTGCTGACACCCCCGCCATCCGCCAACGTCAAAGGCTGAATCCAAGGCAGACTCGGCGTCAGGCTCGCCTCCGCCGTCCCGCCATGCCGTCCGATATTCACCCGCCCGCCATTCGGCATAGGTTCCGCCGAAAAATCAGAGGCCGGATTCCCCGCGTCAATCAACGGCGAAGTCACCGTGTCGGATGTCCGCTCGCCATTTGGCAATACTCGCCCCAGCGTCTCTACAGTCTTGGGGTGATAATCAAACCGCTCCGGATCCGCCAGCAGAGGGTCTTGCGGCAGGCTATGAATATCGCGCCGCAACAACCGCTGCCAGGCCACCAGAGAGTCCGCTGTCGCCGCGGGTGCCCGCACCGCCCCCACTTGGCTCCGGGGCCCCACAAAAAGGTTGTTATAATCCGACTCAAACCCATTTGTCACACCAACCGAGTACAGCGCCGCCCCAGAAACCGTTGATGCCAACACGCTGTTCTCCACCTGAACCCCCACTCCCGCACCGACATAAATGGCATTGGCCGTGTTGTTCCAATAGACTCCGTGTCGAACATAGATATTCGTCGCTTGGTTCAAATAAACGCCAGTCCCGCCCCCATGCGCCACACAATGAATCAGCTCCAAATTGTTCGCATAATTCAGGATTTCAAACGCCCGAAAAGTCGCGCCACGCACCTCCACGCCATCCAGCACCACGTTGACGGCATTGCTCAGCGTCACCCCGCGCACCACGTTGCTCACCACAATATCCCGCACGATCAAATTGGAGGCCCCCGCCCGGAAATCAAATCCCATCGGTCGCGGATTCCCAGCCGAACGGAACACGCTCCCTCCGGCGGCACGGTTCGGACTGCCCGCAATCACAACCGGATTCGTCGCCGGCCCCGAAAACGCGGCCGTCAACGCAATCGCATTGGTGGCCGTATAAATGCCCGTGTCCACATAAACCCTGTCCCCCGCCCCCAATTGGCCCAATTTCGCCAACAGCGCATGCAAATTGCGCATCGGCGCACCCGGACTTGTGCCCGAATTTGCGTCATTTCCCGGGGCCGTGCAATAGACATCCCCAGCCGTTTCGGTATCGTTCACGTAAAACGAAAACGTTCCGTTGCGATAGATGAAATTCGTTGGCGATTGACTCACCGCCGCCGGAGTCACGCCATCCAGCTCCACCCGTAGCATGGATTCACGAGATGACGTGTTGTCTGGCTCCAGAATCTGCCAGAAGTAGGCTCGTGCCGCCGCATTTACATTCGTGGCGATTTTCACCCAGCTCCCACCATTGTCGCGCGACAACCAGATGGTCACCGTCGCCCCCGGCGCCGCCTGTCCCACATTCCAGCGAATCCATGCCCCGGCCTGCGCATCCAGCACCGCCCCATCCGTATAATTCGCCAACTGAATCCATGCGTTTGTGCGGCTCTTGCTCGCCTGCGCTGTCCCGCCG
>FZPS01000190.1_pt64 | contig 11327 bp, 10 predicted proteins | sample 1817821 | NCBI WGS metagenome assembly FZPS01 (sample SAMEA104158645, study PRJEB21678) | metagenome | place: Germany | collected 2015-04-21 | reverse complement strand
TTTATAATTATAACTAATATTTAAATCAGAGTACTCATCGTAATTATCAGTAATTTTAAAGTGGTTTTGCGGGATAAAATTAGTTATTCCGTAGGGTATAATTAAATCACTTAATACTTCAATATTTGGTTTCGTTCGGTCTAATATATTAACATTAATAATTGTGGTTTTTTCTTTGTTAAAAGAGTTTTTTACTTTATATTCAACTTGATACTTACCCAGTTTATTAATATTGATTAAATGCGTAATAAAGACATTATCTATTGATAGGACATCGACTTTATCGCTTACATGTTTAATGTTTTCTTTTAATATTGTTTCATAATCCAAATCATTAACATCAATATCTAAAACATTCGAAAACAGCACTAGTTCGGGGCTTTTAGTATATATTATTTTTAGCAAATCAAAATGTTGTGTCACATTCCCACTTTTATCTTTAGCTACTATGTTAAATTGATACATACCGACCTTGTTGTAATTGATATTTGTATCATCTAATATAACGTCGATATATTCTCCAGAATCATCAGTAAATTTATAAAAGTTTCTTATGTTAAATTCTTCTCCTAACTCGACAATTACCTCTTTTAATTTTTCAATATTGGGCGGAATTCTATCAACTACTTCAATGTAGGAAGTTGCGGTTGCGATATTATTAGATGGATCGATTACTTGATAGGTTATCGGATACCTTCCTACCTTTTTATTATTTACTGTATCAAGGCTTAAAACATTTACTATTAACTCATTTTTTTGATAAAAATTGTCCTTATAATCAAGACCTATTTTTACATCTGGTATCTTCTCTCCTAATAAAATAGTAAATGTAGGTACGGTTAAGATGGTCGGGTTATTAATATCTATTACATTAAAAATGATTTCTTGTTTTGATTCTATATGATAAGTAGGAAAAACCACTTTAATCATATATCTAATTCTTCGAACATAATTAGTCTCAATATCTGAACGAAAATTATTATCAACTCCATTATATACATAATACATATTTTCATCAATAACAATATTACCATTTTCAGTAAGTGTCGCTTCTGGGATGGTAATGTATTCATCAATTGAACTGTATACAGGTACATCTACTTCTATATTCGTCCATGTAACTGCCATTAATAGCATTTGAAATATTTTAAATATATACATAAAAAACCCCTCCATCTAATATTAGATGAAGGGGTCATAATTTACTTTTTATCTTTTAAAAATAATAATACAAAATTTATCGCTGAGAAAACTAAAATTAATGTTCCCGCCACTATAGTAACGGCACTACCAGTAATAGTAACTTGGCTTGTATCTAACCAAGCACCTCCTAAGTTAGCATTATGTGGTAAAACAAAAATACTTATTCCTGAAATTAATAATAGTAATCCCGCAATTAAATGTCTTACTTTATATTGAACCTGATTAATTGTCGAGATGATTAATCCCACTATCATCGGGATTAAAATCATAAATCCTAAGAAATTAGGTTTAAAATAAGTAAGTGTTGCTGAACCAACTTTAAAACTTTTACCGAACATTACGTGAAATACAGTAAAATAATAAATTTTTGTTGGTTCATTTGGATTTTTTACTTTTGGATTAGTATTAATTCCTCCAGCAATAAAAAATGTAACTATAATCCACATTCCTAATAGTAGTAATACATAAGGAGTGTATTTTTTAATTCCGCTTATAACTTTGTTCATATGTATCCTCCTATATGTATTATTGTATCACAAATCAAATTATGTCATTCTTTTCAACTTTAACAACATTTCTTTGCCATATTTTCTAATTAAGTTTGCAGCTTTATAAAAGTTTTTATTTTCATAATAATTTGAAGCATTATCAAATAATATTGACATAATATAGTAGCCATTATAATTCCTTCCAAAGTTTGTAGTTATATTTCTGATATATCTAATAAAAGAATCACTATCAAGAGTATATTTACTATTAATAAAAAACACTATTTGTTCGACAATTGGAATAGTTTTGTAGTTATTACATTCATTAATTATTTCCTTTATTTTTTGAAAATCTTCTTCTTTATCATAATAAAGTAGCGCCATCATATACCAACAAACTGATTCACTTAGATTTTTATCTAAAGTTGAATTATTTATTTTATTGTGATGTAGTAAATTTAAAAAGGTTTTAATCATTTGTTTATCTTTTCTAGTTAAGTATAAACGTCGATCAATTTCTCTTAATTGATATTCATAATCATATTCATTAAGTGACCACAATAGTTTTAGTTTTAATAAATTATGGTATCTAGTTAAATTATTTTTTATTAATAGTCTTTTTTCTAAGTCATCAGAAATAATTAAGCTTTGTAAGTGTCTTCCTAGTGTTAACTTTAATAATATTTTTTTAAAATCTACTAGCATAGAAAGTTCAGAATCTTTATCAATTATGTTCGTTAAATTTAATACTTTTAAAGAAAGATAAAATCTCCCCTCTTTTTCTAACATCTTCGCGGTTAAATAATAAAAGAGATTAATTTCATCATGAGTAAACTTATTAATTTCAAACTCTAAATCTTTATAAATAACTTTCGCTTTAGTCAAATTATTTTTAAATAGATAAAATGAAAATAAAACTAATTTAGATTTATAATCAGTATTACCTTCGTATAATTTAAAAAGCATTAATGGAATTTCTTTATAATTAAAAAAACACGAGATAATTAACTCATAATGCTTCTCAAACCTTTCCAAATCATAATTAATTAAATCTTCAATTTCAAAACGTTTTTTGAGATCATTTAAGATTAATTCACTAGGTTCAATTAAATTATTTTCGACCTTTGATAAATATGAAATGCTGCATATACCTTCGGCACCTTCATTTAAAGTCATGTTTTTTTGTTTTCTTTGCCATCTAACTATAGAACCAATTGTTGTTCCTGTTTCTTGTAGTTTAATTTCTGGTTTATAAGTTTCAAGTTTCTTATAGTTAAGAACCATATTATTCAGCTCCCTTATTTTATGAGTCGTTAATCAATAATATATTATCATTATTTTAAATGAAGTCCAAATTATGATTATAAAAAAAGGAGGGTTTAATCCTCCTTATTGCTTACTTATTTTTATTTTTGTAAAAAAGGCAAACTTCTTGAAGCGGACAATTTTCACATTTTGGATTTCTTGCTAGACAATGATATCTGCCAAAGAAAATTAATTGATGATGAAGTTTTGATAAGTCATTATTTTTAAAATATTTCACAATTTTATTTTCAACTTCCAAAATATTATCGCTTTCTTTAGCGATTCCTAGCCTTTTGGAAACACGATTAACATGAGTGTCAACAGCGATAACATTTTTACCAAAGGCATTAGCTAAAACCACATTTGCTGTCTTTCTTCCAACTCCGGGAAGTGATTCTAAATCACTTCTTTCTGATGGAATTTCTGAATTGAATTTATCATGTAATATTTGACTTAAATTCTTTATGTTTTTTGCTTTTGTTTTATAAAGACCTATTGATTTTAGGATGTTTTCCAAATCTTCAATTGGTGCGTCTTTTAATGTATCAGGATTTGGGTATTTTCTAAATAATTCTGGCGTTACTTTATTAACTGATACATCGGTAGTTTGTGCACTTAAAACTACCGCAACTAGCATCTCAAAATTATTAGAGTAATTTAAATCCGATCTAGGATTTGGAAACATTTCATTTAATGCTTTTATAATTAAAACTTTTTTCATTATATCTTTTTGTAAATTGATTCTAAAATAGTCGCGGTTTTAGGATCAACTTCTCGATCTTCTATTTTAGCTGTCATTAAAATTCGGTCAATATACTTAATTGAAAATCTAGGTTTCAAGATAGCTTTTTGGATTTCCAATTCTATATCTTCACAAGTTAACTCTTCGTTTAAATACCAACTTCTAATTAAATCCATTTCTAGCGCTGAAAGAACTCTACCTAATGCACTTTCTAGCACTTCCATCGTCTTACCGATGTGGGCTGCCGCTTCGTCGTTTTTATTACTTTGATAGTCACTAATAATTAGTTTTTCAATTTTTATAAATGTTTTATCTAAACTAAAGACTTCTCTTTCTTTTCCGTCTTTAGTTTCTTCAAATTTTGTTTCTAAAAATCCTTTTTCCATTAATGAAGAAACAAGTTCACCAATTTCTTGACGGTTGTATTCAACGCGTTTAGAAATTGCGTTTATTGTGAAAGTTCTTCTTCTTTCATAAATCGAAAAAAGAGCTAGTAACACCATAGCTTCAGGAAGTTTTAACCCTAAACGTTTATATTCTTTATTGATTATCTTTTCAATTGGTAATCCGTATTCGTCATATATTTGTTTAATCAACATAAAAATTCCCCTTTTTTAATGCTTCTTCAGCAGCTTTTTGTTCTGCTTCTTTTTTAGTTTTACCTACACCATGACCTAAAATGATTGTTCCATCTAGATAAACAGCTGCTTCAAATAATTTATCATGTGATGGTCCTGATTCATTAATTATTTTATAAACGATAGTCTTTCTATCGCCTTGAACATATTCTTGTAAAATAGTTTTATAGTCCTTTATATCGCTAGTTAAATCAATATTTGGAATTACTAACTGATAAAATGCTTTTTTTGCTTCTTTATGTCCTAGATCTAAATAAATAGCTCCCATTAAAGCTTCAAAAGCATCAGCAATTGTAGCTTGAGAAGCACCTTTAATTTTCTCACCACGGCCTAATCTTAAATAGTCAGCTAAATTAATTTTATTAGAATATTGAAATAATGCTTCCTCACAAACAAGTTGAGCTCTTTTTTTAGTCATTATGCCTTCGGCTAATTCTTTTTGATTTTTATATAAGTATTCACTCATAAAAATTTCTAAAACGGCATCGCCTAAAAACTCTAATCTCTCATTACTTTCGCAATCATTTTCATATGCGAAAGATGAGTGAGTTAGAGCACTTTCATAAAGTGAAATGTCTTTTGGTTTAATTTTAATTTTCTTTAGTAATTCGATTACTGGTTTAAAATCTTTATTCATTGTGTAATGCCTCAATAGCCACCCTTACTTTACTCATAATATCTTCTTTAGCAAGTTCTCTTGCTAATCTAATTCCGTTTGAAAACGCAAATGCATCTGATGAGCCATGAGCTTTTACTAAAATACCTTCAATCCCAACAATAATCGCTCCGCCTACTACATCCGGATTAGCTTTTCTTTTAATATTTTTGAAAGCATTCTTCATTAGTAATCCACCCATTTTAGCTTTGAATGATGAATATACTTCTTTTTTAATTGCATCTGAAAAAGCTTTTACAGCTCCCTCATAACTTTTCATTAAGATGTTGCCGGTAAAACCATCAGTTACTAAAACATCAACATCACTAGTTAACATTTCTTTTGGTTCCACATTTCCGTAAAAATTAATTTGTGGATTATTTTTTAAAAGTTCATAAGCTTCAATATCTTCAGCTCTACCTTTACCTGGTTCAGCACCGATATTAACAAGCCCTACTTTTGGATTTTCAACTTTAAAGTATGATTTACTGATAATTGAAGCAACAACTGCAAAGTCTAATAAATGTTCTGGTCTAAATTCAACATTAGCTCCAGAGTCTAATAAGATTCTCATTCTTCCTTCAAAATCAGGAATAAACGGACAAATCGCAACTCTTTTCATTCCTTTAATCCTTCTTAAGATTAGTGTTCCCCCAACAACTGCACCTTGAGTCGGCCCCGATGTTAAAACAGCATCAGCATTACCATCTTTAACATGCTTAATCGCTTTAAACATTGAATATTCCGGATTACTTCTTAATTCTTTAATTGGATCTTCAACACCCATATCTAAAACATGAGTTGTATGAAAAATCTTAACTCTTGGTGACGGAGTTAAGTATTTATTAATTTCGTTTTCGTCTCCGAAAAGATGAATTTCAATATCGTCAAATTTTTCAATGGCTAAATTTACACCTTTAACCATTTCAATAGGAGCGTGATCTCCTCCCATTGCATCCACTGCTAGTCTAATCATATGGATACCCCCTTTTTATGTTGAATATATTATAACATATCTAAATATGTTACCCTTCATTTAAGATTCTATTAATATAGTAATAATCGCGGTTTTTTAATAATTCTTGATTATTAATAATCTCAATACTTAATTTTCTAGCTTCTAATAAAATATCGTAATCCGTACTAAAATCTAAATATTTAGTCTTTAAAATACCGCTTTGTTTTAATCCTAAAAACTCACCTGGACCTCTTAATTTTAAATCGTATTCACTTAGTTTAAATCCTGAATCAACTTTTTCTAATATTTTAAGTCTTTCAACATCTTCCTTATTTGAGAGTGTATAAAACTTAGATTCTTTTTCGCCTCTTCCAACTCTTCCTCTTAATTGATGAAGTTGTGATAGCCCAAAATTTTCAGCCGCTAAAACGACCATTAAAGTAGCTGATTTTAAATCGATCCCGACTTCAATCATCGATGTTGCAAGTAAGACTCCACCTATAGAATTTGAAAAATCTTCAATAATTTTATTTCTATCTTCACTTGATATATCGCCATGTAAAATAAATAATTTCTCTTTAAAGATTGGCCTTAAAATATCCGCAGTATTTTCAATATTATAATCTTTTAATTCTGAGCTAATTGCTGGAACTACAACAAATACGTGTTCTTCTTTACTAACTGTATTTTTAATTTCTTCAATGATCAAATCTAGTTTGTTTTCTTCAAAATGTTTTGTTATTACCGGCTTTTGAAACTTCGGCCTGCTTTTTATCTCACTAGTCGCTAAATCGCCAAACATAGCGATTCCAAGGGTTCTTGGAATCGGTGTAGCAGTTAAATATATAAGATTTGCTGATTCTGATTTTTTAAATAGTGATTCTCTTAATTCAACCCCGAATTTATGTTGTTCATCTATAATAATTAATCCTAAATCATTAAATAATACATTTTCTGAAGCAACCGAGTGAGTTCCGACTAAAACATCAATTTTACCTGTTTCTAAATCGTTTAAGATTTGAGTTTTATTCTTTACTTTACTAGTCAATAGACTTACATTGTAATTTGATAGTAGTTTTTTAATAGTCTCATATTGTTGATTAGCTAGTATCTCTGTTGGTACCATTAAGACTGCTTGTTTTCCAGCGGTTAAAACCCCCAACATTGCAATAATAGCAACTATTGTTTTCCCTGAACCAACGTCACCTTGAATTAATCTTTTAGTTTGATAATCTTTCTTGAAATCGCGATATATTTCATTTACTACTTCTTTTTGATCTTCAGTTAACTCGAAAGATAATGATTCAATAAAATCTTTAACTTTTGAAATATCATAATCAATAGGCTCTCTTTTAGTTCTATTTAAAAGACTTTTTTGTAGTCTTAATTGTAATTCAATTGCTTCTTCGTATTTTAATCTTTTAATTGATTTATTTAAATCAGTAATTGATTTTGGAAAGTGCAAGTTCTTTATCGCATCATACCTATTAATTATGTTAAATCTTCGCATAACATCATTAGGAAATGTTTCATAAATTTTAATCTTATTATTAGTAAAAATATCTTCAATAGCTTTACTAATCATATAATCAGTAACTCCTTCTATTCCGTAGATTGGAGTTATTTCTTTTTTGTTTAGGTTTTTGGAAATTGATGAGACTGATATTTCATTAGAATATAGGTTATATTTACCTTTTATTAAAACTTCATCATTTAATTTTAATGATTTCAATAAAAATTGTTGATTAAAAATTAAAGCGGAAACTTGAAATTCTTCCACTTTAATTAATAATTTTATTACGTGAACTTTAGCCTTGAAATGTTCTATTTTTAAAATTTCGCCAATTATAGTTATAACTTGGTTATGTTTGGCTTCATTAAAATTAATAATATTATAGTTTTCATATGATTTAGGAAAATTCATTACTAAATCATATGGAGTCCAAATATTATTTTCGCGTAATATATATCGAGTTTTATTTCCTATATAACTAATATCTTCTAACTTCATAACTTTTCATCTAATAAAGCTAGTGCTATCATATTTTCTACAACTACGGGCACTCTTCTAACATAAGCTGCATCGTGTCTACCTTCAATAACTAGTTTTTCAAGTTTATCAGTTTTGAAATTATAAGTCATTTGAGGTTTACCAATTGAAGATGCTGGTCTAAAAGTAACCCTTACAATAATATCATTGCCATTTGAAATACCGCCTGATATTCCGGCACTATAATTAGTTTTAGTTTTACCATCTTTATCTAAAATAATATCGTTATATTGACTTCCTTTTAAAAATAGAGCATCTTGATCATCGCCAAATGATACAGTTTTAGTTCCAGGAATTGAAAAAACGGCTTCGGATATTTTAGCGTTTAATCTTTGAAACAATGGCCCGCCTAAGCCCACTTCAACATTTTTAACAACAACTTCAACAAGTCCACCAACCGAATCTTTTTCCTTTTCAACATAAACTAATGATTTATCTAGATAATCAATATTACCTAATAATCCAACATGAATTAATCTAGAATGAAATTCATAATTTAGGGCTTGTTTGCAAAGACTTCCGGCCACTACCATCGGTAGTGTCATACGACCAGAAAAAATACCGCCACCGGCAATCATGCTTTCATCTTCATATTTTTTTCTTACAACAAAATCAACATGTCCTGGTCTTGGGTGATCATAAAACTTATTATAATCTTCACTTTTTACATTTTCATTTTTAAAGTGAATTTCAATATCTTCTCCAGTAGTCATATTACCTTCGATTCCAGAAATGATAATCATTTCATCTTTTTCAATTCTTTTTGTCGTACCAACTTGTTTTGGTTGTCTTCTTTTAATATCCTCTAGTATTTTAGATATATCTATTTCCATTTTTGGAAATCCTGATAGTTTAAAACCTAAAATAGGTTCATGCGAACCACCAAAGATTGTCAGATTTAGTTTTTTTCCTTTATAAATACTATTCATTTAATTCCTTCTTTATTTTTTCAACTAAAGTTTTCGAAATAACAACTTTTTTATCAAAAACTTGATTGAAACTTGCAATTCCTTGAGCGATTAGCATATCTTTTCCGTTCATTCCGATTTTAGCAAATCTAACTAGTTTAGTAGGATCCGGATTATAAATTACGTCAAAAACATAACTAGCTTTTTCTATCTCTTCTAAATCTACTGGCATTTCATTACTATTTGGATACATTCCAACTGGAGTCGTATTAATTAAAATATAGTGTTTTAAATGTTTTAACTCTTCATATGAGATAACATTTTCCAAGTTTGATTTTTTATTAGGGTTTCTACTAACAAATGTATATTCTAACATCATCCCGTCTAAAACTCTTCCAACTGTTTGAGCAGTTGCTCCGGTTCCTAAAATAATAATTGGATGTTTTTGAAGATTAATATCAATTTGTTTAAGTGAATATACAATTCCGTCAAAATCAACATTATCACCAACTAATTGACCGTTTCTCACATAAACTAAGTTAACGACACCAGTAAAATGAGCTTTATTAGTTAAAACGTCTAAATATTTTATAATATCTCGTTTATATGGCGTTGTTACGTTAAATGCCTTATATTCGTGTTTTCTTAATAAATCAAGGGCATTTTCTAATTCAGTATGATCTTCTATTTCTAAAGTAAAATAATCATATTTAAAGTCATTTAAGCGACCAATAATATGATGTAATTTTGGAGAAAGACTATGAGATAAACCTTTACCAATAAGAGCCATTTTAGGAACACCTTCTTGTAGTTGATAACTAATATCTAATACTTTAGTATAAAACTCCTTATATTGACTTTCAATAGATTTATCGCCTAACATTTCAAGATGGCGCTTGATTTGCTTAGCTTCATAATCTTTATCAACAATTGGTAAATTTAGTTCTTTTTTAACATTACTGATTAATAGTACGTTTTCATATCTTTGTTTAAAAAGTTCTATCATTTGTTTATCAATATTGATAATATCTTCTCTTAATTTTTCAATATTTTTCATTTTAATCTTACCTCCTAAATTATTTATATCTTTTAGAAAATCAGGATATGATTTTGAAATCATATCAACATTTTTCATAAGATAAGTTTGCCCCGATGCAAGGGCAAACACAGTAAATGCCATTATCACACGGTGATCATTGGCACCATCTAGTGTTGCAATGTTTCTTTTTTCGTTTGAGCCGTAAATTGAAATCATACGACTAGATGCTTCATAATTTATTCCTAATTTATCAAAATTATCAGTAAGTGATTTTACACGGTCTGATTCTTTATGTCTTAAATTTTGGATATTTGAAATTTGAGTTTCTCCTTCGATAAATGAGGCTAGAACGCCTATAGGAAGGAATAAATCGGGATTATTAACTATATCAATTCTAGCTGGTTTAAGATTGCTGAAATCAACTTTTAATAAGTCGCCCTCCCAAGAAATATTGGCCCCGAATTGTTTTAAAAAATCAATGATTTTATAATCGCCTTGAAGTGATTTTTGAGGTAACCCCTTAATTTTTATATCAAACCCCAAGGTAGCTAAAACTAAGTAAAATGCTGATTGAGAATAATCTCCTTCAACAATATAGTCATTTGGTTTATAGTTAGATTCGCCATTTATAATAAGTAAATTTCCTCTTATTTTAACTTTATTATTACTAAAATAGTTAATCATGTCAATAGTCATTTCTAAATATGGTTTAGAAACAAGTTCATTTTCTATGATAACTGTTGAAGGTTTATCTAGGGTTGAAAGTGCTAGGGTTAACCCACTAGCAAATTGAGAACTAATATGACCTTCTATTTCATATTGACCGGCTTCTATACTCCCATTAATATAATAAATATCATTTTCAAAACGATATTTAATATTATACTTTTCAAAAAATTTATCAAATGTATCAAATGGTCTTGCAAGTAAATCTTTATTAGCGGTAATTTTAAATTCTTTAAACTTTACTAAAAAAACAAAGATAAGCATTCTAAAAGCGGTCGCTCCTGATTGCATATGAAAAACATCTTTATTATTCACAAAAGTATTACCAGTTATTATTAAATAATTTTCTTTTTCAACAATTTTAATTCCTGCAAGTCTTAAAGCTTCTACTACTGCAGTCGTGTCATCACTTATTAAGTGATTATAAACTTTTGACTCGCCATCACTTAAACTTGCAGTAATAATTGATCTAATCGTTAACGATTTCGACGGAGGAATTATAACTGTTCCAGATAAATTACTTTTCTGTATTGACCAATGCATCTTTTAATTTACTCCAACTTATTATTTCAATTTTAGGTTTTAATATATCTTCTAGAAAGACAAATCTAATAC
>FZPS01000175.1_pt103 | contig 11330 bp, 9 predicted proteins | sample 1817821 | NCBI WGS metagenome assembly FZPS01 (sample SAMEA104158645, study PRJEB21678) | metagenome | place: Germany | collected 2015-04-21 | reverse complement strand
GCCAAGATGCTCATCGACAGTCTGGAGAGGGGAGAGATACTGGTGGACTCCACCTATGTCCCCTGTGAACTCATCATTAGGAAATCATGCGGCCCGAAGGCCACATAAACTGGAGGAGAGGGAGTATGGCTCTGAATCAACGGGAATTTACAACATGCAAAAACACGGTGCTGCGAGCAGGCTTGCTGGCAGAAGGTGCCAGGGTGGTGAGGGAGAAGATGCTGCCCTACCAGTGGGAGGCGCTGCATGATCGCCTTCCAGGTGTGGAGCCGAGTTCAGCCGTCAGGAATCTGCGGATCGCCGCCGGTGAGGAAAGGGGAGAGTATCACGGAATGGTATTCCAGGACAGCGATGTGGCCAAGTGGCTGGAAGCGATGGCCTATCGCCTGGCCACACATCCCGATCCAGAATGGGAAAAAAGGGCCGATGACCTGATTGATCTGGTGGCCCGGGCCCAGCAGCCAGACGGTTATTTGAACTCGTATTATACGATTGTGGAGCCGGAAAATCGCTGGACAAACCTTGCCGACAATCATGAACTGTACTGTGCGGGACATTTTATCGAAGCAGCTGTAGCCTATTACGAAGCAACGGGTAAGGATAGACTCCTTCATGTTGTGTGCAAACTGGTGGATCATATCGATTCAGTCTTCGGTTCGGAACCCCACAAACTGCAGGGCTATCCGGGCCACGAAGAGATCGAGCTTGCTTTGGTGCGGCTGTATGGAGTGACCCAGGATCAGAAGCATCTCCGCTTAGCCCAGTACTTTGTGGAACAAAGGGGACAAAAGCCCCACTATTTCCAGCTTGAAGCCGCAAAGAGGGGCGATGAACCCAGTCACTGGGCTCAGTGGGGGCATCGCTACAACCAGTCCCATCTTCCGCTGCGGCAGCAGAAAACCGCGGAAGGGCACTCGGTCAGAGCCATGTATTTGTTTGCGGCTGCCGCTGATTTGGCCAGGGAAACCGAAGATCACGAGCTTTTCCAGGTGTGTGAGAACCTGTGGGAAAACACAGTGCACTGCCGCATGTATGTTACGGGAGGAATTGGCTCCCAGGAGCATGGCGAGGGCTTCACCATGGACTACGATCTCCCCAGCGATACTGCCTATGCCGAAACCTGCGCGGCCATCGGGCTCTTCTTTTGGGGTCAGCGCATGCTGCAGATTGATCCTCACAGCAAGTATGCTGATGTGATGGAACGGGCCCTCTACAATGGAATTCTCAGCGGCATGTCTTTGGAAGGCGATCGGTTCTTTTATGTCAATCCCCTGGAGGTTACGCCCGCCTTAACTGAGACTCGCTGGGATCAGCGGCATGTCAAACCCACTCGGCAGGGTTGGTTTACCTGCGCCTGCTGTCCTCCGAATTTAGCCAGGCTCCTCACCTCTATCCATCAATCCATCTATACGCGCAGCAAGGATGGACTCCATGTTCATTTCTTTGCCGAGAGCGACGTGGATTTTGCAGTCGGTGAACACAGAGTCGTACTGAGTCAAAGGACAGAATACCCCTGGAGCGGGGAGGTGCAGATCGATCTCTCCATGGAGCAGGCAACGGATTTTAGCTTGCATCTCCGCCTTCCCGCCTGGTGTAAGGACCCTAAAGTCAAACTGAACGGGGAAGTAGTTTCCGATGCAAAGGTCAACAAAGGTTACTTGGCTTTGACCAGAAGATGGCAAGAGGGTGACCAAGTCGAGCTCGACTTCCCCTTGCCCGTGGAAAGGGTCTATGCCCATCCGAAGGTGCGGGAGGCAGTTGGCCGAGTGGCGCTGCAGAGGGGCCCTGTTGTTTACTGCCTGGAGGAGGTGGATAATGGGCCCAATTTGTCCGCGATCGTTCTGCCCGAACGTCCCATCTTCCGCGTGGCACGGGATCCGAAGCTCCATGTCCCTGTCATCCTGGTGCAGGCATATCGCCTGGAACAAAGGGACGGCGATCTATATTCGGTACAGGCACCGCAGAAAAGACCGGTGGAAGTCAAAGCCATCCCCTATTATCTCTGGGACAACCGAGAATCTGGAGAGATGTTGGTCTGGATCCGCCCCCAGGAATGAGAGAGGATATTGCGGGAATGTAAAGAATACTTCACTTGGAGCGTTTTTAGAAATAGATGGTAAATATGAGGTTGCGAAGTGGAGGCGAACACCATGTCGAACAGGCGTAAAGCAGAGATGATCTTAGAACGGGACTATCGGATCAGTGCAGTCGACCCGCGACTCTTTGGGTCCTTTGTGGAGCATCTTGGCCGGGCCGTGTACGGAGGAATCTATGAGCCCGGGCATGAAACAGCGGATGAACATGGTTTCAGGGGCGATGTGGCAGCTTTAGTCAGAGAACTGCAAGTACCCATCGTCCGGTATCCAGGTGGGAATTTCGTATCCGGTTACAATTGGGAGGACGGTGTTGGCCCCAGGGAAAAACGTCCGCGCCGCACCGAACTGGCCTGGCGTACGATTGAAACCAATGAAGTCGGCGTCAATGAGTTTGCCCAGTGGGCCCAGAAGGTGAAGACCGATGTGATGATGGCAATTAATCTTGGCTCCCGGGGTGTGGATGCGGCACGCAATTTGGTCGAGTACTGCAATCATCCCGGCGGTTCCTATTACAGCGATCTGAGACGATCCCACGGTATCGAGGCGCCCCATAACTTTAAACTGTGGTGTTTGGGTAATGAAATGGACGGACCATGGCAAATCGGAGCTAAGACGGCCCATGAATATGGGCGCCTGGCCCAGGAGAGCGCCAAGGTGATGCGGGGAGTGGATCCCACAATTGAGCTTGTGGTCTGCGGCAGCTCCAATCGGCATATGCCCACCTTTGCCCAGTGGGAAGCGACGGTGCTGGATCTAACCTACCACGATGTGGATTATATCTCACTGCACACCTACTACGGCAATCGGGACAATGATACGCCAAACTTCTTAGCCCGTTCTTTAGACATGGATCAGTTTATTGATTCGGTCATTGCCATTTGTGATTATGTCAAGGCCAAGAAGCGAAGCAAGAAGAGGATTGATCTCTCCTTTGATGAGTGGAATGTGTGGTTCCATTCCAATGAGGCGGATCGCAAGATCGAACCCTGGTCCATTGCCCCTCCTCAGCTGGAGGATGTGTATACACTGGAAGACGCCCTGCTTGTGGGTAGTATGCTGATTAGCCTTTTGCGCCGTGCAGACCGGGTCAAGATCGCCTGCCTAGCCCAGCTGGTAAATGTGATCGCACCCATTATGACCGAGACCGGAGGGCCCGCCTGGCGCCAGACCATCTTCTACCCCTTCCTGCACGCTTCTTTATATGGTCGCGGCGTGGTACTTGAGCCCATCATTAAGTCGGACAAATACGACAGCAAGGACTTTAGCGATGTCCCTTACTTAGATTCCATCGCCGTACTGAACGAGAATGAGGATCAGCTAACGGTGTTCGCAGTGAATCGCAATCTAGAGGGCGAGCTCGAGTTGACCTGTGATCTGCGTGGGCTGCGGGACTATCAAGTCGCGGAGCATCTTGTCCTCACGCACCGGGATCTAAAAGCGGTCAATACGGCCAAGGAGCCAATGAATGTGATCCCCCGCGCCGCAGGCGGCGGGCAGGTGGAGGACGGACGCTTGAGGGCCCTGCTCCCCCAGGCTTCCTGGAATGTGATTCGGCTGGCCAAAAGGTAGGAGTTCCCCAAAAAGAGGAGTGAGACTATGACAAACATGATCCTGAACGCCGATCAGCCCTTGGGGACGATCAACAAGAACATCTATGGGCATTTCGCCGAGCATCTGGGACATTGTATCTATGGAGGGATCTATGTTGGAGAGGATTCCCCTATCCCCAATACCCGGGGTATCCGCCATGATGTGATCGAAGCCTTGAGGGAGCTAAAGGTTCCGGTTCTTCGCTGGCCCGGCGGCTGCTTCGCCGATGAGTACCATTGGAAGGACGGAATTGGCCCGAAAGAGACTCGTCCCACCATGATCAATACCCATTGGGGCGGTGTGACAGAGAACAATCATTTTGGCACCCATGAGTTTATGGATCTTTGTGAATTGATTGATACAGACCCCTATATCTGCGGCAATGTGGGCAGCGGTACTGTTCAGGAGATGTCGGAATGGATTGAGTACATTACCTTTGGTGGAAGATCACCCATGGCCGATCTGCGGCGCAAGAACGGCCGGGAGGAACCATGGCGCCTGCCCTTCTTTGGGGTGGGCAATGAGAGCTGGGGATGCGGCGGTCATATGCGCCCTGAGTACTATGCCGATCTCTACCGGCGTTACCAGACCTATGTGAGGCAATATGGAACGGAACGAATCTATAAGATTGCTTGCGGAGCCAGCGACTTTAACTATCGCTGGACGGAGGTTTTGATGCGGGAAGCAGGCGGTTTGATGCAGGGTCTCAGTCTGCATTACTACACCGTGCCTGGAACCTGGCAGAAGAAGGGTTCGGCCACGGAGTTTGGTGAGGACGAGTGGTTTACGACGCTGCAGAAGGCCTTGGTTATGGATGAGCTGATCACCAAACACTCCACCATCATGGATATCTATGATCCCGAAAAACGTGTGGGTCTGATCGTTGATGAATGGGGAACCTGGTACGATGTGATGCCAGGAACAGAACCCGGCTTCCTGCGCCAGCAAAACACCCTCCGTGACGCGCTCGTTGCAGGCCTGCATCTGAACATCTTCCATAAGCATTGTGAGCGGGTTCAAATGGCAAACCTAGCTCAAATGGTCAACGTCTTGCAGGCCGTACTTTTAACCAACGAGGGCGATTTGATTCGGACCCCTACCTACCATGTTCTGCGCATGTTCAATGTGCACCAGGATGCCAAGCTCCTGCATCTGGACGTCACGAGCGAGAGTTATGTCCATCAGGGTGAGGAGATCCCGGCCGTCAGTGCATCCGCTTCACGGGACCATACAGGAGCTATTCACATTTCCTTGTGTAACTTTGATCCGGATATGGATCAGGAGATCACCTGCGCTCTGCGGGGAACAGAGCAGAATACCGTTTCAGGCGAGATCCTGACTGCAGCAAGGATCAATGACCATAATGATTTTGACAGTCCAGATGTGGTCGCTCCCAAGACATTTAACGGGGCGAGGGTGGTGGATGGTGTTTTGCAGTTGACCCTTCCCGCCAAATCGGTTGTGGTTCTTACGATCCAATAAGAGCTGGAACGTTAGGTGAAGCAAAGCAGCAAAAAGAAAGCCGCTGGTTCCTCCATTTTGGGAACCCGCGGCTCTTTTTGAACCATTGAGCTTAGCGCACATACATCTGCGGCTTGAAGTATCTTTGCAGGGAGATAAAAACGGCCAAGAGCGGCAAGATGGTAAAGAAACTTGCTGTCAAGGTCAGGTTGTAGATGGGGAAGCCCTGGGGATCGGTCATGGTGGTAATACCCAAAATGAGCGGCATCCTCGACCTGCTGTTTAGGACAACCAAGGGCAGGAAGAAGTTGTTCCACGCTCCCACAAAGGCCAAGAGGAACAGTGTGATGGCACCGGGCAAGATATTGGGAAGACCAATCTTCCAGTAGATGGTCCAGGCATGGGCGCCGTCGATCTCGGCGGCATCGAACACTTCCTCGGAAACCTGGTTCCAGTAGGCGATCATCATGAACACCCCAAAGATGTTTACCATGGAGGGCAGCAGTACTGCAAAACGGGTGTCCAGCAGGTTCAGGTCTCGGAACAGCATAAACAGAGGCAGCGTGGTGGCAAAACCCGGGACCATGGCGAAGGCCAGGATCAAGATAAACACAAGTTTTTTTCCATAGAAATCATAGCGCCTAAAGGCGAAGCCGGCCAGGGAGGCTATGAGCACACCAACGAAGGCGCCAACTGTTGCGTAAAGGAGGGAGTTACCCATCCAACTGAGAAAGACGCCGTTTTGATAGGAGAAGACATTCCTGACGTTGTCCACCAAGTGGCTGGGCACGCCGGGAAGAAGCGATTTTTGAAAGAGTTGGCTTACGTTTTTTGTGATCCCCACCGTTAACCAATAGAAGGGGAAAATAAAGAATGCGGCTAAGCCGAACAAAATGATACCGACAAGTCGGTTTGACCTGCTTGCACTGTTCATGTCTATTCCTCCATTCTCCTAGTGTTGACGATCAAGGATCTGCTTACTGGCTGTTCTGAGCATATACAAAGAGATGATGCAGGTGAGAACAGCTAGGATGATTCCCATGGCCGCCGCATAGGTAAATCGGCCTTGGGAGAAGGCAGAACTGTAGATATACATGGTGGGCGTATAGTAAGGCGGCAACACAACTAAATCACCCAGCATCCTCGGTTCATTAAAGACCTGCATGGCCCCGATGGCATTGAAGATAAACAAAGTGATCAAAGGATCTCTCAGCAGGGGCAGTTTGACGCGAAGTGCGATTTGCCAGTTGGCGGCACCGTCGATCTGGGCGGCCTCCGCATACTCCCTGGGAATGGCAATCAAGGAGGAGTAGAGGATGAACGCCGTGTAGCCGGTAAACTGCCACAGAATGATCACCAGGAGGATGGACGGTACACTGCCTCGAGTTAGGATCTTTCCTGTATAGCCGAACAGACTGAACAAAGGACCGAGAGGCGACATGGAGTCGGAAAAGATGTAGGACCAAACCAGACCGGCCACGATACCCGGAATCGTATAGGGTAGGTAGTAAAGAAGGCGATAGAAAGCCCCGCTCCGTTTACGCGTTTCAAACATGAACGCGATCATCACTCCCAAGGCCAGCATCACAGGTACCTGAACAAGTAAGAGGAATAAGGGCACTTTGAAGGATTCCCAGAACAGTGGATCGTTGAAAATACGAGTGTAGTTCTCAAATCCTACGTACCACATTCTGGCCCCTCTTTGACCGTACATGGACAGCTTAATACCCAGACCAATGGGGTAGACGATCATACTGCCAAAGGCCACCAGAAAGGGGGCGAGAAACAAATACGCCTTTAGGCTCGATTTGATTTTTTTCTTGTTGATCAACGACATCCAAATAACACCCCTGTCCGTCTAACATTTGCGGCGCCGCTCACGCCAATACTAGGATAGGGAGGGGGCGAGGCGCCCCCTCTCAATCTACTCTTAGGGCAGTTCACCAATGATGGTGTTGGTGTAACCGAACTCTTTCATCGTTGCAATGACCTCTGCTTCCCACTTGGGCAGGATATCAGCGAAGCGATCGATCTTGCCATCGACGTAATCCTGTAAGAGGAGACTCAAAGCACTGTCCAGGTTGGACCAAATCGGGAGACAGACAAAGGTGGTGTCAATGAGGTTGTGGGCTTCCCACAGAGTATCGACAATGACCTGGCCACCGAAGAAGCTGTCTTCGATTGCGATTTCATCAAGAATCTCCTCGTAACGGGTGGATACCATGATCGGGAGATTACTGTAGGTATTGAGACATCTCAGCGAATCCGGATGCGAGTTGAGCCAGTTCACGAAGATAGCGGCTGCTTCTGGATTCTGGGAGTGGGCGGTTACATAGAAGCCGGAACCGCCAAGCATACCGTCATGGGGCTTGGATGGATCGAAGTTTGGAGGAGCTACTACACGCCACTGTCCCTCGGAGTCGGGGGCATTGTAACGGAGCCACTCTGCAAACCAGCAGCCGTTGAGGACTGTCGCGGTCGTGCCCTGATTGAGCGAGTTGTACCAGTCTGCATTCCACCACATCTCGACATCGATGGTACCTTCGTCGATCAGTTCACCCCAGAATTCAAACACTTCTTCGGCTTTAGGATTGGTGAAGTCGATGTACCAGTTGCCATCATCGTAGTCAAACATCTTTACGCCGGACTGCCAGACAAGGCCAACCCACCAGAGGGCATATCCCAGAGGCGGACCATTGAAGTGCAGGTCGGGAGCTGCTTGACGGAACTTCCTGGCTTGCTCGGCAAAGTCATTCCATGTTACGGGGACTTCCAGGCCGTATTGATCGAAGAGATCCTGGCGATAGAAGAAGGCAATCGCTCCGCTGTCTTGGGGCGTACCGTAGACTTCGCCGTCCATGGTGCACCAGCCTAGAGCTGACTCGCCGTACAGTTCAATAAAGGTGTCCAGATCGAGCCATTTGTTAATGGGCTGGAAGGCACCGATGTCCATGTACTCGGGAGCAAAGGAGTACTCCACCATCAGCACGTCCGGGAGTCCTGATCCGGCGGCCAAGGCTGTCTGCGCCTTTTCATAGTGTACGCCAAAGTCTTCCCATTCCACTTTGATGTCTGGGTAGACCTTCTCAAACTCTTCGATAGAATAGTTCTCGTTGCTGGTCCAGGCCCACATGGTAATTGTCGTGGGTTCGCCTGTGTATTCAGGATAGTATGCTGCGTAGGCAGGGAGACTCAGCAGCAACGCTAGAAGAACCACTACGAAAGTCTTTCTCATTCATCCGTCACTCCTTTTCTTTTCTTGTTGCAGTGCATCTGAACAGAACAAGGTACATTTGGGATCACATGCCTTTTCTCCGAACATCCCTCCCCATGTCTACAAATTCGAGTTTGATGCTCTGGTCATCGACCTCACGCGCCCCCACCCCAATTTGCCCGTGCTTTTCTACAGGGCGGAAACTGAGGTAGGATGTCAGACGTTACCATGGGTATTCGACCACAAATCTTAATATCCTTTAAGTTTTACCTAAAATATGTCAAGTTATGTTCCCGTTGTTAGGCAAGGCCTGAACATCCCTTTGTGCGAAGTTCTCTAATGAAGCAGGGTTTGAGTCCTATCGGGCGTCAGCGGAATTTAACAAATCTGTATCCTTGAAGGGATTTCGCCTGGTTTTATCGAATGAATAGTTAGAGGTTAGATGTCGTACAACGATGTTAAGAAAGAAGGATGTACAATTTCTCCTATTGCATCTTACGAGTTACCAAGCTGCAATATTCACGCTTCGCTCCTGATTTGGCTCCATTTGTAAGACGAGGCGTGACGTTCGTTATGGCGATATCTTGGAGAGTTAGGTGATCGTATTGGCGATAAATAAGATTCAGAGGGCGAAGGCCTGGGAACAAGTGGCCAGTCAACTGCAGGAGCTGATCGTGACGGGCTATTGGAAAAAAGGGGAGAGGCTGCCTGGGGAAATTGAACTGGCCAAGCAGTTTGGCGTCAGTCGTTCTACCTTACGTGAAGCACTGCGGGCGTTGAGTTCTAATGGGCTGGTGCAGATCCGGCACGGTGAGGGGAGCTTTGTCTGGTATCCCGAGGTGGAAGAGTACCTGAACCCTTTGATGCCACGCTTGCTGGTGGAACGGGAGGATGTCCTGGCCATAATGGAGGCCCGCAGCATGGTCGAGGTCAGGACGGCGCGTCTGGCCGCGGAGAGGGCTACGCCTAGGGAAGTCAAGGAACTGGCTGCTTTGCTGGAAAAGATGGAAGCGTCCAAGGATGACCGCAGGGAGTTTGCCAAACTCGACCACCGTTTTCATAAACAAGTGGCCGTCGCCACCCATAACAAGGTGATCATCAAAATCTATGAAGCAATTGAGGTATTCCTCCTCTCCCAGCAGCTTGAGGTGGTGGATTATGTTGACGCTATTGACCGTGGCGTCAACGATCATCAGGCAATTTATGCGGCCATCGCCGGCGGTGATCCTGAGGGAGCCGAGGAGGTTATGGCCAAACACATGAAACGAACCTACGAAGCGATTATGGCCAATCGGCAATGACAGGTATGTGATGAGTTTTCCCGTTCAGGGAGGGAGGATGACGGCGATCATGCCAACCTGGTTCAACAGATCCTGCGGTGTGCTGGTAATGCTTGTGTTTCTTTGCCTGGGGAGTGGCGCATCGGCCCATGCCGCTCAGAACCCCACGTTTAGGTTTAACGTATCTGTTCACGATCCCTCTGTGATCAAAGTGGATGATCTCTACTATGTCTTCGGGTCCCATCTGGCCGCGGCCAAGAGTAAGGATCTGATGAATTGGAGCCTGGTTGACACAGATGTCCGCAATGGAAACAGACTGATTCCCAATGTACTGGATGAAATGGGAGAGGAACTGGCCTGGGTGGGTTCTGATACCTTTTGGGCGCCCGATGTGATCCAGCTAGCCGATGGACGTTTCTACATGTTTTACTGCATCGGACGCTTGGATGCACCAAGGGCCTTAACGGGTTTGGCTGTGGCAGACGAGATTGAAGGCCCTTATACGAATCAAGGCGTGATTGTCCGTTCCGGCATGTGGAACCAAAAAAGCCCCGATGGTCGTATTTATGATGCAACCATTCATCCTAATGCCGTTGATCCTCATGTTTTCTTTGATGCCGAAGGGCAGCTGTGGATGGTCTACGGATCCTATTCTGGCGGGATCTTTATTTATGCCCTGGATCCCGAAACTGGGTGGCCCAAGCCCGATCAGGGGTATGGCAAGAGACTGCTGGGCGGTAACCACAGCAGGATGGAAGGACCTTACATCTTGTACAGCCCCCATACCAAATACTATTATCTTTTTGTCACCTTTGGCGGGCTGGCCGCGGACGGTGCGTACAATATTCGGGTGATGCGGTCCAGAACACCTGATGGGCCTTATTTTGATGCGTCCGGCAACCCCATGCTGGAAGTCATGGGTAAAAGGGGTACGGTGTTTGACGACCGTTCCATTGAACCATTTGGTGTTAAGCTCATGGGTAATCACGTGTTCTTGCCCGCAAGCGGTAAGCCGCGCCGGGTGACCGGCGGCTATGTCTCCCCAGGCCATAACTCTGCTTATTACGATCCCGAGGACGATACATACTTCTTGATTTTCCACACGCGCTTTGAAAACCAGGGAGAATTTCATGAAGTACGTGTCCATCAAATGCTGTTCAACGAAGCCGGTTGGCCCGTTATTGCGCCGCACCGCTATGCTGGAGAGGCGATCGCACCCTACGCAACAGATGAACTCCTTGGCGATTATCGGATGATCAACCACGGCAAGGAGATCACAACGGAGATTAAAAAATCTGAACTGATCACCCTACACCAGGACGGACAGATTACCGGGGCAGTCCAGGGCAAGTGGCAGCGCAGCGGCGACTGGTATGTGGACTTCTACATCGACGGTACGGTCTATCAGGGTATATTCTTGCGGCAGTGGGATGCCCCCCAACAGGCCTGGGTGATGACATTCTCGGCCCTCTCCAAAGATGGAGTCGCCCTGTGGGGGAGTAAGCTGGGTGGAGAGTAAGGGTTTGGGTTGACTTGGTCGAGGGGAGGGATGAGTAAAGGAACATGAGATCCTTGATGGGATTCTGTGGGACCTCGCAGTGTAGTTGAACGCTGTTAGGCAGTTGGGTGTAAATCAAGCCAACAGCTCAAAGAGCATGGAAAGACTCTCCAGCGGTATGAGAATTAACC
>FZPS01000049.1_pt304 | contig 11330 bp, 9 predicted proteins | sample 1817821 | NCBI WGS metagenome assembly FZPS01 (sample SAMEA104158645, study PRJEB21678) | metagenome | place: Germany | collected 2015-04-21 | reverse complement strand
GAATATAATAAAAAGTAGATAGTGATAAATGATAGAAGGATAAGAGGGGGAAGAGCGTGTCACAAATAACAAAGAAAGCATTGGCGGCATCTTTAGTTAAACTTTTGAACGAAACAACCCTTGATAAAATTACGGTAAAAGATATCGTCGATGATTGTGGTGTTAACCGTAATACTTTTTATTATCATTTTCAAGATATTTATGATTTAATGGATTGGATTTTTGTAACAGAAATTCAGAAAATAGTTGATGATGAAAAAATTTGCGATAATTGGCAACAGTGTTTTTTACAAATAGCTAATTATTTACTAGAAAATGATATACAAGTATACCACACATTTAATGCAATAAAATGTGAAGATTTGGAACAGTATTTATATAGTGTAACAGATAATTTAATGCTTCACTTTGTAAATGAACAGGCCAAGGGGATGAAGATTTCTGAGGAAGATCAAAAATTTATTGCAGATTTTTACAAATATGCTTTAGTAGGACTGGTATTGGAATGGATTCGTACAGGCATGAAAGAAGATCCTGAAAATATGATTAACAAAATTAGTAAGATATTCGAAGGTCATATTAAGAGTGTATTACATAATTGTAAAGAAGAGTAAGTTTTCCATACAAAAGAATGAAAATGTTTAAAAATTATACAAAAAAGATTTCTGTATGAATATTAGACAATAAAAGCGTGATGTACAAATTTTGTACATCACGCTTTTATTGTCTATGTTCAATGTTTTTATAGAGGTATACAATAATAGTAAGAAGTTTTATTTTTCAAAGTATTCAAACTAAAGAGTAGGGGGAATGAATGTATGGATATGATCAATAAAATGAAACAGGTGAGTATTAAGAAAGCTTATGATTATCTTGATAAAGATCCAGATAAAAATATTCCCAAGTTGATGGATTGGGTCGATCGGTTTGCAAAAAAGGATCTTTTTGAGGGACAACGAAAGGCATTTCGTAAGGTAATTGAAAATCCAGATAACAACTGGTATCAATTGATGAAAAGTCTGTGGACAGATATTGATGATGATGTACGTAAAAAGATGTTTGAAAATTTTATTTTAAATGCTAGTTTAATTGGTTGGCAAAAGCAAGAGGAATGCCGTGAAAAATACAATTGTAATATTCCTTGGGCCATTCTAATGGATCCAACGTCAGCTTGTAATCTAAAGTGTATCGGATGTTGGGCAGCAGAATATGGGGATAAGTTGGGTATGGATTATGACACTCTCGACAGCATCATTAATCAAGGTAAAGAACTTGGGGTTTATTTTTATATCTATTCTGGAGGAGAACCATTGGTTAGAAAGAAGGATATTATTTCTCTTTGTGAAAAGCATGCAGACTGTATGTTTCTTTCCTTTACCAATGGAACATTAATTGATGAGGCTTTTGCAGATGAAATGCTCCGTGTTAAAAACTTTGTTCCTGCCATTAGTGTTGAAGGATTTGAAGAAGCTACGGATTTTAGGCGTGGCAAAGGTACTTTTGCAGCTGTTAAAAAGGCCATGGAAATTCTTAAAGCTAAAAAATTACCTTTTGGTGTTTCTTGTTGTTATACAAGTAAAAATGTTGATGTTATTGGTAGTGAAGAATATTTTGATAGTATCATTGAGTGGGGGGCAAAATTTGCATGGTTCTTTACCTATATGCCAGTAGGAGTTGATGCTGTACCAGAGTTGTTAGCCACAGCTGAACAACGTGAGTTTATGTACCATCAAATTCGACAGTTTAGGAAAGAAAAATCCATATTCACCCTGGATTTTTGGAATGATGGTGAATATGTGGAAGGCTGTATTGCTGGGGGAAGACGCTATCTTCATATTAATGCCAATGGTGATATTGAGCCTTGTGCCTTTATCCATTACTCAGATTCCAATATAAAAGAAAAAACATTATTGGAAGCATTTCAATCTCCATTATTCATGGCTTATCATAACAATCAACCGTTTAACCAAAATCATTTACGTCCTTGTCCAGTCTTGGATAACCCAGGGCGGCTTACGGAAATGGTTGAGACATCAGGAGCACACTCTACTGAGTTTCTACATCCAGAAGATCCCAAAGATTTTTGTGATAAATGTGTAACAACAGCAGCCAATTGGGCTCCTGTGGCAGATAAACTTTGGAATATTAATAAATAAGCAAGAATATGGGTGGAGGAGTATGATGAATGAAAACATTTTTTACTTCTGAATCAGTTACATCCGGGCATCCTGATAAAGTATGTGATCAAATTGCAGATCGTATTTTAGACGCTATTTTAGAACAAGATCCTAAGTCACGTGTTGCTTGCGAAGTAACGGCTGTAACAGATAAAGTACATGTGATGGGTGAGATTACAACCCATGCTCGTGTAAATTATGAGGAAATCGTTCGTAAAACTATTGCAGATATAGGTTATACTGAGGAAGGACATGGATTTGATGCTCATACTTGTAAAGTTGAAATCAATTTACATAAGCAATCACCAGATATTGCTTTAGGCGTTGATAGAAATGAATTATTAAATAGTGGAGCAGGGGACCAAGGAATGATGTTTGGTTATGCTTGCAACGAAACGCCTCACTTTATGCCACTTCCTATTGAATTGTCCCATGCTTTAACAAAAAGACTTTCTTCGATTCGCCAGTCAAAACTTTTGCCTTATTTATTGCCTGATGGGAAAGCACAGGTTACGATAGAATATCAGGAAGGCAAACCAACAAGAATTTCTACTATTGTTGTATCAACACAACACCAGGAAGAGGTTTCTATTGAACAATTACGAAATGATATTATCAATCATGTTATTTATCTAGCATTACCTAGTGATATGATTGATGGAGATACGGAGTTTTTTGTAAATCCAACAGGACGTTTTGTTGTGGGTGGTCCTGCCGGAGATTCTGGCTTGACAGGCCGTAAATTGATGGTTGACACATACGGTGGATATGCTCGTCATGGTGGAGGATCTTTTTCTGGAAAGGATCCAACAAAAGTCGATCGTAGCGGTGCTTATATGGCCCGATATATTGCAAAGAATGTTGTTGCAGCACAATGGGCTCAGTGCTGTGAAATTCAGCTAAGTTATGCCATTGGTTTAGCAGACCCTATAGGATTGCGAATCGATACCTTTGGGACAGAAAGATGGGATATAGAAAAGATACAAGCCATGATTGAAAAGTCCATTGATTTGCGACCGGCTGCCATTATTGAACGTTTTGGATTACGTAGACCCTTATATTCTCAGGTAGCATGTTATGGTCACTTTGGTGAAAATGCAAAAGAAATGCCTTGGGAACAAAAGGATCTTGCAAAAAAGTGGAAAAATCAAATAAAGAAATAGTCATATAAAGAAAGGAAGAAACAGTCATAGGGATTCACATTTATTTTGACTGTTTCTTTTTTCATGAAAGGAATGAAGAGATTGAAAGAAAAATACTCTTGGTTAGGAGTGCTTCGAATGATTTTCCAAATCGCATCTTTGCTTTTAATGGTTGTTTTTTTATTTTTGGCCCTTTCCCAGAGGGAAAACATTACGGTAGAAACACTTTTAGACTATACTCCTCAAAATAAAGTTTTAGCAACATTACTCTTTATGGTTATGTATGCCTTTAAAAGTCTTTCCTTTGTTTTTCCTATGGCGTTGTTATTTATAACAGGAGGTATTTTATTTTCACCTTTTTTTGCCATCTTGATCAACACTTTAGGTGTGGCTATAAGTTTAAGCGTTCCATATTGGATGGGACGTCATTTAGGAGCCAAGCTTACCGAAAAACTAGCATTAAAATATGAGAAAATAGGAGAGTTGCAAATGTTGCAACAAGAGAATGATTTCTTTTTTTCCTATTTGATACGAGTAATCGGTATATTGCCTTGTGACGTAGTTAGTTTGTATATGGGATCCATTGAAATATCCTATCCCCAATATATCTTAGGAGGCGTTTTGGGATTTTTACCAAGGGTCATTGCAACTACCTTAATTGGAGGAAGTATTACGGATCCTCGATCCTCTACATTTTTATTTGCTTGTTTATTTAATATTTTTCTAACCCTTGTTTCTCTAGGATTGTATAGAAAAGGTGTTTTAAAGCATAAAGGAAGGCTGAGCTAATCAGCCTAACACTTGTTGTGCGATTTTAACTGATTCTCTAGCATCTTTGGCATAAAAATCAGCTCCAATCATAGCAGCATAGTCTTTTGTTAGAACGGCACCTCCCACCATTACTTGGCAGGTAGGATATTGTTCTTTTAAAGCCTTTATGGTAAGTTCCATGTTTTTCACAGTGGTTGTCATCAAAGCACTAAGTCCTACGAGAGAAACCTTTTCTTCTTCTACTGTATCCAAGACCTTTTGGATGGGAACGTCTTTACCTAAATCACATACTTCATAACCATAGTTTTCTAAAAGTATTTTTACAATATTTTTACCAATATCGTGGATATCTCCTTTTACAGTAGCCAATACAATTTTACCCTTTTTTATAGGTTCTTTATTTTCAGTGTTTTTCATCATATCTTCTTTTATGACTTCAAAAGCTTTTTTAACAACTTCTGCCGATTGGATCAGCTGAGGTAAAAAAATTTCACCTTTTTCGTATTTTTCTCCTACCATATCAAGGGCTGGGATGAGATATTGATTGACAATCTCTAAGCCCTTGGTATTTTTTAAAAGCTCCTTTACGAGGCTGGTTCCTTCTTCTTTTAACCCGTCAATGACGGCTTTTTTTAAGTCTATGTTTTTAGGAGGAGAAGAGGGAGCTTTTGTCATTACAGCAGAATATCTTTTAATATAGGAGGTACCATTTTTATCATAATTCCAAAGTAAATTAAAAGCGGCTACTGTATTAATCATATCATCTTCCATAGGATTTAGAATGGGAGCATCCAAACCTGCTGAAAGTGCAGTAGCTAGAAAAGTTCGATTTAGGATACCTCTTGCAGGCAAGCCAAAGGATACATTACTAATCCCTAAGGTAGTCATAACTCCAAGCTTTTCTTTCACAAGTCTGACCGCTTTTATGGTTTCTTTTACTTCTTCTTGCTGGGCTGAAGCAGTAAGAACAAGACAGTCTACGATCATATCTTCTTTTTCGATTCCGTAGCTTTTTGCTTTTTTTAGGATGCGTTCAGCAATCAAAAGTCTTTCTTCCCCAGTTTTAGGAATCCCTTTATGATCCAATGTTAAAGCGATAACAAGACAACCATATTTTTTTGCAATAGGGAAAATGGCATCCATAATCTCATCGTCCCCGTTTACAGAATTAATAATAGGTCGCCCATTGCAAATTCGAGCTCCCGCTTCAATCACCTCAGGAACAACACTGTCAATCTGCAGAGGAAGAGTAACAATTCCTTGGATTTCTTTTATGGCTTGTATCATAAGAGCTTTTTCATCAATTTCAGGAAGTCCTACGTTAATATCAAGAATATGAGCACCATGTTCTTTCTGGTTAATGGCTTCTTTTAATAAATAATCCATATCTCCTTGCACCAAAGCTTTTTTCAACAATTTCTTGCCCGTAGGATTGATCCGTTCTCCTATGATCTTTACTTCTCTACCTAATGTTACAGTATAGGTAGAAGAACTGGCTGCGGTTATCCTTTTCCCTTGAGGGGGAAGAGGTTTTACGTTTTTTAAGCCTTTTTTTAGTTCTTTTATATGATCTGGTGTTGTTCCACAACAACCTCCTAATAGAAGAACTCCTTGTGTTGCCATTTCTACAGCCCATTTTTGAAATTCTTCTGGTGTGATGTCAAATACTGTTTCATCATTGACTAATTTGGGCAATCCGGCGTTGGCTTGAACAATAACAGGGATTGTGGAATAGGCAAGGACTTGGGATAAGATTGGCATCATTTCTTTAGGACCTAAGGAACAGTTAAGCCCTAAGGCTGTGATTCCTAAGCTTTGTAATACATTAACCATAGTGAGAGGATCTGTACCTGTAAGAGTTCTTCCATCTGATTGAAAGGTCATGGTACAGATGATAGGAAGTTCCGTATTTTCCTTTGCTGCTAAGATGGCCGCTTTGGCTTCGTAAAGATCCGACATGGTTTCGATTAAGATTAAATCTGCCCCCGCTTTTGCCCCAATAATGATTTGTTCTTTAAAAACATCATAGGCTTCTTCAAACCGAAGGGTGCCATAAGGTTCCATTAATTGGCCAAGGGGACCAATATCCAAAGCAACCAACTGGCCCTTAGCGGTTTCTTTAGCGATGGCTACTCCTTTTTGTATCACTTGTTCCAAAGAAAAAGAAGTGTGATTTAATTTATATCGATTGGCTCCAAAGGTGTTGGCGGTAATGACATCAGCACCCGCTTGTATGTATTGCTGGTGGATCTTTTTGATAATGGTAGGGGAGTGGATATTATAACTTTCTGGGAGTTCTCCTGCCTTCATTCCAAATTGTTGAAGCATGGTCCCCATGGCACCGTCAAAAACAAGAAACTCATCAAAATGTAATTTTTTATTCACTTGCAAAACCTCCCTAGATTTCGATAACTACAATTTTCCTTTTGACAGGTAGAACATTTATCAACCGGATCATCGGTTTTTTCTTTTTGCCATCCTATAAAGGCTGTTACAGATTTTCTTGGCAATAGAAGATTACTTTCATTAACAGTCAGTCCTATTTTGGAATATGTTTTTAGAACTTTAGCAATTTCCTTTTGAAGGGTCATGGGCAAGTCACCGTAACCTGGACTATATCGGGGAGTCATATAATATCCCTCTTTTTCAGCTTTTTTACTAATTTCTTCTTCTATGTGGTCACAAAGGGCTTCGATAGCAGTAGAAGCACAGGCATCTAATACAATACTTTTGGTCATATGGGTTTTTGAATAATAGGCAATTCTTTGATCCACCTCTAATCCTAAAGAAGCGGCCATTATTACACATTTATCTGATTTTTGGAGATGATGACAAAGATCTTTACTCTGGGTGGTCAGAGTTGTATTTTTTAAGAAGATCCGATTTTCATCTCTGAAGATATCATAAATGTCATATACATAGTTTTTTTTCATGATGTCAAGGATTTCAGTCATACATTCATGTAAAAGCTGATTTGTATTTTCGTCAATATTTTGATTATTGTAGCCTAAGTATCGCAAGACTTCTGTTTTTTCTATATTCATATTTCCGCCTCCAATTGAGAACATATTACACCAAAACAAGGGTAAAAGGCAAGAAATTTTATTAAAATGAAAAAACACTTGACAAGACAGAATATTTGGCATAAAATTCTTTTAACTATTAAAAATAAATAAAAGCTTATCCAGAGTGGTGGAGGGACTGGCCCTAGGAAACCCGACAACCGGCATTATGATTTGAATGCATCGGTGTTAAATCCTGCAGAAAAGAATTCAATTCTGAGAGATAAGAGAGAGTATTACTACAATGGTATGATGTTTTTTAAGTAAAAGCTACTTTCTTATTGGAAAGTAGCTTTTTTTAAACCAACCTTTAAATCAATGTATGGAAGGAAGATTAAAATGAAAATCAAAGATTTATTTAAAACAGGCCCCGTTATTTCCCTAGAAATATTTCCGCCTAAGCCAGATATGCCGGTAGATACTATTTTTAATACAATTCATGAGTTAGCCGATTTACATCCTGGTTTTATCAGTGTAACCTATGGTGCTGGAGGAAGTGGCAAGGGACATACGGTACAAATCGCTGATGTAATACAAAATCAATATGGCATCGAGGCCTTGGCTCATTTGACTTGTATGAACGCTACACCAGAAGAAATTAATGATGTTTTACAAAGATTACAAGGTGTCAATGTAAAAAACATATTGGCCTTACGGGGAGACCCACCTCAAGATAAAAGTTTTATTCCACCGAAAGAAACCCCCTATCAGTATGCTAAGGATTTGATCCTTCACATTCAAGACTTTGGTGGTTTTTCCATAGGAGCTGCTTGTTACCCTGAATATCATATAGAAGCCCAAGATCCCATATCAGACCTTAAAAACTTAAAAGAAAAAGTAAATTCGGGAGTGGATTTTCTGATTACTCAATTGTTTTTAGACAATCAGTTTTTTTATGATTTTAAAGAAAAATTAGATTTAATGGATATATCTGTTCCTGTGTCTGCGGGTATTATGCCTGTTATCAATAAAAGGCAAATGGAGCGGATAACAAAATTATGTGGAGCTAGCATTCCAGCTAAATTCAAACGTATTTTAGGTAAGTATGAAGATAACCCAAAGGCTCTTAAAGAAGCTGGCATTGTCTATGCAACAGAGCAAATCATTGATTTATTATCTTGGGGAGTGGATGGAATTCATCTATATACCATGAATCGAGCAGAAGTAGCAAGAGAGATTATAGAACCTATCGCAGCCATTCGGGATCACTTGGTAACACACCCCTAATTTTTTGATTGGAAAGAAGGCTAGAAAAAGGAAGTCAGATAGGATAAAATAGATATAAGTAGTTTGTGATAAAAGGAGATAGATAAAGAGGGTAATTATGAAAAACAAGTATTATACCACGTTTGTTTTGATATTGGTTTTATTTATTTTAGCCATTACGGGATTTATTTTTTACCGCATTAATCGTACACTGCATCGTATGGAACAAAATACAGAAATCATCGTACCAGATCAGGTTCCTGCCTATCATTTTACTATGATCTATAAAGATACAGATGACTCCGTTTGGTTTTCTATAAAAAAAGGAGTAGAGAAAGCTTCCAAAGAATTTAATGTAGCTGTAGAATTTAACGGTTCAAACAGCTTGAGTAAGGATGAAATGTTGAAATATTTTGAAATTGGAATTGCTTCTAAAGTAGATGGAATTATAACCTATGTATGGGATGAAGAAAAGGCCAGCTCTCTCATTGAGCGTGCTGTAAATCAAGGAATTCCTGTTATCACCATGGGGTCTGATGCAAAAGACAGTAAGCGTGCCGCATTTGTAGGTGTAAATACATATCATACAGGAATACAGCTTGGACGAATGCTGATAGCGGCCACAGGTGGACAAGGGGAAGTAGCTGTGTTTGATGATGCTGAACAACAGGAAAAAGTCCTTGTACAAAACCTAATGATGCTAGGTATACGAGATGCCATACAACAATATCCTGACATCCATATTTCCACCATTGAATATAATAATTCGGATTTTCTTGGAATTGAAGATGCTATTGGCCACGTACTCAGTGGTAACTCTCAATACAGCACCATCGTATGTACTTCAGAAAAAGAAACCACCGTTGTGGCAGAGAGATTGGTTGACCTAAATAAGGTAGGTTATCATATTATTGGTTATGGTGACTCCTCCGAACTTTTGCGATATATTGAAAAAGGAGTTGTTTTTGGAACTGTAACAACCAATTTTGAGCAGATGGGATACGATACCATTCGAGCTATGGTAGATATAAAAGAAAAAGGTAGAACATCTGCCTATTTTACAGTGGATACTTCTTTAATTACAAAAAACAATGTTTCTGAATATATAAAGGCTGGAGAAGAGTAAAATGCATTTATGGAAAGAGTTTACGGTTTTTTGGAATAAAAATAAATTGAAAAAGAAACTGATGGTATATTTTATGGTAACCATTGTACTTATGAGTGCAACTAGTATTTTTCCGTTTTATACCATTAGTGTTTTGATGGAACAAATGAGCGATACTTTTGAAATGAATGTAAAGCTTAATTCTCTTCATAAGACCTTAGACCAGTTACACCACGTATATGAAGATTATTTGACTTTTCGATATTCAAGAAGTCTTGACGAGTATTATAAATATTATAATCAGCTAAAGGGAGAAACTGATTCCATAAGATTGGATTATAGTCATACTCAAAATATGCTGCTTATGAAAGACATTAAGAATATGATATCTACTTATCTAGAAGAAACGGATGCGGCAGTGATGGCAAGAAGAGGTAGAGCCATTGATGAATATCAACTCTACTATTATGAGAGCAATAAAATTTTTGGATACATAAATGAATACATACAACGATTGAATAATTCTTTATTTATGCAAAATACAGATCGGTATCTATCAGTAAAAAGCAGTGTCTATCTTGTAGAAACTTTGAATATAGGAATTATCTTTTCTATCGTTTTTCTTAATATTATATTGATGTTGTGGTTTACCTATAAGATTACAAAACCAATTTCTGATCTTTCAAAAGCTGCTGATGAGATTACACAAGGAAATTATGATGTGCCTCCTATAAAAGTAGATGGTGATGATGAAATAGGTATTATGGCAGAGGCTTTTAATCGTATGACCCAAAGTATTCGAGAATATGTGAGTGAAATTAAAGAAAAAGCAGAATTAGAAAGCATGTTGAAGGAACAAGAAATGGAAAATTTGCGGATTAAGAACGACCTGAAAGAAGCAGAGCTTCATGCCTTACAGGCGCAAATGAATCCCCATTTTTTGTTTAATACACTTAATACGGGAGCACAACTTGCCATGTTAGAAGGTGCTGACCGAGCTTGTACATTTATTGAGCATGCAGCAGAGTTGTTTCGCTATAATATTAGAAACTTGGACAACCCTGTTACTCTTGGTGACGAGATAAAAAACATAGAGAATTATATGCATTTATTAAAAGAACGTTTTGCAGACAAAGTAGAGTTCGTACTAGAAAAAGAACAAAGTATTTTGGATGTAAAGATGCCTAGCATGATTTTACAACCTATTATAGAAAATGCATGGATCCATGGACTTGGGGATGTAGAGTATACAGGGATCATACGGGTGAAGGCATATCAGTCTGGTTCTTTTGCAGAAATTTCTATAAAAGATAATGGAAAAGGAATGTCGCAAGAAAAAATAGAAGAGGTATTAAATGGACGAAGTTCTTCCAAAGGGATTGCGATAAAAAATATTTTAAGTCGATTAAAAATTTTTTACAATACAACAAATATCATGGCTATCCATAGCGAACGTGGACATGGTACAGAAGTAGTCCTTCGAATTCCTTTAGAAAACCGTTAGATATTGCATTGGAGGCATAAAAGATGATTCGCGTGATGATTGTAGACGATGAAAAAATAGTTATTGAGTCACTACAATTTATTATTGAAAAAAACTTTAATAATCTTGAAATTGTAGCCACAGCTCGATCAGGTCGGGAAGCTATTGAAAAAGCTGAGCATATCGTACCAGATATTGTTTTTATGGATATAAAAATGCCAGGTATTAACGGAATTGAAGCCATGAAGGAAATTAAAAGTCGACATAAATCTGCTGTTTTTATTGTTCTTACAGCTTTTGATCATTTTGATTTTGCAAAAGAATCAATAAAATTAGGGGTTTTTGAATATCTTTTAAAGCCTGTAAGTAGAACAAAAGTAATAG
>FZPS01000006.1_pt91 | contig 11331 bp, 9 predicted proteins | sample 1817821 | NCBI WGS metagenome assembly FZPS01 (sample SAMEA104158645, study PRJEB21678) | metagenome | place: Germany | collected 2015-04-21 | reverse complement strand
TTCCTCCGTACCAACCTTAACAATTTTATAATACATGTCAGGCAATGGCTGGCCGATGCTTCCTTCCTTTGCAAGGTGAATCGGCGTTAAGCAGCTTGCCGTTACGCACTCTGTTGTGCCATACCCCTCGCGGATGCGGATTTTACAGTTGCGTTCTTCAAGAAACTTGTCAAAGCGGCGCTTAAGCTCAACCGTCAGTGTATCGCCACCGCAGAACACTCCTTTAAGGCAAGAGAGATCAGCCTTTTTCATGCATGGTTCGCGAAGCAGCGCCTCATAAAGTGACGGCACACCGGCAATGAAATTACATCTGTATTTTAAGATCATTTTTGCATAGCTTTTTGCCGTGAAGCGCGGCACAAGTATGCAGCGACCGCCGTTTGCAAGTATCGAATGTATTGTCACGCCAAGGCCAAAGCCATGGAATATCGGCATTACACAAAGCATGCTGTCGCCCGGTTCAAACATCGGGTTTGCAACTAAAATCTGACGTGCAAGCGCGTTGAAGTTGTAGTTTGACAAAAGTATACCCTTTGTAATGCCGGTCGTTCCGCCGCTATATAAAATAACAGCAGGGTCGTCCTTCTTTCGCTCGACACGATATTTCCAGTGATATTTACGTCCGCCGCGTAAAAAGTCATTCCAGAAGACAACGGGCGCGTCTGATGGTATGCGCTTAACCTTCAGACCTTCCGTCAGCATATATCCTGCCTTAAGCTGCGGCGACATTTCATCCTTTATGCGGGCTATAATTACCTGCTGAAGATCGACATTTTGACGTATCGCTTCAAATTTACCGTAAAACTGATCAAGTGTCAGTGCGACAACGCTGCCCGACTCCTTTATATAAAACTCAATCTCGCGCTCGCTTGAGAGCGGATGAATCATATTAGCGATAGCGCCGACTAAGTTTACAGCATAAAACATTATGACTGCCTGAGGGCAGTTTGGCATACAAATCGTTATGCGGTCGCCCTCGCGTATGCCAATAGCGCGAAGCGCTTTAGCGCAAAGCTCGACTTGAGATGCAAATTCCCGGTACGTAGTCTTACATCCCATGAAATTGTATGCTATGTACTTCGGGTATTTCTTCACCATCTCCTCGACGGCATCCCACATCGTCCCCTCGGGATAGGAAAGCGTTGGCGGCACGTCCCCATAGCACGATAGCCACGGAGCCTTCACTTCATTTGATATCATCACATATACCTCATTTAACTATTACTTGCTAAAACTATGCATATGTCAGTACTTACTGATTGCAACAAAGGGAATAATTGTTAGATAAAACTAAAAATTAATATTCCACCGGCGACATGATTGGCAGATCAAGCAGCTCCGGCTCAGCTAAAAGACGGCGTACAAGACGAAGACTGTTTGCAAAATAATAGCCGTCCGCTATGCGCTCATCAATCGTTATGCCAAGCTCAAGCGCATTTTTCATCGTGACAGTACCGTCCTCACTGAAAAATGGCGTAGGTTTCTTTTCGCCAACGACGACGAAAACTGAATTCGTACCCCAGTTCGTCAAATGGTGATAGTTTGCGCGCATTTTTATACTGCCAAGGTTTGATATAAATACTGACGTGTAATAAGGGTCGATTTCAGCAAATACTTTTGGATACCAGCCATGATAATCGAGCCAGCGCAACAGCTTCACTAACAGTTTCAAAATTGGGCGCGGCAACTTGATGATAGTGTCCATCACATCCGTTGTTTTATCGGTTTCATTGGTGTGGCGGACGCTATAGACAATTTTTTTGACCTGCTGATATACTTGCTCAACAGGCGAGACGTCAGTTTCCTTGTCAACTCTGACTATTGAAAGGACTTCTTCTCCTTCGTCTGAAAACTTTTTCTTTACAACGAACGATAATGTTATGTCGTCGCGTTCATATAACCTGTTACCTGCATAAAAACGGTTCATCCTCGGACGCAGAGCAAAGGTTTTAGCTGTTGCTGCGCATATTACATGAAAAAATGTATATTTAAATTCAGGATTTCCCTCATTTTTCTTTTCAAGATACGCTTCTATGGCAGTCAGATCAATAACCTCGTTGAGCACCGCCTCGTTGTCCGTGCGCCTTGGAATTAAAAACGGCATCAATACGTGCATCGTATCCAAGTCGCGAACAAGACGCCCGTCATATCTGTCGCCGCGCCTTCTTTTTCTTTTTTTGTTGTCTTTAGATTCCTTCGGTTGAGCTGACATTTTTATTAATCCCCCGGAGCTAAAAAGTGCGTTTTTATATAAGTATTTTTTATTTAATTACAGGAATGTATTAATGTTTTACAGTCTTCTTATACTATCTTTACTGTTATCACTAAGTTAATTTCGCCCTTTTATTCTTCTTTATCTTTATCAGTATCGCTGCTGTCCCGATGTGTAAGGAAACTCCTCTGCAGCCTCTGTCCTAAGACACGCATATAAGCCGTTGTCATTGCAGATAAGCGGCGTATAAGCCAGCTAAGTAGGAGCAGCACTCCAAATGTAACAACCCAGGCAATAACGTCAAGGTGTATTTCAATATCTGTCGGCACAAATCTTTCAAGCGAATCTGTCACAGTGAAGAGTATGACAAATACGGCGATATAAATTCCCACCGTTATCTTCGGCGCGCCAAATCCGCGTCGCCTAAATATAAATATACCGGTGATGACCGATACGCAGACGACACAATATTTAATAAATGTCAGTATTGTAGCTGTAAACGTCAACTGTGCTCCCGTGCCCGATCCTGTGAAAATCAAATTGACGATGTACATCACCGGAACAAGCATACCAAAGCAGTATAAAAACCACTGAAGCTCGGCAAGCACACGTTCCGGCCACGACATACGAGGTGCGTTTTTTACAAGCTCACGCGAAAAACCTTCGATATCAGGCCCAATAACAAGGGAAAAATCCTCGCTGCGCGCCTTACATTCTTCTGCCATTCCAATCAGGTCGGAAACTGTTTCCTCGTATACGACCTCGTTCATATGGTGTGATAATAGATAAGCAGAAATGCGGCGTATTATTTTCCTGTCATCCGGTGATACACTGGCAAGGCTTTTTTTTAGGACTCTTTTCATTTTGAATCGCCACTGCCCTCCTCACCAAAAATTTCGGCAACAGCCGCCGATAGCTTGGTCCAATAATTATAAAATGATGATAGGTATTCCATCCCGGCTTGTGTTATTGTGTAATATTTGCGTTTTGGGCCAAGCGGCGACGGCAAAAGCTCCGAGACAATCATTCCCGCGCGCAAAAGACGCATCAGTATCGGGTATATAGTTCCCTCGGAGACATCTTTAAAGCCGCTTGTCCGGAGCAGTTCAATTATCTCGTATCCATATGTAGTGCGCACACTGATTATTTTGAGAATACACCCTTCAAGCGTGCCGCGAATAAGTTGTGATTTGTCAAAATCCATACGAGAAGTACCCTATAAATTTTTTCCGCTATATTGTATCACATAGTACCGCACGTGTCAACCAAATAGAAACAAATTATCTACAAATTATTAATAATTTAAAACTATATAAAATACGTAATAAAACAAAAAAGCCAGATGTGATACTTAGCTTTTGTTAAATCACAATCTGGCCAAAATTCTTTGCTGAAAAAGCTTTATAGCACATCAATCAGATGTGGGGCAATCCTTCATAAGAGACGCAATCTCCGCTGCTATAGCATCTGGTGTAAATCCAAGCTCACGGTAAAGTGAATCAATATCTCCGTGCGGTACGAAGCGCCCGTCTATTGCTCGTATGGCTGTTCTCTGCTTTTGTGTGTGCCCGTTTGCTTTATGCTCCACAGCATCACACGCAAACTCCGCCGCAAGCTTTTCAGCTATGCCTCCGCTCTTCATCCCCTCTTCAAGTAGGTAAACAAGCTTTGCGCCACAGCATAATTTTATGATTTCATCAGCGTCAAACGGATATATCTTCACAAGCTTTATTATACCGACGGAATATCCGCCGCCAGCTTCCGACAACATCTTCGCCGCCATAACAGCATTTGCTGTTATACGCCCGTATGTCACAATTATAGCGTCAGGTGACGGCGGCAATCTATATTTTAGATCAAAGCTTCCAACAAAGCCTTCCCTGTCGTATTCAATCTCCGCTCCTTTCGGATAACGGACGATATTAATTTCATCCGACGCAAGCGAACGTGTAAACGCCTCCTCTTGCTCATCATAAGTTTCAGGCGAATATATAACGACGCCGGGAATTGATGAAAACAACGAAACATCGTATATCCCTTGATGTGTAATGCCATCTTCTGGGACAAGCCCGCATCTGTCAAGGGCAAGCGTCAGCGGCAAGCGCTGAATTGCGACATCGTGAAAAAGCTGATCGAAACTCCGCTGTGCGAAAGTCGAGTACATAGCGCACACGGGTTTCATGCCGGAAAGCGACAGCCCGCCGCAGAAAGCGACAGCATGCTCCTCAGCTATGCCAACATCAAAAAAGCGGGTCGGGTATCGGCGGGAAAAATCAAGAAGCCCCGTTCCGGCGCACATCGCCACGGTGACGGCGCAGATAGAACTATCCCCTGCCGCTGCGCGGCACATTATCTCACCAAAACGCGATGAAAAAGACTCCCCGCCGTTCAGAACATCGCCCGTTTCTACATTAAGACCCTCGACTGAGTGATAATTTTCGGGATGAGCCTCGGCGAAATTGTAGCCTTTACCTTTTTTCGTTACCATATGGACAAGGCAGCATTCGCCACGCGATTTAATCTCGCGCAAAACGTCCTCAATCTTTTCAATATCAGAGCCATCGACAAGGCCGGTATACGGGATTCCAAGTTTCTCGAAAACTGTTTCCTGAGCAAGCGCCCGTTTGATGTAATCCTTAACCCATTTAGCCGCGATGGCAAGTTTATGCCCGATAAAGGGTATTTTGTTAAGTATGTTTTCAAGGCTGTGCTTAAAGGACATGTATTGCTTACTTGTACGTATGCGGGAAAGATGTGCCGACATCCCGCCAACGCTGCGCGATATTGACATCTCATTGTCGTTTAGAAGTATAATAAGCTTTAAATCGCGCCGCCCCGCACAATTTTCAATAGCTTCATACACCATGCCGTTTGAAAAAGAGCCGTCACCGACGACAGCTATCGTGTACCCGTCGCACCCGATTATTTTATTTGCTATTGCAATGCCAAGCGCGGCAGATATAGCCGGCCCGCTGTGCCCTGCGTTGAGCGTGTCACATTCGCTCTCGGTGCGGTCAGGGAATCCGGAGATACCGCCATAGCACCGCAGCGTACCGAATCTTTCATATCGGCCTGTTATGAGCTTGTGAGCATAGCATTGGTGCCCTACATCGAATATTATTTTATCCTTCGGCACATTAAAAACGCGGTGGAGGGCAAGCGTCGCTTCAACCATGCCAAGGTTTGAGGCAAGATGCCCGCCGTTTTTTGCAACTGTATTTAGTATTTCTGTGCGAATTTCCCCCGCGAGTGTCTTTAGCTCATCGTAGGAGAGATTTTTTATATCTGCAGGTGATTTAATTTCGTTAAGCATATCCCATATTCCACAAAGAAATGTCGCTGGCGCCACCAAGGCGCCATCTCATCAAATAATAACACGCGCCCCCGTCTTGTGTCAACACAGCGGGGCGCGCGTGTTTTTACTATTAGATTTTACTGACCTTACTTATCTATCAGTGTACGAAATACCAGTATATACCGTATCTTTCGTCATGGCGTTTGTAATGCGGTGAAAATATCAGCCTCGGTGCGCCTTCAGCACCGGTGTCAAGCGTAAAGCGCAGCTTACCCGGTTCTTTTTTCAAAAATTCTTCGGGTTTTGTGCCGGCGGGGATAGGAATTCTCTCCGATGAGCAGCGTTTTTCCTTTGGAATGCGGACTCTTACGCCTGTCCATGTTGTTTCCATATCCTCGGTGCCAAGCTCTGCCGAAAGAAGGTACGGGCCGTATTTAAAGGCAAACGCCTCAGGATTATCAGGTAGGCCATGCGCTGTAACCGTACACGGGAGTGAAAGCGTTACCTCATCGCCACAGGCAAAGTCGCGCTCAACAGTCATATAACCATTCAATGCGGCCGCTTCATACTCGTCACCGTTTACCCTAACCTGTAGTGCGCCGGATGCCCAGTCAGGCACGCGCAAACGAAACGCAAAACGCTTTACATCACCTGATGTCGTCACCTTAAAGCTTGATTTGATAACACCATCACCGCTTGTATCGACGTTTTGCGTTATTTTGACGCCCGCCGACTTCCAGTCAAGGGTTGATGAGAGATACATATTGACAGCGACTGTTGGCACATCGGTGATTCCTTCAAAGTAGATGCTGTCGCCGAGCTTTGTGAAGTTTTCCATTCCTGTTCCCGTGCAGCACCAGAACTTGTCGAACTTATCGCCGTATGTTTTAAAATAACCCGTCGCCATCGGCTGGAAGTATGTTGTCATGCCTGTCTTCGGGTTTTGTGACGACAAAATCGAGTTTATAAAGGTATTTTCATAGTAGTTGGCAAAAGAGACGTCGCCTGTCGCCATGAAAAGCCCTCTTGCGAGCTTCAGCATATTGTAGACATTGCACGTCTCGCAGTTGCAGTTTGTACGCCTGGCATCAAGCACATAATCACGCCCGAAATGCTCCCATTCGCTGTTGCCGCCTGTTACGTATGTATGGCGGGTCGTCACCATGCCGAAGAACTTACTGGCATAATCGAGGTGTTTATCAACATCCTCGTTTTCTTCTGCACTATCAAGCGCTACATAGCGTTTGAGGGCGCCTACAAACTTCGGTATTGTCGTGTTTGCATGGCGGCGGGTGAGAACATTCTCGCCGCCGGATGCCACAAGCTCAAAGAGCGGGGTTTCATCAAAGTAGTGCGCTGCTTTTTTATGCTCCGGTTTTTTCGTTATCATGTAAAGCTCGTATAGGCAGTCGTTCATACCGCCATACTCAATGCTGATAACAGTCCTATGTGTATTTTCATCCCAGCCGGATGCTCGTCTGTATGCCCAGTCGCCAAGGCCTGATGCTACGGCAAGCGCGTCCTCGTTACCCGTTAATTTATACGCGTCAACAAGTCCCGCTATAATTTTGTGCATTGTGTACCACGGAACCCACGCTTCTTTTATGATGTCTGTCTTGCGCGCCTCGACATAATCAAACTGAAGCTCAACGTTATCTGGGTCGGTGATAACAGCTCCGAAAATAAAGCCGGGCTTACAATTTTTTGCTGTATAGCTTGCCTCTTGGCATTCTCTAAGCGAGCGGCAGATGTATGAAAGCTTCTCATAAAGCGCCGCTTGGTCGCTTTCGTTTATATCGGCTGATACGCAGGCTTGCGCGACGGCGGTCAGATAATGCCCCAGCGTATGTCCGCCGATGAGCATGTTTTCCCATCCGTCATAGCGGCGGGCACCGCGCATATCAAGTCCTGCTGTCTCTCGGAAGCCTGCAAGAAGCCTGTCGGCATCAAGCTCTAAAAGATATGCGACCTCAAGGGAAAAAGCGTTTTTCATGTAGTCGTCGCCAAGAGCAACAGCCCCCATCGGGAAGGCGCGGTACATCATTTTCTCTTTCATGTCCATTCAAATCTCCTGCCCTAAGTTTATGTTGTGTTGCTATATTTTATCATAGATTTAAAGCGAAAGTAAAATAGATGTGTACAAGATAAAGTAAGATAGATAAGCAAATATTTATTCCCAAATTGCGCGCCAGTCATCAGCGCCTTCCCAGAGGAATACCTGCCCCTTTATAAGACGGCAATTCCTGTCTGCAGCAGCTATTTTCTTCATTTCCTCATCCGTCAGCGGATCTTCACACACATAGGCAAGGTTTGCCTTGTACTGTTCCGGTTTTACGGAGAATGGAATTGGTATAGCTCCTCTCTGTACCGACCATTTAAGGCAAACACCGGCCGGGTGAATGCCGTGAGCTTTTGCGATTTCGACAATCTCCGGCATTTGCATAGCGGCGACATCTTCATCTGTTCTGTCACGCTCCGGTCTTGACGGTGAACCAAGCGGGCAAAATCCAATAGGCATAATATCACGGTCCTTTGCATGCCGGAACAGCTCCGGCTGCTGAAAAGCCGGATGAAGCTCCATCTCAAGGGCAGCCGGCATTATTTCACATAGAGGTAAAACAGCGTCCAGCTTCTTTATCGTCATATTTGACATGCCGATCGCGCGAATTTTACCTTTTCTGTAAAGCTCCTCACACTGTCTGTATGTGTCGATATATTCATCGACGGAGAAAGGCTTCGAATCAGGGTTGCGCGCATCGCCCGAACATCCCGGTGCGTGATAGTTCGGGAACGGCCAATGTATGAAGTAGATATCAATATAATCAAGGCCGAGATCGCGCAGGCTTTCGTCACATGCCCCCTCCACATCACGGTGTCTGTCGTTCCAAACCTTCGACGTTATGAAAAGTTCCTCGCGGGTAACAACGCCCTCGGCAATAAGCTTTGCTATTACCTCACCAATTTCCTTTTCGTTCTGGTAAACAGCGGCGCAGTCAATAAGCCTGTATCCAGCTTTAACAGCGCCGTATACAGCTTCTGCCGCCTGGTTTGCCGTATATTTATCAGAGCCGAAGGTGCCAAGCCCAATTATAGGAATATCAGCGCCATTTCTAAGTTTTCTTGTTGGCGCAAGCCTAATTTCATTGCTACTATTTTTCATATCGCTAAAACGTTACGGCTACCTTGCCGCAATTCCCCTCTGCCATAAGTTTATACGCTTCCGCAGCGCGCTCAAGCGGAAGCTCATGTGTAATCAGCTTTTCCGGATGTATGTTCCAGCGCACAAGAAGCTCGACAAGCTCCTCCATTTTCCAAAGGCTTGTCACCCATGAGCCATATATCGTTTTTTGGCCGTGTATGATGTCGGGGCTCGGCGCAAACGTGCATGTTCCGCCCTCGCCGACAAATGCAATTTTACCCCATTCGCGTGTGCCGCGTATAGCTGTCACACGTCCGGCGTTAGCAGCACTGCAGTCAATAGCCCGCTCAGCGCCGTGTCCGCCTGTTACAGAGAAGATTTTTTCAAGGACATCCTCATCAGCCGGGAAAACATAATCGGCAAGACCAAGTTCCTTGCAAAGCTTGATTCTATATGGGTTTGTTTCGACACCAATCAGCTTATTTGCTCCCATTGCACGGGCAAGCATAAGTGCGGCAAGGCCAACAGGCCCAAGACCGGTAACAAGGACAGCATCAGCACCGGATACGCCGATCTTATCTATCGCTTCGTACACTGTTCCAAAACCGCATGCTACCTGCGCTCCGTCCTTGTACGTGAGCTCATCCGGCAGTGCGATCAAATCCTTTTCTTCGCATAGGATGTACGGCGCCATACCGCCTTTTCGTTGCCAGCCGTATGCAGCGCGATATTTGCTCTTGCATGAGATATAATATCCGCGACGGCAGTCATAGCAGACGCCACAGCCGGATATGTGATAAACGATGACCCTATCGCCTTTCTTGAAGCGGCGTAGTCCCTCTCCTTCGGCAACGATGACGCCGCATGGCTCATGCCCAGCTATCATACCGGGGATATAACCCTCGGCTCCCTTGCCTGTATGCTCATGATAAATGCAGCGAATGTCACTGCCGCATATTGTTGAGGCTTTTGTGGCGACAAGCACCTGCCCATAACCGGGCGTCGGCACGTCAAATTCACGCAGCTCGACAGTTGAGTTGCCGGGAAGAATAGCTCCTATCATTTTTTTAGGTATAGCAATGTTTTCCATACCAAAGCCCTCTTTTTTATACTTGAGATTTTGCCTTTTAATCTATTTCAATTCGGAATACAACCGGTGCTTTGCTTGATACGCCCTGTGTCTTAATGCGCAGAGCTTCGCCATCGCGGCGCCATTCAAGTTTTGCATCGTCGAATCCAAGAACGTTGACTTTTTTGATTATTCCGTGGAAATACGGCTTAGAGTGAGCATCACGATCAGCAAGCGCTGGCAGCGCAACTTCTTCATTTTCCGGATACTTCATGGCAAAGGCATAGATAGAATCTCCGCGTGTCGTGTAGCGTATGTCCTCGCTTGTGAATTCCTTTTTGCGGCCGTCAGTGAACTGCCCCTCGGGGATGACAGTCGGCCCCTCGGCGGATATTCTCCACGGGCGAGAGCCGTATATAGCTTCACCGTTGACTGAGAGCCACTTGCCTATAGTCAGAAGTATGTTTGTTTCCTCTTCCGTTATCGTGCCGTCAGACCTCGGGCCGACATTGAGCAGAAGGTTGCCATTTTTGCTAACAATATCAACAAAATCACATATAAGCGAATATGGGTCACGGAAGTAATTGTGCTCCGTATAGCCCCAGGAGTTGTACGCGCAGGCCGTATCTGTCTGCCAGTAATAAGGTTTGCAGTCTGCAAACTGCCCGCGTTCGATATCAACCGTTGCGCAGCCGAACTGGAATGCATCATGCTTATAATTTATAACAGGCTTGAAGCCCCATTCTTCAGCTCGGTTATAATAATACGCTGCAAACTTGCGCAGATATGGTTTTGCTGCCGAATGCTGTATCCACCAGTCAAAATAAAAAAGGCGCGGGCGGTAGCGGTCGACGATCTCGCAGCAGCGGAGCAGCCAGTCGGTGAGAAATTCATCTGACGGCGCTGGAGTGCTGAAGAGATCCTGATGATTTGGTTCGGGCATTGCCGGCCAATAGAAATCGCCCAACTGCATAGGTTCTTTTATGTCAGAGTCAAATTCCCTGCCGTGCCCCATGAAAAACCAGTGCTCAACACGGTGCGAAGAAGCACATATATTAAGTCCTACGGCTTCACAGGCAAGTTTCAGCTCGCCAAGCACATCACGGCACGGCCCCATCTCAGCGGCATTCCAGTGCGACAGCTCACTTTTATACATCTGAAAGCCGTCGTGATGCTCCGCGACAGGAACGACATATTTTGCGCCCGCGGCGGCAAAAAGCTCCGCCCACTTACCCGCGTCAAATTTTTCAGCACGGAACATCGGTATAAAATCCTTGTATCCGAACTGACTGTGCGGTCCGTATGTTTTTATATGGTGCTCATATTCGCGTGTTCCTTTGATATACATATTGCGCGGATACCACTCGTTGCCAAATGCCGGAACGCTGTATACTCCCCAGTGAATGAAAATACCAAATTTTGCGTCGCGGAACCATGTTGGCGTCTCATATTGTGAAAGCGACGCCCATGTGTCTTTAAACCTACCGTTTTTTATAGTTTCCTCAATTTTTGCAAGGCATTTAACCCTGTCCATAAAGTTTCCTCCGAGTAGGAAGTTTTTATTTTAGCTTATATTTATTTTATAACACCCAACATAACCACGTCCACAATTACAA
>FZPS01000018.1_pt486 | contig 11332 bp, 9 predicted proteins | sample 1817821 | NCBI WGS metagenome assembly FZPS01 (sample SAMEA104158645, study PRJEB21678) | metagenome | place: Germany | collected 2015-04-21 | reverse complement strand
ATTTTTATTTCCGGTTTTGGGATCTTGTAGTTTTTTACTGTTTCATGCATCCTGTCCAAAGATTCATGAAAATGTTCCAATGCTCTTTCATTCAGCCATCTTTTAAATAGTTTTTCCTTTCTGCTTACATCGCTTGTATCCTTAACACATAGATATATAAATCCTCTCATATACTTTACAGTTTCAGTATCTGACTCTCTCACCCTTAGGCGGTACTGCCTGCCAAGGTATCTGACTGATTCTCCGCTTAAGTATTCAAGCTTTGTACACCTGACGGGTTGAAATTCCCTGAAATAATTTATATGCTTATGTATCCACTCGCCTTTTTGTTTTACAAAATTTTCAATAGCCTCAAGGGGTACATTTTTATTAGCTGAAACCCATATGCTCATATCAGGTTTTATGCGCAGGTTAATGTTTTTAACATTCTTCCTTGTCAGTTCAAAAGTTATTTCACTTTTCCCGTATTTTACTGTATGTTTTGCCATCATATCACCTTTTAGTATCCCTGCAGTGCCGCATATTTTTTATCTATCCTGTTATTTCGTAAATAAGTATTATTTCCTTCTGAGAGAAACCAACTTGACAATGAAAAAAATAAGTATGGCAAACATTAAAAATAAAAACACCGGTGTGTAGTAAACTGGCAATGGTTTTGGCCTTGATGAACAGACGGTCAAATATGAGAAATTTACAACTATAAGTAATTTAACTGTACCCAACAAATTCTTCAATGTACGGTATACTTCTTCCTTATTTCCTTCTGTTACAGTTATGCCTGTATTCCAGATTTGGGAGAATCTTTCAATTATGGACATTCCGGCATACATAATTAATGAAATGACAGGAAGCACAATTAAAGAGCCCTTATTTGTCATCCTGGTGATCTCTCCGGCAGTGTTATAGTGTCCCGGTATTTCATCAGGAATATTCGGCCATGCAATCATCAGGTACAATACCAAACCAAAAAGGCAGAGCAAACAAATAAATTCCACGAAAACATCATATCTGCTTCTTGCTATTTTCATGATGCATAGCCCCTTCAGAATCATATATTAATACTATACACCAGACAGTAAAAAAAATCAGCAATAAGATGGTTATTATATGCTTAAGCTTACTTTTGTGCCGCAGCTTCCGGATACAACTATGTCTTCGCCTATTTCTGCTGCGTTTTCCGTAAGTTTCAGCTTGCCTGCCAAGCCTGAAAGTACAATGCTTCCGCTGTAACCTATTACTATATCAACTGATTCCAGCCTCCCATCCCTCCAGGACAGGGACAGGGTGTGGCCTCCTTTTGTTTTTATGCCTTTCACACTGCCGCTGGGCCATGCCGGAGGAAGGGCACGAAGCAGATGAACCTTGCCGCCCCAGCACTGTACGAAGGCCTGGATGACAGCCTCCACAGCCCCTAAATTCCCATCTATCTGAAAAATTCGCGGCGGATGCAAATCCAGGAGACTTACCGTGGCGAAATCAGTAAGCAGGCAATATAGATGGTTCCAAAGCTGATCCCCCTGACCGATCCGCGCAAAGAGACATGCCGTCCATGCCCTGCTCCAGCCGGTATGTCCTCCACCCTGGGATAACCTGTACAGTAGCGACTTTATTGCAGCTTCATACTGAGCAGGTCTGTCTATGGGATTAAAAATATCAGAGGGGAAAAGGCCGTAAAGGTGAGACAGGTGGCGGTGTCCCGGCTCTGCTTCATCACGTTCTTCATCCCATTCAAGCAGCCTTCCGTCAGAGCCGATTTTAAAAGGCGGAAGTGTGTTTTTGATTCTCTTCCACTTTTCCCTGGCCTCCTCGTCTATTCCCGATATTTCAGCAGACTTAATCGCATACCCGAGGGCATCATAAACAAGCTGTACATCCATGGCAGCCGAGATTCCTATGCTTACCGGCCAAAAGCCCGTCCCCGCAAACCTGTTCTCAGGCGACTGGCTGGGCATGATCTGATATGTGCCGGTTTCATCTTTCACCAGATAATCCTCAATAAATAAAGCTGTTTCCTTAAAAAAGGGATATGCTCTGTTTTTCAGAAAATCCATATCACCGGAATACTCATAATGATTCCAGAAATGCTGTGCTATCCACGGGGCTGCACCAACCCAGACAGCCCAGCCGTAAGCCTCCGGAGTAGACCTCCCCCAGGCGTCAGTTGAATGGGGCAGCCATATGCCCCGGCAGCCGTAAAGATCATATGCAGCCTTCTTAGCATGGGGCACAAAACGTTCAATATATTTAATAAGCGCCTCTGCACACTCAGGCATATTGGTTGCTTCGGCCATCCAGTAATTCATCTGCAGATTTATATTGAGATGATAATCGCATTGCCACGGCGGATCAATTTTATGGTTCCACTTGCCCTGCAGGTTGGCAGGCAGTTCCCCGCATATGGAGGATGACGCCAAAAGGTATCTTCCGAAATTGAAATAAAGAAGTAAAAGGCCGGGATCCTCGGCTCCGGACCGCACCTGCATTATGCGCCGGTCAGTCGGCAGGGTGCTCTCCGGTATTGAGAGATTCAGCGAAATCCTGCCCAGCAGTTCAGAAAAAGCTTGTATATGACCGGCCAGCAAATCATCCCACCCACATTCCGGCACCGGATACATGGCAAGCTCTTCTTCAATGCCCTTAACACTTACAGCTATATTTATGTAAGCAATTATTTCGGTTGCATTTTCTATTTCAATGCCGCCGGTTTCAGCCTTTAACTTTCCATCCGTATTAATTTTAACTGCTGTTTTAAAGCTGATGCCTTTATTAAAGCTGCAATGGTAATCAATGCCCGCCTCACTGTATGTACAGCTTTCATTTGCCTGCGCATCATATACGCGGGAATACCAAAGCTTTCCTGAAAATTTTCCTGTTGATGAATGCCACCTGCAGATTATCAGGTTATATATAGGATGTGCTATAAAAGCAGAAGTGACTAAAGCCCGGTTTGTTGATCTTTCAGCACGGGCTGTGCATTCAACTATGTCCAGTTCCCTTCTGCGAAAGCCGGTGCAGTCTTCCAATGTAAAATTAAGGTCTCCGGCAGGCTGATAGGCATCAGTCCTGTGGGGCAGGCCTGATATGCCGCCAAGGCCCCCAAAATAGGTATTGGCCAGACCGGCGGCGCGGAAAAAATCTCCCCGTTCCAGGTAATTTCTTACCTCTTCCAAATGGCTGAATGCCTGTTCATTGTCACGCATCCGGTTCACGCCCCGCCATAACCACTCATGATTGAGGGATATCTGATCTGTATTTTCATTACCCCAAATCATAGCTGCCAGACGGCCGTTGCCGATTGGCAAACCTTCCATCCATTCCTTAGGTGCGGTATTATACCACAGTTTATTTTCCATGTTTATCTTCACCCCGGCATAATTTATAAACGGCTCTTTCCTATAATTATAGTAAAATCTGCAGTTATATTTTCAATCTTGCTGTCTGATGCTTTTTCAATCATCTCCTCTGCCGCCCCCCAGGATAAGGGAGTCATCTTTATCAGATGATTAAGCTCTTCTTTGCTTATGGAAACCTTATACAGCACACTCTTAATTTCCCTTATTTCAAAATACCGGCTGAAGTGTTCTATTACCTTCTCATTTGAATATGCTTCTTTGTCAGTTCCCTGATATAGTTTATTTCTGAGCTCCTTAAGGTATCCGCTGTTTGGAACTGCCTTAATCAAAAGCCCATTGCTCCGGATGACTCTTCCAAATTCACTGTAATTAGCCGGGGAAAGTATATTTAAAACTATATCAAACTTATTATCCAAAAATGGAATCTTTGCTATATCAGCTACACACCAAATAATATCTTTGTGATTCTTTGAAGCAAGTTGTATTCCATATTTGGATATATCAATCCCTGCTCCCTGAAGATCGATATTATCTTTTTCCTGTAATTTCTTTATAATCTCAGATAAATGATAACCCTCCCCGCACCCAGCATCCAGAATTCTTATATGGTTTAAACCATCGGCAGCGCTGCGGGAAACATTCTTTGCTATTAAGCATGCCATTTTCTCTACTAATGGATCGAAAAAACCCATTTTGCATATTAAGTTTCTTGACTCAAACAATTCCTTATCATACTTTTGTTTTAAAGATTTCAAAAGAAAATTTACATATCCGCTTTTGGCTATGTCAAAGCAGTGATTATTATTGCAGATTAAGCTGTTAAGATTATCAAAATTCATTCCTTCGCCGCAGAAAGGACATTTAAACATATCTATGTTTTCTTTTATTCTTATTTTTCCAGGGGCAATATGCATCCTAACCCTTTTCTCAAAATGCTCATTATTGTTTTTTGACACTAAAACACCTCGCTAAGGTTTTATTGCTCTCGTTGCGTAAAAAGTCGATTACTCCTTATTTTTTCCTAAATATCTCAAATCTCCTTTTCCCGATTTGCTGCCTTTCCAGCCGCATGAATTTCTCATTTCTGACCCTTTGTTGTTTATTCAAGCATAGACCAATTACAGTATCTGAAGAACAAATTTCATAGAGTGAATCCAGTAATCTGTCTACTGCATTTCCCTCATTATCATTCCAGTTCACCAAATTGCCATATGGAACGTCAGTTATAATGATATCCGGTTGTATTTCGAGATCAATGGTTTTTAAAGCATCACACCCAAATACCTTATATTTAATTTCATTACTAATCATACCTTTAAGTACCATTGCACTATTTCTCGCCTCAATATGTGACTGCTTATTAAATGCGGCTATCATTTCTTCTATCTCCAGTATCCGTCTGTTTATTCCATCATTGCTAAGCAATGATAAGTTCTTTTCTGCAATCCTGAGCATATCTGAATCTATATCGCTTCCAATAATTTCCTCTATAGTATTCTGATTTAAGAATCCCAAAACCGTGAGCAGATAACCTCCGCCGCAGCAGCAATCATATAAGCAGATGTTTTCCTTTTCCGGCGAATATTCCAAACACCTTCCGTATATTTCCTGAGCCAGCCTCACCGGAAAATTAGTCATGCCTTTTGCATTATACAAGACACGGCCGGCTGAAAAATCTTCATAATTTTTATTTTTGCCGTATTTATACTCCATAAATACTTCACTCACCTATTCCTGATTGCTGACATCATTCACTTCCGGGAAGCACTTGAGCTTCTCTCTATACTTCAAACTTACCAATGATAAAAATGAGACCTGAACGAAAGATGAACGTTCAGATCTCATTTCTTCATGCCAGGATGAAATTCCTTTTAATTCTTTCTTTATTTTTAATCAACTTTTTGCAACAGCTCATAGCGGTTGCTATACCGAGTGTGCAGCAGTTTATGGGATTTTTGCCCCAGCGGCTTACCTAAAAATTCCCGATAAAGCTGCTGCACGGCAGGATTTTCGTGGGACTTGCGGACAGGCAGTTTTACATCTTCCCTATAAAGTCCGGCTATACGCTTTTGTCTTACGTCCGGATCATCGGAAAACGGCTGTCCTCCTCCTCCGATACAGCCGCCGGGGCAGCACATGACTTCGATAAAGTGATAGGGGCTGTTTCCCTTTTCTATATCCTCCAATACTTCCCTTATGTTCCCCAGTCCATGTATAACTGCCACCGAGAGCTTCATATCCCCTATGTTTACACCGGCTTCCTTAATGCCTGGCAGATTCCTCACCTGATGAAATTCCAAATCCCTTAGCTCTTCACCTGTTAATATTTCATAGGCAGTTCTTAAGGCAGCCTCCATAACCCCGCCTGTATTGCCGAATATAGCACCGGCACCGCTTCCCGGCCCAAAAGGTTCATCAAAACTGTATTCGGCGCCCGATAAGAGATCTATGCCTGCCTCCTTAAGCATGGCTCCTAGCTCCCTGGTAGTCAGCACTGCGTCAACATCACGGTAACCGCTTGAGTACATCTCAGGCCGTTGACTTTCATATTTCTTGGCAGTACAGGGCATGACTGATACGGTAAATATTCTGTCTGCCGATATTCCAAGCTTTTGTGCATAATAGGTTTTAATAAGAGCGCCGAACATCTGCTGAGGCGATTTGCATGTTGAAAGGTGATCTGTAAGATGCGGGAAGAAATATTCAAGGTAGTTTATCCAGCCGGGGCTGCAGGATGTTATCATGGGCAACGACCTGCCCTCATCTATTCTTTGAATGAGCTCGCTGACTTCTTCCATTATGGTTAAATCAGCGGAAAAATTGGTATCAAACACCCTGTCAAAGCCCAGCCTTTTCAAGGAAGAAACCAATTTTCCGGTAACGGAAGTTCCAGGTTCCAGTCCAAAAATTTCACCAATGGACACCCTCACTGCAGGGGCAGCCTGCACCACTGTATAAATCCGGGGATCCTCAAGTGCCCTCCATACCCTGTCCACATCGGTTTTTTCGGTCAGTGCTCCGGTGGGACAAACATTAATGCACTGTCCGCACTGTACACAAGGTGATTTCATAATGAACGCCCTTCCCGCTGGAGCAATAACCGTATTGAAGCCGCGTCCTATAGGTGCAATAGCATTAACCCCCTGTATCTGGCTGCATACTGTAACACAACGCCTGCAAAGTATGCATTTGGCTGAATCCCTGACCACCGCCGGTGATTCATCATCAATAATTCTGGGGCTGGGTTCACCTTCATATCTAATCTGCTGCACGTTCATCTGCACGGCCAGTTTTTGCAGCTCACACTGATTGTTCTTTTCACAGGTCAGGCACTCATCAGGCGGATGATCAGACAATATGAGCTCCAGTATAGTCTTTCGGGCACGCCTTACCCTGGCAGTATGGGTGAAAACCTCCATATCCTCTTCCACCCTGGTTATACAGGCAGGTATCAGGGTTCTGGCGCCTTTTACCTCTACCACGCATATCCTGCATGATCCTATTTCATGAACTCCTTCCATGCTGCACAGGGAAGGAATGTAAAAGCCCGCCTTCCTGGCTGCCTGAATTATGGTCATATCAGGCTCAACCGCAACCCTTATGCCGTTAATTTTCATATACATTAAACTCTCCCCCTTACTCAGCATCACAGCGCAGGCAGCGAAGAGCTTCCCGCCGACAGGCCTCTTCATCAAAGGGCAATTCAATTTCGTCAAAGTTGGTCTTTCTCACTTCCGGATTGAGAACAGGCACCTTAAGTCTTTCCTGTTCATGTTCTATAATGGAAGCATAAATCTGCCGCTTTCCGGCCTGCTGACCTTTTTCAATTTCCTCCTGATTCCCTCCAAGATATTTATCTATGGAGAGGGCGGCCTTCCTGCCGTCTGCAATAGACTGTATAACGGTATCAGGCCCGCGGATGCAGTCACCGCCTGCAAACACGCCTTTTAAAGAAGTCTCCAGCGTATCAGGATTGATCTTAAATGTTTTCCAGCGGGTAAATTCTATTCCTTCAAAGCCTTCTGCCTCGCCCTGTGCCCCTATTGCTATAAGCAGGGTATCAGCGTCCATTTGGAATTCCGAACCTCTAATGGGTACAGGTTTTCTCCTGGCAGAATCATCAAATTCACCCTTGGCCATCCGAATACACCATACACCTTTCATATTGCCGCATTCATCCACCATAATTTCCAGGGGCGCAATATATTCATATAATCTGACGCCTTCTTCTGCAGCATGAATTTTCTCTTCGGGAAGGGCCGGCATATCCCACTTGCTTCTTCTGTAAAGGATGGTTACCTCCTTAGCCCCCAGCCTCATGGCTGAACGTGCGGAATCAAAAGCTGTGCTGCCTCCGCCGACAACGATAACTTTTTCACCGATTTGAGGCCTTTCTCCCTCATTAATGCGGCGCAAAAATTCCAGTGCAGTCATTACTCCCCCTGCATCCTCGCCCTTAATACCAAGTTTTACCGGCTGCTGCGCGCCTATTCCAAGGAAAACTGCATCAAAGTTCTTTCTAATTTCATCCAGACTTAAATCCTGACCTGCTTTCATTCCGGTTATAACATTAACTCCCGAATTCAGTATGATATCAATTTCTTTCTGAAGCACATCATTAGGCAGCCTGTAAGGAGGAACAGCGTAGTTAAGCATGCCTCCCAGCTTGTCTGATGCTTCAAAGATGGTAACCTCATATCCCCATATGGCAAGGTAATATGCTGCAGTGAGCCCCGCAGGTCCTCCGCCTATTATTGCAACTCTCTTCCCTTTACGGGGTATGTTATTTAATTCCGCATCGAAATAGAAGGCTTCAGCGTGTTCAAGTTCATAATCGGCGGCAAATCGTTTTAAGCTGCGTATGGCCATAGGCTCATCCAGCTGGTCTCTTCTGCATCTTTCTTCGCACGGATGGGTGCAAAGCCTGCCGCAAACCGAAGGAAATGGATTTTTTTCTCTTATGGAACGCACCGCATCCATATACATGCCCCTCTGTATATACTCGATGTACCTTGGTACATCCACATCTGCCGGGCAGGCATTCCGGCACGGGGCCGTAAACAAGGATGCACAGACTGATGCCCTGCAGTACTTGGAATTTATGTGTTCCTCATACTCATTTCTGAAATATCGAATGGTATTCAGTACAGGGTTAGGTGCTGTCTGGCCCAGGCCGCAAAGGGCGGTGTCCATTATATCCTCGCCCAGCTCAATCAAGGTATCGATGTCTTCCCTGCTGCCTTTTCCTTCACTGATCCTCTTAAGCATCTCCAGCATACGCTTGGTTCCCATTCTGCATGGTATGCATTTGCCGCAGGATTCATCCTGGCAAAAATCCAGAAAGAATTTGGCCAGGTCCACCATACAGGTGTTCTCATCCATAACAATAAGACCGCCTGAACCCATTATGGTGCCCCACTCCCTGAGCGATTCGTAATCAACCGGCACATTTAGGCCGCCGGCCGGAATACAGCCTCCGGAAGGGCCGCCGGTCTGAGCTGCTTTGAAATTCTTTTTGCCGATAATTCCTCCGCCGATATCGAAAATTATATCCCCCAGGGGGGTGCCCATGGGCACTTCCACCAGCCCTGTGTTTACTGCCTGACCCGCCAGGGCAAATACCTTGGTGCCGGGACTCCTTTCTGTACCTATGCTTCTGAACCACTTCGGACCTTTTAGTATTATGGAAGGCAGATTGGCATAAGTTTCAACATTATTTATAACAGTAGGTTGGTTCCACAGCCCTTCCTGGGCCGGATAGGGGGGTTTGGGCCTGGGTTCGCCCCTCCTGCCTTCCAGTGAAGCCAGGAGGGCCGTCTCCTCCCCGCATACAAAGGCTCCGGCTCCCACCCGTATTTCCAGGTCAAAAGCAAAACCGCTGCTGAATATGTCTGAACCCAGCAAGCCGTACTTTCTGGCTTGTTCTATGGCCTTTTGAAGGTGTTCAACCGCCATGGGGTATTCAGCCCTTATATAAACATATCCCTGATTTGCGCCTATAGCATATCCGCAAAGAGCCATTCCTTCAATCAGAGAATGCGGGTCCCCTTCTATTATGCTTCGGTCCATGAAAGCTCCCGGATCACCTTCATCAGCATTGCAGACAACATATTTGGGCCTTCCTTGAGCTTTGGCCGTAAACTCCCACTTAAGTCCTGTGGGGAAGCCTGCTCCGCCTCTTCCCCGCAAACCGGATTCCTTAACCAGCCTGATAATATCTTCAGGCTTATGCTGCGTAAGGGCTTTTGCAAAAGCAAAATACCCGTCAAAAGCTATATACTCCTCTATGCTGAGAGGATCAATCAAACCTACATTTCTAAGGGCGATCTTCATTTGACGTGTAAAGAATGGGATCTCGTGTATTGCAGCCGCAGGTTCATCGGAATAGGGATCACGGTAGAAATACTCCTTAACAGGCACGCCCTCATACAGGTGTTTTTCAACAATAATATCCACATTTTCCGGCTTGAGGCCGCAGTAGAATATGCCTTCGGGATACACTATCATCATCGGTCCCAAAGAACAGGGCCCCATACAACCTGTAACTACCACTTTTATCTCTGATTCCAGTCCCCTTTTCTTTATGCTGTCTATAAGCCTGTCTCGTATAATATGGCACCCTGAAGACTGACAGCCTCCGCCGCCGCATACCAGTACATGATTACGGTAAAATTCCATCAGAGCATCACATCCTTTCCATTCAATGTCCAGGCTTCTATTACACGCTCGTTTAATACATACTCCGCCAGCAGTATCCGTGCTCTTTCAGGAGTAACCCTGCAGTAAGTAACCGGCCTGTACCCTCGCTTCTTTAGGACTACCAGCGGTTCATATGCACAAAAGCCTGCACAGCCCCTCTTTTTTAGTACGACATTGTACATGCCTCGCTGCAGTATCGACTCCTCCATTGCCTTTATTACATCCAGCATGCCTGCAGCCTGGCTGCATATTCCCATCTGGACTTCTACGGTTATAAGGTCCTCTCTTTCAGTTTCCCTGATTCTGTTCAGTGCTTGTTCTTTCAAGGCATAATAGGATTGCATGGGTGCCATAGTTACCCTCCTTTCCCTGTTTTTTCAATAAGATCGGTAATAACCTTTTTCGTTTTATCGGGCTTCATCCTGGTATAAACCGTGTCATTCACAGTTATTACCGGCCCAAGTCCGCATGCGCCCAGGCAGCGGACTACTTCAATGGTGAACATCCCATCCGGCGTAGTATCGCCTGCCTCAATTCCCAGTAACTCCTGAAGCTGTTCAACTATCTTGTCTGCTCCCCTTACATAACAAGCCGTCCCCTTGCATACACCAATGACGTATTTTCCTTTGGGTTTTTCAGAAAACAAGGCATAAAAGCTTATAATGCTGTTTACTTCACTTAGCGGGATGTTCATTGCATTTGAAACTCTTTGCTGCACCCACATGGGAAGATGACCCAGTTCATTTTGGATTTCGTGCAAGACCGGAATTAGCGCCCCCGGCTTTTCCCTGTACGCCGCTATTATTTTCTCCACCTTTTGATCCAAACCGGTCTCCATTTGTTGTGCCTGCATTTTACATACCCCCTGCATGAAAATTAATCCATATCTGTAATAATCTGTAAGCATTGACTGTGCCAGATTAGATTGTTAAACATTTGACAATTGTGGCAATGTTATGCTGCTTCTAAAATAAGGTAGTTTGATGTCTGGTTAAGCTTCGAGAGCTAATACGAGAACTGTTGCGTATAGACTGAAACATGTATAAAGTAAAAGAATCTGAATGGTATGAAGGTTTTTTTCCATGATCTGCATTTGATACTGAGCAATTATTTTGCTGCATTTATAAAATTGTTTACTTTATTATACTATATGATTATACATAATTGTACCATAATTATGATTTTTCTTGATAATAATTTTTTAAAAATATACGCTGCAAAGATTTGTTATACTCTCCTGCTTGAGTTTTATATTCTGAATATAGTATTATTAGTTATTG
>FZPS01000216.1_pt372 | contig 11334 bp, 13 predicted proteins | sample 1817821 | NCBI WGS metagenome assembly FZPS01 (sample SAMEA104158645, study PRJEB21678) | metagenome | place: Germany | collected 2015-04-21 | reverse complement strand
ACATCGTATTCTATGGCTAGGTGGAGGTTATCGTAAATGTTTTGGGCGTGGAGGACTGAGAAATATCTTGAATTATTGATGGTATTGGAATAGAACAGCCTTGTAAAAGGGTCTCTAAGATTGTAGTATCTAATGTTTTGCTTGGAGAATAGGTATTGGGAATAGATATTGGGCTGGTAGGCATACTCCCTCCCTAGTCTATAATTGATTGGCTTATGGGGGGAACCATCTGTAGAAAGGTCTTGGTAGAAACCTCTATTGGGGTGGTGTATAGGATTGATCAGGTGGATATCGTATTCGTTTTCTGGAACTAGGTGGAACTCACCCTCTTCTATGGGATAGACCGTGTATTTGGGTAAAAAAATACTTGTATCCCCTATTAGGGCTATGGAATCTGATTGAGCATAGCCTAATAGGGAAACAAGTAGTATAAATAAAAAACTTAAACCTTTATGAGTTCTCACTTAAAAATCTTTCTGCATCAATTGCAGCCTTACATCCCGAACCCGCTGCAGTGATTGCTTGACGATAGATATTATCTTGAACATCTCCTGCTGCAAACACTCCAGGAATATTTGTATAAGATGTGCCGTCCTTGGTGATAATATATCCCTCAGGGTTGGTCTCTATATAGTCCTTAAAGATGTCAGAATTAGGGTGATGCCCTATTGCAAGGAAGAATCCATTAAGCTCAACCTGCTTTAGCTCTCCAGTCTTGGTGTTTTCGAGCATTACTCCCGTAACTCCACTATCATCTCCCAAAACCTCTATTGGCTTATGATTCCAAACTATCTCTATCTTATCATTCTTAAACACCCTGTCTTGCATTGCCTTAGAGGCTCTAAACTCATCCCTTCTTACAAACATATATACCTTCTCGGCAAAATTGGCTAGGTAGGAAGCTTCTTCGCAAGCTGTATCACCACCGCCAACTACTCCAACCACTTGGTTGCGGTAGAAGAAACCATCACAGGTTGCACATGCGCTAACGCCCTGACCTCTATACTTGGCTTCAGACTCTAGGCCCAACCACTTGGCTGAGGCTCCTGTGGAGATAATTACTGTATCTGCTATTATTACCTGTCCTGAGTCGGTCTCCGCCCTGAACGGCCTTTCTGAGAAATCGACCTTATTGACGATATCATATCTGATTTCTGTTCCGAAACGCTCAGCCTGAGCCTTTAGGTCTTCCATCATCTCAGTACCTGATATACCCTCTGGATATCCAGGGAAATTATCTACATCGGTTGTAATTGTAAGCTGTCCACCTGGCTGCATTCCTTCGATTAACAGCGGTTTAAGGTCGGCTCTTGAAGCATATATTGCGGCTGTATAGCCTGCAGGACCAGAGCCTATGATTAGGCATTTTGTTCTTTCTTGCTTATCCATATTTTAATCTCATTAATTATTTTCTATTTGCAAAACTATGAAAAATATCCGTATAATTCTTATATAACTTATCTATAATGCTATTTATTTTATTTATTACTTTAATCTAATTGTTTTTTTACTATCTTTGTAGGTTGATATGGACAGTGAGTCCACGAACTCATAACTAAAACTTTATATGAAGCATTTATTACTATACTTATTATTGATACTTAATTCGACCTTGGTTTATTCCAAACCAATACTGCCCGACGATTTGGTGAATACTAAGTCGAAATATAGTGATTCTTATGTAGCTAATCCCGATAATATACTTTCTCACCATGCTGTGCTAAGGATTGACTCCATTCTCTACATCCTTGAGCAAGAGACCTCTTCGGAGGTGTTGGTAATTGCTATCAAGGATATTGGTCATTATTCCGCACATGCTTATGCCTTGGAAGTGTTTGAGAAATGGGGTATTGGTAAAGAAGGAAAGGACAATGGAGCCATATTGATTCTTGCTCTTGATAATAGGGAGACCTTCATCCTTACCGGCTATGGACTAGAAGGAGCTTTGACAGACGCTAAGGCCACAAGGGTTGTAAATAATATTATCAATCCTTATTTTGGTAAGGGTGATTTTGATAGGGGTATGATTGAGGGAGTGGCGGCTATTTCGGATATAATTAGGAAGGAAAGCGATGAGCATGGTTTCTATGAGGGAGTTGCTCAGAATAGAAAGCTTAGCTCTTTTATGATGGTCTACCTTATTCTTACCGTTCTGCTTATTATCTATGCTAGCTACAAGATACTTAAGAGTATTAATAGCATCCCTAGGATTGAGAAGACGGAAAGAATCACTAGGTTTAAGTCGGCTATGTTTCCTTGGCTAATACTAGGGATTTTCTTCCCAATACTACTATTATATATAGGACTATGGTATCAGTTTGTCTTTAAGCCGAGGGCTAGACGCTCCACAATCAAATGTGATAGATGTAGTAATAAGATGAATAAGCTCTCAGATAAGGATGGAAAGCAATATCTCCTACCCTATCAAAGCCTTGAGAAAAGACTTCGCTCCAAGGACTACGATGTTTGGCTATGTAATAATTGTGGAAACACAAGGGTCTATGGTTTTGACTATAGGTTTACGCCCTATTCGACCTGTGAGGTTTGTAAGGCTAAGACAAAGAGCATGGTTAAGGAGAGGGTGGTCAAAAATCCAACCCTATTAAACGAGGGTTTAGGACAAAAAGAGTATCTTTGCAGAAACTGTGGAAACAGAACCAATAAGCAATATAGAATACCTAAGGCCGGTCCAGCTATTGCTGGCGGTGCAATGGGTGGGCTATTAGGAGGTGGAAGAAGAGGTGGAGGCATGCCTGGCGGCGGAAGCTGGGGAGGCGGTCGCACAGGAGGTGGCGGCGGTGGAGGAAGGTTTTAGAGATATAGAAACAAAAAAGAGATAGAATTAAAGACTTAAAAATTATAGATATATGAAAAGAACGAATCTTATACTATTAATTAGTATTATAACAATTGCAGTTATTTGGGGTATTACCAAATATAATGGTCTTGTAACAAAGGAAGAGGCCTGTACTCAACAATGGTCTAAGGTGGAGAGTCAATATCAGAGAAGGCTCGACCTTATTCCTAATCTTGTAAACACCGTAAAAGGCTATGCAAGCCATGAGCAGGAGACTCTAACGCAGGTGATTGAAGCACGTAATCAGGCTTCTCAAGCAAAGGTAGACCCTGAGAACATGACACAGGAGGAGCTTAATAATTACCAAGCTACTCAGGCTCAACTCAAGTCTTCTTTGGATAGATTAATGGTGGTTGTGGAAAGATATCCCGACCTCAAAGCAAATCAAAACTTCTTGGAGCTTCAGTCTCAGCTAGAAGGTACGGAGAATAGGATTGCTGTTGAGAGACATCGCTTTGCAGACTATGTAAATGCGTATAACTCAAGTATACGTCGATTCCCTACCAATATTCTAGCCAAGCTATTCTCATTTGATAGAAGGGCATATTTTGAAGCAGAACAAGGAGCCGAAACCTCACCAAAGGTTGAATTTTAGGACTAAACATGGAAGAAACTAATAAAACAAATAAACCCACACATAAGACTGTTTCTGTCAAAGGAATGTATGAGGACTGGTTTTTGGACTATGCCTCTTATGTTATTCTGGAGAGGGCTGTACCCCACGTAAACGATGGCTTAAAGCCTGTTCAGCGTAGGATACTCCACTCTTTGAAGGAGCTGGATGACGGAAGATATAATAAGGTTGCGAATGTGGTTGGTAATACTATGAAATACCATCCACACGGAGATGCTTCTATTGGAGATGCTCTTGTGCAGCTTGGACAAAAAGAACTATTAATTGACTGCCAGGGTAACTGGGGTAATATATTGACTGGCGACAGTGCAGCAGCACCTAGGTATATTGAAGCAAGGCTTTCGAAGTTTGCTTTGGATGTTGTATTCAACCCAAAGACTACTAATTGGACTCCTTCTTACGATGGAAGGAACCAAGAACCAGAAACCTTACCAATTAAGTTCCCTCTCCTTCTTGCTCAAGGAGTTGAGGGTATTGCTGTTGGTCTTGCTTGCAAGATTCTTCCACATAATTTCAATGAATTAATCCAGGCCTCAATATCCATACTCAAGGGTGAAGACTTCGAAATCTATCCCGACTTCCTAACGGGTGGAATGATTGATGTAGAAAGATATAACGACGGTCTCAGAGGTGGAAGAGTAAGGGTGAGAGCAAGGATTAGGATGGAAGATAATAGAACCCTTGTTATTACGGAGCTTCCATTCGGGGTTACTACCACCAAGCTAATTGACTCTATTATTAGGGCAAATGATAGGAATAAGATTAAGATTAGAAAGATTGATGATAATACGGCACAGGATGTTGAGATAATCATCCATCTTCCTGCCGACACCTCGCCTGACCAAACCATAGACGCCCTTTATGCTTTTACAGATTGTGAGATTTCTATTTCTCCTAACTCTACTGTAATTGATGATTATAAGCCCAGGTTCTTGGGAGTAAAGGAAATACTTAGAGTCAATACTCAAAACACCTTAGACCTTCTTAAGAAGGAGCTTGAGATTGCCTTGAAGGAGTTGCAAGAAAGATGGCATTGGATATCTCTTGAAAGGATATTTATAGAGAATGAAATCTATGAAAAGATTAAGCCTTGTACTACTGACGACTCTATTAATAAGACTATATTCGAAGGGCTTAAACCTTTTGTAAAAGACCTTATGAGAAAGGTTAGCTTGGAGGATGTGCTAAAGCTTAGGAAGATACCTATTGATAGGATATCCAAATATAATGCAGACAAGGCCAATGATATACTTATTAGTGTTGAGGATGATATTGAGCAGGTGAAAAGCGACCTTGACTCATTGATTGACTACGCTATTAATTACTTTAAGAATATACTAAAGAAATATGGCAAAGGCAGAGAGAGAAAGACTGAGATAAGAAGCTTCGACACCATTGAAGCTCAGGCAGTGGCCGTTGCTAACGAAAAGCTATATTGCGACTATAAAGAAGGCTTTGCGGGTTATAAGTTTAGGGAGGGAGAATATGTGGTTGACTGTTCCAATCTAGACGATATTATTGCCATTAAGAGAGATGGTAGCTTCGTGGTGAAAAGGGTTCAAGAGAAGGACTTCTTTGGAAAAGACATTATACATATAGATGTGTTTAGGAGGAATGACGAAAGAACAGTATATAACTTAATCTACCATGACGGAGCAACTGGAAGAGCTCATATCAAAAGGTTTTTTATAACAGGGGTAATTAGGGACAGGGACTATACTCTTACCAATGAGGCCAAGGGAACCAAGGTTTTATATCTAAGCGTCAATCCAAACGGAGAGGCAGAAACCGTTACTGTTAACCTAAGGTCGAGACCTAAGCTAAGAATAACAGAACTCGAGGTAGATTTCGCAGATACTGAGATTAGGGGAAGGGGAACCAAGGGTAATATCCTTACTCGCAACCAGGTTAGAAGGGTTGTGATGAAGGGAGAAGGTGTATCTACTCTCGGTGCAAGAAAGATATGGTTCGATGATAGCGTAAACAGGTTGAACGTTGAGGAAAGAGGTGAGTTCTTAGGTAAGTTTTCAGGAACAGATAGGATATTATCCGTCTATTCTGACGGTAGCTATAGGCTGACCGGTTTCGACCTTAATACTCATTTCGATGATAAGCTGATATTGATTGAAAAGTTCAACCCAGAGAAATACCTAAGCGTTGTTTATTTAGATGAAGATAAGGTTAATTACTATGCTAAGCGTTTCTTAATTGAGGATAGTGATAGGATTATTGACTTCTTAGAAAGCCAAGAGGGAAGTAAGCTTACTTATGCCTTCTTGGATTGGTATCCTATGATTGAGATTCAAGAATATGACCCTAAGAAAAAGGAGAAGCTTGAACCAAAAGTTATTAATATCGAAGAGCTTACCGACCTTACTAGATATAGAGCAAAGGGTAAGAGGTTGAGTAGGGTTGAAATTAAGAAGATAAAGGTATTGGAGCCTCTTAAGAAAGAGGGCGAAGAAGAGGAGGATATAGAGATAACGGAGAAGAAGACTGAGGAGAAAAAAGAAATAGAGTTAAATAATAATCAAAATAGAAATGATGATGATTTCAAACAAGGTGAATTATTCTAAGAATCTTATTGCTGGCCTAATGCTAGTGGTATTAGCCTTTTATTCCATGGATGCTTATTCACAAAAGCATGCGTTGGAATTTAGGAATAATCAATATAATAAGAATAAGAAGGATACTATAATCATTGACTTCCAAAACAATATATTTCGTGATAGCGATAAGCTTGGCTTGATTAAACAGTTTGAAAGCTTGGAAGCAAGCCATCAAGAAGAGCTTATAAATAAGTATATAAAGGTTGCGACTAAGGTCAATGACTCAATCCTATTCGATATTATAAAGACTAGGATTAAAGAATCCTTAGAGGGTTATGACTTTTGTATTATTGATTCTAGTATTAGCTTAGAGCATCCAAGCAAGAACGTACACTACCTAAGCCTAATACAGATTGAGATGGAGGAGGTAAACTATTTTGATACTATATTTGGAAGCAATCCATCTCAGATGTTTGCTAAGGAAATAACGGGGATTAATCTAAATTTATGGCTAAGCTATAAGCAAGCAAGTAGTAGTAGTAGTAGTAATAATAATGATAATAATAAAGAGATAATCTTCTATCATTCCAATGGATTCTATCCTTATATGTATGGCGACCTCGTGGTGTCGAATGGAGAGCTCTATGCTCAATATGATTTAGAAGAAACCAACCCTAATCATTTCTATAATCTTGCATACAAAAACTCGGGCCTAGTGGCACAATACTTCTTCAACTTCTTAATGAATAAATATGTGTATCAAAACACTGAAGATGAAGACAAGTATTATTACTCAATAGACCCGAGCACCAAGACCATCTACTACGATGATGAGCCTTTCGATATGTTCGAAGTTCTCTAAACTCTTTCTTCTATAGCCTTAGCTAACTCGTCAAATAAGGACTTCATAGGAGTAGAATCATCTAAGAATAGATTATGTTCTGAGGTTTCTTCTTTGGATTCTTCAAGAATCAAAGGAAGCTGTATTAATAATTTAGTAAAAAACTCTTTTGCCATCTTCTCTCCCCCACCCTTACCGAATAGGTAGTATTTCTCATCAGGGTGATTCTTTGGAGTAAACCAAGACATATTCTCTACAATACCAATAAACGGTATAGCAAAGGCTTGGTTAGTAAACATTTCTGCACTCTTTCTTGCATCTACAATGGAAAGTATGGAAGGAGTTGTAACAATAATAGAACCATCAATCCTAATATCCATAAGTGTAGTTAGGTGAACATCACCCGTCCCTGGAGGAAAGTCTACAATAAGGTAGTCAAGCTCTCCCCAAACCACATCCTCAAACATCTGCTTAACAGCATTGGCCGCAAGAGGTCCACGCCATATAATGGCTCTTTCTTCTGGCACCATAAATCCCAAAGACATTAATTTTAGGCCATGTTTTTCAATTGGGTCGATACGGGTTTTGCCGTTTTCCTCATATTGATTGAGGTTTTGCATACCCATACCAAACATTGCTGGCATAGAAGGACCATAGATATCAGCATCAATAAGCCCTACCTTTTTGCCCATTCTCGACAGTCCTAAGGCAATATTGGCCGCTACTGTCGATTTACCAACACCTCCTTTACCAGAGGCTACAACGATAACATGCTTTATCGATTTCAATTGATTTTTTTCCATATTTCTATATCTTTATACTAGTTGTTCATTACCAAATCGTAGGCCTTTCTAATTATATTGGCCGACTCAGACTCCGGACTATGGTCAATAATGGACCTGCCCGCAATCATCGCATCAATAAACGACCTATCAAAAGGTAATAACCCAATTATTTCAATATTATTCTCTTTAGCGTAAACTTTAATCTTTTCTGTTATCTCTAGATTAAGGTCGGACTTATTTATAATTAAGTAGACCTTCTCAACATGAGTCTTTGCCACCCTAACAGCCCTCTCCAAATCGCTAATACCCGAAAGCGAAGGCTCTGTAATTAGAACCAGCTTATCAACACCAATAATGGTGGATATATAAGGACAGCCAATTCCCGGAGGTCCGTCCAATATGGTGGTTGCAATACCCTTAACCCTTGACTCTTCTCTAGCAATCTCTCTAATATGACTGATAAACTTACCCGAGTTCTCCTCACCTGGTGACATTCTTCCATAAACAATAGAGCCATAAGCAAAATCGCCTAAATATATCCTACTATCGTCATTCTCAATCATCTTAATAGCCTCTTCTGGACATTCTCTATAACATAGAGCGCACCCATCACAGGATATCTCATCAATTATATACTTCTGGTCAATAATATTGATTGCATCGAATTGACAAAGCGATCTACATAGGTCGCAGCTAGTACATTTATCATTATCAATCACCGCAAACCTTCCAGAAACATAATTAGATTCTTTTTGGTTCTCAGGCTCAAAAATCAAATACATATTAGCTGCATCCACATCACAATCAATAGCCATAATATTCTCACTCAGGGATATAAACGCCGAAGCTATAGACGATTTACCTGTACCACCCTTACCACTAACAAAAGCTATTTCCATAATTCCACAATGTTTTTATAAATATTCAAGAACTCGTCTCTCGCCTCTTCCAAATGCTTAGAAGCAATCTCACCCTTGGAATAATGTCTTGCAATCTCCTCAGAATAAGGAATCCTACCCAAAATAGGAATATTCTTGCTCTTAAGATATTTCTCAAGCTCATCATCACCAATATCGTAACGATTGATAATAACACCAACACTAAGGTCCATAGACTCCAGGGTCTCAACAGCCTGCTTCAAGTCGCTTAGTCCAAAAGGCGTAGGTTCAGCAACCAAAATAGTATGGTCTGCCCTATTAGCAGTCTGGATAAAAGGACAGGAAGTACCCGGTGAAGAATCAATCAACATATAGTCGTAGTTGAGCTTATTAGCACTTGCAATAGTCGACTTGATAATTGGGATAGAGGCTACCCTACCCTCATTCATCCTACCTTCAATATAGGTATTCGAATCCTTATCCTCAAAGAAATTAGTCTTACCAATCTCAGCCTCAGAGTCTTCAATAGCCCCAAACTTGCAAGCAACGCTACAGGCAATGCAACCATGACATAGGTCATCCAATAGTCTAATCTGCTTGATTTCTGGCACATAGAATATTGCATTATACTCACAATACTCCTCACATTTGCCACAGAAAGTACATTTATCCTTATGGAAAATAGGCCTATACTCAAATAAGTCTTCCGAATCCTTCTCTTCCAATTCATAAAAGAGCAGAGTATTAGGACATTCTACATCAGTATCCACCAATACCGTATTGTGGTTTTTGGAAAGAAAGATATGGTGGAGATTAGTTGCAACAAAGGTTTTACCCGTCCCTCCCTTACCACTTGCAATAGCTAGTCTCATCCTAATGGTCACAAGCATTTTCCCCTGTAGAAAGGGTATTATTCAAAAACGCCTCAACAACCATATTAGGGTCATTAGACTCAACTCCAATATAGAGCTTGATACCCTCCTTTTGGAATAGAGCAATAGCCTTTTGTCCAATACCACCACATATAACCTCAGTAGCACCCTGCTCTTTAATCCAAGCAGGATACACACCAGGCTCATGACGTGGAGGCGAAACAAACTCATGAGCAATCATCTTGCCATCTTCAATATCGGCAAAATAGAACTTCTCACAATGACCGAAATGAGAGCAAAGCTTTCCATTATTGGTCGGAATCGCAATACGTCTCTTCATTACCTATTCCCTCCTCGTCTTCTACCCATTCCACCACCTTGACCCTGACCTCTGCCAGCTCCTCTAGCCTGTCCTCTACCTCTACCTTGACCAGCACCCTGACCACGACCCATTCCGCGTCCTTGTCCAGCGCCAGTCATTCCTTGGTTTCGTCCTCTTTGATTAATAATAATTTCTGTATTAGGATTAGCATTTGTTACACAATCACCCATCCCACGGCCAGTACCGCTTCCTAGACCTTCTGGTCCTGTTCCATCTCTTCTTGGCATAATAATTTTGTTTTTAGTTGTTTATTTAATTAATTCTATAATCTTCTCAATCGTATAATCCTCCTTATACATAATCATTTGAATATTAAGTTCATTCATAAGGTCCTTAATCTTAAAGCCGAACTCACCCGAGACAGCCTTTTCGACCCCATGAGAAGCAATAAGCCTAACCGCAGCCGGGCCTGCCCCATCATTAACATTCTTATTAGGATTCTCTACAAATTCAACCTCACCATTTTCAGTATTATAAATTGCGAAATACGCACATCTACCAAAACGCGGGTCCAATCTGCTATCCATACTCTTTCCAGTACTTGTAATTGCTATTTTCATATTTATTTGTTTATTTGTTGATTTGTTGATTTGTTTAGTTATCAAAATCTAAAGCCGTACCAATATTATCACTACTACATATAGGGCAGAGAATCTCTCTCTCTCTTCCAGTAAGGTTGAAGATTGCCGAACAATCCTCACATTTTAGCATCTCCTCATCGAATCTCACATTTCCACCTTCAATAATAATCTGCCTACCCTCCACAAAAGCCTTAGCAATCTTACGGCGAGCCGACAAGTATATCCTAGTAAAAGTAGGACGAGACACCTTCATAAATCCAGCAGCCTCCACCTGAGTAAACATTTCGTAATCCATCAGCTTCAACGCCTCATACTCCTCATGGTGCATAATCACAGCATTGGCCCTATGAGCCATTCTCATCCTTCTATTCCTTCCATGCGGCCTAAAACCCTCCACATTCGGAATACTCGTTATCATTCTTATTTTCTTCGGTCTCGACATTATATTAGGTTCTAAATTCAATGCAAAGATATGAACATTTGTTCAATTCTCCAAACATTTCCACAACTATCTTTTGAACCTATGTTCATTAGCCCACAATAACACAACCCTAACCCCCTAAGTTACAGAGATATAATAATGATAGATTATTTTTACTTAAGCTATTGATTTGTTTAGTTGTTGATGCGTTTATTTGTTGAGTTGTTGATTTGTTGAGTTGTTGAGTTGTTGAGTCGTTGAGTTGTTTGAACTATGATTCTGATGATGTAAAGCCCATATATATTGATAATACTTCCTATATAAAGCTATTCTAGCCTTCGTAAGTTAATAAGATAATAAGACCTCAAATTCTTATCGGAGAATAAAAAACTCTTCTCGGAGATCAGTAAATTGTTCTCGGAGAAGAGTTTTCTCTTATCGCACTTTAATTATTTATTATCGCACTTTAATTATTTATTATCGCACTTTAATTATTTATTATCGCACTTTAATTATTTATTATCGCACTTTAAT
>FZPS01000081.1_pt537 | contig 11337 bp, 10 predicted proteins | sample 1817821 | NCBI WGS metagenome assembly FZPS01 (sample SAMEA104158645, study PRJEB21678) | metagenome | place: Germany | collected 2015-04-21 | reverse complement strand
GGTGGGCCACTTCGGTTTCCTTTCTTTTGAATTCGTCGTTCAAAGATCAGAAAAACAGATTTGGCCCACCACTACAAGGCTGGGGTTGGGGGCCTGTGTTCTGGCTCGGTTCCCTCGCCTTCTCTCCGGCCCCCAACCCTAATCAGTTCAAATTTGAATTTACAGAAAGAACGTTACACCCCCGAGGAAGCTAAATCATCAATTGGAGATCTTCCATGACTGATCCCCCCGCCGCCACGCCCAAAACCGAACTCCTCATCTACCAGGCCGAGGACGGGCGCACCCGCATCCAGGTGCGGCTGGAAGATGAAACCGTCTGGCTCACCTAGGCGGACATGGCCCAACTCTTTCAGACAACTCCACAGAACATCACCCTTCATCTCAAAAATATCTTTCAGGAAGGGGAGTTAGACGAGGCGGCAACTTGTAAGGATTTCTTACAAGTTCAAAGCGAAGGGGAAAGGCAGGTTCAACGCTTACGCAAATTCTACAATTTGGATGCCATCATTTCTGTGGGCTACCGTATCAAGAGCCATGTTGCCACCCGCTTTCGCCAATGGGCCACGCAACGGCTACGGGAATATATCGTCAAGGGTTTTACCCTGGACGATGAGCGGCTCAAGCAGGCAGGCGGCGGCAATTATTTCGACGAGTTGCTGGCCCGCATCCGGGACATCCGGGCCTCGGAAAAGGTGTTTTGGCGCAAAGTGCTTGATATCTACGCCACCAGCATTGACTACGACCCGAACACTGAAATGTCCCGCCGTTTCTTCCAAATTGTCCAGAACAAGATGCATTGGGCCGCCCACGGACACACGGCCGCCGAGATCATCGCCGCCCGCGCCGATGCCCGGAAACCGTACATGGGGCTGACTTCCTGGACCGGGGTGAGACCAACCCAGGAGGATATCAACGTTGCCAATAACTACCTGAGCGCCGAGGAACTGGACACGCTCAACCGAATCGTGACCATGTATCTTGATTTTGCCGAGCTTCAGGCATTGAGCCGAAAGCCCATGCACATGGAGGATTGGATCGCCAAGCTGGAAGAATTCCTCAAGGTCAGCGAAAGGGACATCCTCACCCATGCAGGCAGAGTCAGTCACGAGGCGGCCCTTGAGAAGGCAAGGATCGAATATGAAGAATTTCGCAAGCGTACCTTGGAAGAACCTTCGCCGGTGGAGCGTCATTTTATTGCTGCGGTGGAGGAAGTTAAAAAACTGGAAAAGAAAACCCCACGGAGAAGGAGAAAAAAGGATGATTTACGATCTCAGATTGGTGATTGAAAAATGCGCTTTACAATCGGCGAGCATTGATCGTCAATCGGAGATGCTTTTATGCTGACTGCCTTACGAATCGGAAATTTCAAGGCCTTTGCCGAAACTCAGCGGATTCCTGTCCGTCCCCTGACCCTGATCTATGGCGCGAACAGTTCCGGGAAATCGAGCGTACTGCATCCGGTCCGAATGTGAGGTTCTTCTTGTATCCCAAGAATTCCGCCTGATCACGGATTCCCTTTCAGCACAATAATTATGTGGTACTTGTTGTCTTTTTCCTCTGCTTACGGGAAGCCGGAATAGCCACCGAAACAAACTCACAACAAAATCAATCAGGCATGGCCTACTATTTACTTAACGCTATAAATTGTTGGCTACATTAGGAAATTCTAAGAGAAATGTTGGTTCCGGCCATGTTGGCTATCCATTTCGGAGTAACTCCCAAAGGCTGGAATGCGGAGGTGGGGAAAAGGTTGATGGCCGGCGCGCAGGAAAGGGGCGGAGCGGCATGGAGGGGCCTGGGGGAAGGCCCGGATGATGCGTTGGGCCCCCCCAGGCTTTTTAGGGTTGTTACTGTGAAATACGTCAATACCGGCCTAGCGTTTTGCTTTTTTTCAAAAAAACTTTTCCCGGCGCGTTATACTGATAAGAGATGCAACAGGAGCCTCCCCTCGCCCGGCCCGCTCCTGCGGGCCGCGGGGGAAGAGGGCGGGGAACGATCATGGACTGTCTGCGGCTGGGTATCGACGTCGGCTCCACCACCTCGAAGGTGGTGCTGGCCGGGCAGGACGGGCGCGTCCTTTTCTCGGATTACGCCCGGCACCACACCCGCACGCGGGAAACCCTCCTCGGCCAGCTGGAGAGGATCGAGGCCGATTATGGCGACCGCCCCCTGCGGGCGGCCTTCACCGGGTCGGCCGGGATGGGGCTGGCCGAAAACGCCGGGGTCCCCTTCGTCCAGGAGATCATCGCCGCGGCCGCCCTGGCCACCGCGCGCTACCCGGGACTCGGGAGCATGGTCGACATCGGCGGCGAGGACTCCAAGCTGATCCTGTTCGAAGAGGGGCGGGGGCCGGACATCCGGATGAACGGCAACTGCGCGGGGGGGACCGGGGCCTTCATCGACCAGATGGCCGTCCTCCTCGACCGGAGCATCGGGGAACTCGACGAGATGGCCCTCGGGGCCTCGGCCTCCTACCCGATCGCCTCCCGCTGCGGGGTGTTCGCCAAGACCGACGTGCAGAACCTCCTCAGCCGCAGGATCGACCCCGGCGACATCGCCCTTTCGATCTTCGAGGCGGTGGCGGGGCAGATCATCAACTCCCTGGCGCGCGGCCGCACCATCCGGCCGCCGGTCCTGTTCACCGGCGGGCCGTTCACCTGGATCCGCTCGCTCCGCCGGGCGTTCGCCCGGCTGCTCGCGCTGGAGAAGGCCGACATCCTCCTGCCCGAACACCCGGAGCTGTTCACCGCGCAAGGGGCCGCGCACTCCGTCCCGGAAGACTCGCCCCTCCTTTCCCCGGCCGAGCTCGCCCTGCGGATGCGGCGGTCGCGCCCGGCGGCGGCCGCGGGCACCACCCTCCCCCGTCTTTTCGATAGCCGCGAGGACCACGAGCGCTGGGAACGGGAGCGGCCCCGGGTACGGCTCCCCGAGGCCGAGGGCGCGGGGGGCGACTGCTGGCTCGGGATCGACTCGGGGTCGACCACGACCAAGATCGTCGCCATCGACGACGCCGGGGCCATCCGCTTCGAGTTTTACCGCGGCAACCAGGGGCGGCCGCTCGAGACGGTGCTCGAGGGGCTCGAGGAGTTTTCCCGCAGCGGACCGGTGCGCATCCGGCGCGCGGCGGTGACCGGGTACGGCGAGGAGCTGGTCAAGGCGGCGCTCGGGATCGAACTCGGGGTGGTGGAGACCGTGGCCCACTACCTTGCCGCGCAAAAGATCGCGCCGGAGGTGTCGTTCATCCTCGATATCGGCGGGCAGGACATGAAGGCCATCTTCGTGCGCGACGGCGTTCTGGGTAACATCGAGATCAACGAGGCCTGCTCGTCGGGGTGCGGGTCGTTCCTCGAGAATTTCGCCCAAACCCTGGGGTACACCCCCGCCGAATTCTCCCGGCTGGCGATCGGATCGGACGCCCCGTACGACCTCGGTTCGCGCTGCACCGTGTTCATGAACTCGCGGGTGAAGCAGGCGGTCGGGGACGGCGCCACCCCGAGCGACATCGGCGCCGGGCTGGCTTACTCGGTGGTCAGGAACTGCCTCGACAAGGTGCTGCGCATCCGCAACCGGGACGAGATCGGCTCCACGGTGGTGGTGCAGGGGGGGCTGTTCCGCAACGAAGCGGTCCTGCGCAGCCTCGAACTCCTGTCGGGGAAGAGGGTGGTCGTTTCCGACCGGCCCGAACAGATGGGGGCCTACGGGGCGGCGCTGTATGCCCTCGGGCGCGGCGGGGAGAGTTCGTTCATCGGGCTCGACCGGCTGGAGGAGGCCGCAACCCCCGCGACCCGGACCAGCACCTGCGGCGGCTGCGCCAACCGCTGCCGCGTCACCGTCTACCGCTTCGCCCACGGCGGGATCTGCCACAGCGGGAACAAGTGCGAGAAGATCTTCGGGGGGAAGGGAGAGGCCTCCTTCCGCGGCGCCAATATCTTCGACCGCAAGCGTGAACTCCTCTTTCCATCCGCCGGGCCGGCCGCGGGGGAGGAGCGCCCGGAGGCGGATGCGCGGGTGCGCATCGGGATCCCCCGGGTGCTCGACATGTACGAGCATCTCCCCTTCTGGCGCACCCTGCTCGAGGGGTGCGGCTTCCGGGTGGTACTGTCGGACGAGAGCGACCAGGCGCTGTACGAGCAGGGGATCGGGGCGCTGATGTCGGACAACATCTGCCTGCCGGCCAAGCTCGCCCACGGCCACGTGGCCAACCTGGCCGAAAAGGGGGTGGACCGCATCTTCCTTCCCTACGTGGTCTACGGGGAGAAGGAGTTCGAGCAGACCGCCAACAGTTTCAACTGCCCCATCGTCACCGCCTATGCCGAGGTCCTGAAAAACACCTCCCTGCCGCGGGGCGCGGACGCCGTTCCTTTTGATTACCCCCCGGTCGCCTTCCATGACCCCGTGCTGCTCGCCAAGGCCTGCCGGCGCTACCTCCGCACCCTGGGGGTCGGGGAGGCGCGGTTCCGCCGGGCGTTCGACCGGGCGCTCGAGGCGCAGCGGGAGTTCCGCCGGGAACTGGCGGACGCCAACGAGCGGATCCTCCGGCAGGCGCGGAGCCGGGGGGAGACGGTGGTCCTCGTCGCCGGCCACCCCTACCACGCCGACCGGATGGTGCACCAGCAGGTGTCCCAGATGCTGGCCGACATGGGGGTGCACGTGATCAACGAGGACCTCGACACCGGCGCTCATGGGGAGGGGTTCGAGGAATTCTTCGCCGTCGCCCAGTGGGTGTACCCGAACCGGATCCTGCAGGCGGCCTGGTGGGCCGCGCGCCAGTCCTTCCCGCTCGGCCTCATCCAGCTCAACTCCTTCGGCTGCGGCCCCGATTCCTTCATCATGGACGAGGTCCGCGACCTGGCCCGGCGCGCGCGGTTGCCCTTCACCCTCCTCCGGGTCGACGAGATCTCGAGCCCGGGCTCGGTCCGGCTGCGCCTGCGCTCCCTGGTCGAATCGCTCCGGCTCAAGCGCCGGGCGCCGGGCCAGGTCGTGACCGACATCGAGTCGATCGCCCCTCCCTCCTATTTCGGCAGCGCCGAGCGGGAGCGCACCATCCTGGCCCCCTGGTTTTCCGATTTTCATTCCCCCTTCATCCCGCTGATCGGCCGGCAGGCGGGGTACCGGATCGAGAACCTCCCCCCTCCCGACGAGGAGTCGGCGGAGCTGGGGCTCCGGTACGTGAACAACGAGGTGTGCTACCCCGCGATCCTGGTCGTGGGGGACATGATCCGGGCGCTGCAGGGGGGACGCTACGACCCGGCGGAGGTAGCCGTCGGCATCACCCAGACCGGCGGGCAGTGCCGGGCGAGCAACTACATCGCCCTGATCCGGCGGGCGCTCGGCGACGCCGGTTTCGGCGATGTCCCCGTGGTCTCCCTGACGGTGTCGAATGCGGTGGGGGGCCCCAAGCGCGGCTTCGGGCCCGACTGGCTGCGGGCGCTCCGGCCCACCCTGCACTACCTCCTCTACGCCGACGCCCTGTCGCGGATGTACCACGCGACGGCCCCGCGCGCGCATGACGCGGGGGAGGTCGATCGGCTGCGGGACCGGTATATCGAGCGGGCGTGCGCTCTCTGGGACGACGGCGGGCTGGAGCGGCTGCCCGCCCTGCTCCGCTCCGCCGTCGCCGATTTCAACGCGGTCCCGACGGTGGCGGACGAGATCCGGGCCGTCGGCATCGTGGGGGAGATCTACGTCAAGTACAACCGTTTCGGCCAGGCGGGGATCGTCGACTGGCTGATCGCCAACCGGGTCGAGGCGGTGCTGCCGCCGCTGATGGAGTTTTTCACCCAGGCCTTCGTCAACGCCGAGGTCCGCCGGGACGATTATCTCCAGCGCCGCCGGCCGCTCGATTTCCTCTCCCGCTTCGTCGAACGGGCGATCGAGCGCCCGGCCGAGCGCTGCGAGGAGATCCTGCGCGGGTTCCGGTTCTACCGGCCCGTGGAGGGGATCCGGTCCGCCTCCCGCATGGCCGCGGAGGTGCTCAGCCTGAACAACCAGTACGGGGAAGGGTGGCTCATCCCCGCCGGGATCGCCGCCTGCGTCCGGCAGGGGGTCCGGCACGTCGTCTGCATCCAGCCCTTCGGCTGCATCGCCAACCACATCGTCGGCAAGGGGATGGAAACGGCGATGAAGCGCCTCTACCCCGACCTCGACCTGCTCTATCTCGATTTCGATCCCGGGGTCAGCCGGGTGAACGTCCTCAACCGGCTCCAGTTCCTGATCCAGAAGCTCCCCCCCGCCGACCGGGGAACTTTTTCCGCCGCCGCCGCGTATGCCGAGTGCAGGAAAGGGAAGGGAGGAGGGACGGCATGAAATGCAGGGGTTGTGCGCGGGACATACCGGAAGATTCGAGGTACTGCCTTTTCTGCGGGATCGCCGCACCGGGCGCGGCCGGGGGCCCGGGCCGGGCGGGCCGCCGGCGCCTGATGCGCTCGCGCGCCGACCGCAAGATCGCCGGGGTCTGCGGGGGGGTGGCTGAAAGCTTCGACCTGGACGCCACCGTCGTGCGCCTGGTCTGGGCGCTGGCGGTCGTTCTTCCCATTCCGCTGGTGCCGGCGTGTCTCGCTTACCTGCTGGCTTGGATCATCCTGCCCCAGGCGCCCGCGCCGGAGGGCGGGGCGCCCGCGTGACGATGCCCGACCGGGGGCTCGGCTATCTCCTCGACAGAACATAATCAACCGCTAGCGGCCGGGCTCACGGCCGCGCCCTGGTCGCGATGAAGCGCGACGATTTTCCCTCCTTCGGCCCGCCCGGCGGCGACGGGCGCGGATAAGCGCATTCGCGAGAGAATTTGGGATGGAAAGCGGGGCGGGGGATGCCTTATCCTGAAAAGCTGGATTGCACCACGAGGATGTCATGGTTGAACCGAACGGCGCCGCGGAAGAATTGGAGCGGCTGCTCGGGTACGCCTTCCGGGACCGGGCGCTGCTGGAGCAGGCGCTGACCCACCGTTCCTGGGTCAACGAGAGCGGGGAGCAGGGGCCCGGGCACAACGAGGCGCTCGAGTTTTTGGGGGACGCGGTGCTCGGGTTCCTGGTCAGTTCCCGCATCTTTCACGCCTGCCCGGGCATGACCGAGGGGGACCTGTCGAAAATCAAGGCCTACCTCGTCAGCGCGGCCTCCCTGGTGAAGCTGGCCGAGGCGATCCGCCTGGGGGAGTTCATCCGTCTCAGCCGGGGGGAGGAGAAGACCGGGGGGCGGGCCAAGCGCGCCATCCTCGTGGACGCCTTCGAGGCCGTCATCGGGGCCGTCTACCTCGACGGCGGTGTCGAGGCCGCCGACGATTTCGTCGGGCGCCAGATCGGCCCTTTCCTCGAGGCGGTAGACCTCCGGCAGCTGACCTACGGGGATTTCAAATCGGCGCTGCAGGAGCGGTTGCACGACCTGGGGCGCCCGGAACCGGTCTACCGCGTGGTCGACGAGCTGGGGCCCGATCATAAAAAGACCTTCGTGGTCCAGGTCGAGGTCGCAGGGAAGAAGGTGGCCGAATCTTCGGGCCCGACCAAGAAGGAGGCGCAGCAGTCGGCCGCGCGCCTGGCGCTGGAGAAGCTCCCCCCGCCGCAGCCGGACCCCTCCTGAACCCGCCGCCTACCGGCGCCGGCCGCGCATTTCGGCCTGGAGCCGGAGGGCTTCCTGGTTTTCCCGGTCCCAGCGCAGCACCTCCGCGACCTGCGCCTCCGCCCTGCGTCTGAGCCCCGCCTCGAGATAGATCCGGGCCAGTTCCAGGCGGCTGTCGAACCGGAGCGGGTCCAGCTCGATCGCCTTCAGCAGGTGCCCTTCGGCGCTCTTCTGCATCCGCGGCAGGCGGGCTTCGGCCATCCCCAGGGCGTGGCGGTAGGCCGCATGCTCGGGACGGAGCCACACGCTCCCCTTCAGCCGCTCGGCCGCCTGCGCGAACTCCCCCCGGGCCAGCAGCGCCCGCCCGCTCCGGTAGAGGGTGTCCGCGGTCTTTTGGTCGTCTTCTTTGGTCGCCTTCTTTTCCGCCCCGGCGGCGAGCGAACGGTCGTAAGCGGCGCGGGCGGCGGGGTCCCGGAGCGTCGACCAGGCTTCGTTGACGGCGGCGAAGAGGCGCTGGGCCGATGCGCGCACCGCCGTCCCATGCTCCGCCGATTGAAAGCGGTCGGGGTGGAAGCGCCGGGCGAGGGCGTGATAGGCGTCCCGGATCGCGTTCGGGCCGGCGTCGGGGGGGACCTCCAGGAGGTCGTACAGGGTGCCGCCGGCCGCGCGCTCCAGCCTCTCTTCCAGTTCCCGGTCCGCCGAGGGGGGTTCCACCGGGGCCGCGACCTCCCCGACTTCCTTGCCCGGTTCGAAGCGCGCCCGTCCCAGCAGGGCCAGGACCAGGAGAACCTCTTCCGGCCGGTGGGCGCCCGGGCGCAGGATTTCGACAAGCTCCGTGGTGCGCCGCGGCTGCTCGAGCGCGGCAAGCGCCGTCGCCTCTCCCCGGTCCCAGGGGAGGTCCGCGGTCCCGGCCGGGGACCAGCTCCCCGCGGCGTAACCGGCCGGGAGGGAGACCAGGCGGGAGGAGACGGCGCGGCGCGCCGAGGCCACCAGGGCCTCGGGCAGCGGCAGGGCGAGGTTCAGCCGGTCCGGGAGCAACCCTTCCCCCTGGTAAAAACGGAGGAGGGGGTCCTTCCACGCCCACAGGGAGGCCAGGATGGCGATCGCCTGCTCGCGCCGCCCCTCGGCCACCTTGGGCGCCCCGGCAAGCGAGCGGAGGGCTTCTTCGAGGCCGCGCCCCCCTTTCATCAGGGAGGTGACCTCCCGGAGGGCCGGTTTGGGGAGCGCCCCCTGGGCGACCATGATCCGGGCCAGGTGTTCGCCGGGCAGGTTGCTTTCCGCCCCGGCCAGGGTCCCCCCGATCAGCAGCAGCTGTTTTTTTTCCTTCCCGCGCTCGAAGCGCAGCACGCCGCTCTGCCCCTCCCGGTGCATTTCGAGGAGGATAGGGGTGAGATTTCCGTGGTTGGCCATATTCGGCCACCTTATCGGATGATCGGGGCGGGAGGGTTAGGCGGGCGGGGCCTCAGCCCCTGCCGGTGAACCAGTACAGGCAGAGGGCCGCGGCGTCGTAGGCGCCGTGGGCCACCATCGGCGCCACCAGGCTCCCCCGCGCGAGGTAGAGGAGGCCGAACACGAGGCCGAACAGGGTCGCGAGGATCATCCCCTGGACCCCCTGCAGGTAGTGTCCCGCCCCGAAGGCCAGGCTCCACAGGAGCAGCCCGACGCCGAACCCCCCAAGGTGGTGGCCGAAGCGGTTGAGGATAAAGGCGCGCTGCAGTTCTTCCTTGACGCCGCCCGCAACCAGGGTGACGGCAAGGAACAGGGCCAGGTCGGCGGGGGTGTGGATGATGTCCGTCAGCGGGTTGCGTTCGAGGTAGTGCCCGGGCAGGTAGAGGAAAAAGAGGCGGCCGACGACCTGTTGACAGAGCAACAGGAGCGGGGCGATCGCGAGCCCGACCAGGACGTTCGACTTCCAGCGCCGCCGGCCCGCGTCCAGGTCGCGCACCCGCTCCCGGTTGACCCGGAGCAGGGCGAAGAGGAGGAGAAACAGGATGGCCGCCTCCACCAGGAGAAAGAGGGCGACCCCTGCGGCCCCGCCGGAAAGGAGCTCGACCCGTTCCCCCCGGACCAGCGCGAGGGCCAGGCCGGCCAGGAAGCTCGACACCACCCCCGACACCAGCAGGATCTCGAACAGGGCCCGCAGCCGCTCCGGGTGCGGGGCCGGGTCGACGGCAAAGGGGGAGCGGTTCATGCCCAGAACCTACCAGCGGGGGCGGGGAGAAGTCAAGCCGGCCGAAGGGAAGGATTTTCAGTTGTTTATCCCCACTGCGACCGATCGGTGAACCCTTTGGCCGCCGCGTGAATCCATCATGTAGATTAAAGGTTTGGAAGCGTCCATGGTCTCGTGCAAGAATTGGGGTATGAACCACAGGGTGGGGCTCGGTCTGTTGCTGGTGTTTGCGCTCCTGGCGGCCGGGGTGTGCGCAGCGGCCGGTGACGCCGCGCTTCCCCAGGGGACCCGCATCACCCTGCAGTTGAACAACTCGCTGAGTACCCGGTCGAGCGGGGAGGGGGACCCCTTCACGGCGGTCGTGACCACCCCCGTCTACCGGGAGGGGCGGATCGTGATTCCCAAGGGGAGCGTGGTCGACGGCAGCGTGGCCCGTGTCCTCCGCCCCGGCCGGCTCAAGGGGAAGGCGCTCATAGACCTCAAGTTCCAGTCGATCAGCATCCCGGGGCGGGGGGAGCGGGAGATCGTCGCCACCCTGGACCGGGTCGATGTCGAGGGGGGCGGCCGCGCCGCGCTGGAGAAGGGGAACAGCGCCCTCCCCACCGCGAAAGCCGGCGTCGGCGCGCTGTCGGTGGGGGAGAAGGGGTCCGTTTTCAGTTCGCAGGGGCTGGACCTGGAGATCCCGCGCGGGTCCACCCTCGATATCCAGCTCGAGCGCCCGCTGGCGATCCCCGGGGAGTAGCCCGGATCACGATTCCCGGCGGATGACGTCCATCCCCCGCATGTAGGGGCGCAGGGCTTCGGGGATCACGACCGTACCGTCCTCCTGCTGGTAGTTCTCCACGATGGCCAGCCAGGTCCGGCCGATGGCGAGGCCCGAACCGTTCAGGGTGTGCACGTACTGCTTCCGGCCTTCCTCGCCGCGGAAGCGGATGTTGGCGCGCCGCGCCTGGAAAGCCTCGAAGTTGCTGCAGGAGGAGATCTCCCGGAAGCGGTTCTGGCTCGGCAGCCACACCTCGATGTCGTAGGTCTTGGCGCTCGAGAACCCCATGTCCCCCGTCGAGAGCGCCACCACCCGGTGGTGGAGCCCCAGCCGCTCCAGCACCTCGGCCGCGTCCCGCGTCAGGGCCTCCAGCTCGTCGTACGAACGCGCCGGGTCGGCGAATTTCACCAACTCCACCTTGTTGAACTGGTGCTGCCGGATCAGCCCCCGGACGTCCTTGCCGTAGGAGCCGGCCTCGCTCCGGAAGCAGGCGGTGTAGGAGACGAATTTCCGCGGCAGGTCGGCGGCGTCCAGCGTCTCGTCCCGGTAGAGGTTCGTCACCGGCACCTCGGCCGTCGGAATCAGGTAGTAGTCCGTCTCCTCGACGTGGAAGAGGTCCTGGGCGAACTTGGGGAGGTTGCCGGTGCCGAACAGGCTGGCCGAGTTGGCCATCAGGGGGGGGAGGACCTCCCGGTACCCGTGCTCCCGCGTGTGCAGGTCGAGCATGAAGCCGATGAGCGCCCGCTCGAGCAGCGCCCCCGCGCCGACGAGGAGGGAGAAGCGCGCGCCGGCGATCTTGGCCGCGCGGTCCATGTCCAGGATGCCGAGGGCGGTTCCCAGGTCCACGTGGTCC
>FZPS01000055.1_pt26 | contig 11339 bp, 15 predicted proteins | sample 1817821 | NCBI WGS metagenome assembly FZPS01 (sample SAMEA104158645, study PRJEB21678) | metagenome | place: Germany | collected 2015-04-21 | reverse complement strand
ATCTACATTGATTTTAGCAATAATGCTTTCAATGTCAGTTTCAACATGTTGTCTTCTTTTATGAATATTAAAACCTGATGGAACTCCTCTTTTTATTTCATTATCTAATTTATGAAAATTGATTTGGTAATCTTTTTCATTAGATAGCTTAGAGACTAATAACCCACACCCGATGTCTACTCCAACAAAATTAGGTACAACAGTATCTTTAATTGTTTGAGTGTAACCAATAGGAACACCATAACCAACATGAACATCTGGCATAACTCTAATTGTTAAATCTTTTGTCTATTCTTGTTCTAATTGATCTTGGACTTGGCTTTTAGCACCTTCTTCTACATTATCAGTAAATATTTTTGCACTTCCATATAAGCCTTTTAATTCAATTGTTTTCAATATCATCACCTTTATTTTATTTATTTTTTATCTTATATTGCAATAAAAGTTCTTCTTAAAGGAGCTTTTATTATTTTTTCTTTTTCTACATATTCTTTTAAAACATTAATACTATCTATTTCTAAATCTTTTCGGTTTTTCCCGTATTTAAGAGGGACTCCTTGAGTTGTTACATAAGCTACATCATAAATTCGTTTTAAATCAATAGGTTTATCATTTATAAATAATTGTTGGATTCTTGTTGGATAACTATTTTCAACTTTAAAATAAACTTTTAAACCTAAACTACGTTTTAAATAACCACCCATTTGTTTATAAGGATCGGTTGAAAATGTTCTTTCTATGTTTTCTTCTAACATCTCCCAAATCTCTTTACCATCCATTTGAACAAGTGAAATTTTCGGGTTAACAGGAATTATATTCCATAAATCATTTACACTTATATCACCTAGAGGAATTGAAACACCATATCGCCACCCATTAGAAAAAGCGACTTCTCTTTTAGTTTTATCAAGGATGGCTTGGAGTAAAAAGTTATCCATTGTCGATTCAAAAACTTCAGATCTATCTAAATTCGTTAAAGTTTTACCTACTACTTCATCTAGTTTTGTTTTATAAGGTAAAAGCTTTTTCTTGACTAAGGTTTCCATTTTTTCATTCTTTTTAATCTTTTTATCTAAGACTACTAATTGATGATTATAACTAACAACTTCTTTATCTTTAACTTTAATATCTAAATGTCCTAAAAATGAGCCATGACAACCTGATTGAATAATTAAAGTTTCATTAATCTTTACTGGTTCATATAACCTATTGTGAGTATGAGCACTTAATAAAACATCAATACCACTTACTTCTTTAGAAAGTTTGACATCTTGAGAAAAACCTAAATGTGATAAAACTATTATTAAGTCCACTTCTTTTTCTTCTTTTAAAGTCTTAATATACTTGGGTAATTCAAGATTACCTAAAGTAAAGTAGATTCCTTCACTAAAATGTTGAGGCATTACTTTATCAACAATAGTTGCAGCAATCCCAATTATTCCTACTTTAAGATCGTTAACCTCTTTAATAATATATGGATTAAAAACTAATTCATTGCTTTTTTCATCATAAGCATTAACCGCAAGCATCGGATAACTTAATTCTTTTAAAATCTCTTTTAAACCATCTATCCCATATGCAAAGTCCCAGTGAGCTGTCATACCATCTATTTTTAACTTATTTAATAACTCAATAAGAATCTTTCCTTTTGTATGTACAACAGGATATGTTCCATGGAATGTATCGCCACCATCTAAAAATAAGACATTATCAGATTTAGCTTTTCTCACATCTTCTAAATAAGTAGCAATTCTTGAAAGTCCCCCTACTTTTTCATATACTTTTTCTCTGCCATTAAAAAAGTACTCATAGTGTTCTTCCATATATCCATGTAAATCATTCATTTGAATAATTGTTAAATTTTTCTCATTCATATAAATTCCTCTCAATACTTGTTGTATATGTCACAATTAAACTTATAATAAACTTGTTTCTGTACTCTTTTAGCATATGAGAGTGATCATGGTTTTCATTATTATCACTTGAATGCTTTTCATGTGATTTATTATCTGCCTTCTCGTGATTCATGTTGTGATGATGTTCATCATTATGATTCTTCTTTATTTTCATAATGGTTGCCTTCCAGTCTTTTTCATAAATTTTATAGATTAGTTTTTCTACAATTATAGTATAACATTAAAAAAGACCTCTTAAAGAAAACAGTCTTTATTAGAGGTTTTAAGTTAAAAAAACTTAATTATTTATTTAATTCTTCTTCCTTGAAAATATTTTTATTTTGAATTTTCTTTTATTTTATGATCATTTATTGCTTCTTTAAACATCTTTTCTAACATCTTCATTGAGTAGTCAATATGGTAACGTTTCATATATTTGCGGTATTCTTCTTCAAGTTCTACTCTTCTTTTCGGGTTTTCAATAAAATATTCTATTTTATCTTTAAGTTCATTATGGTCTCTAACTTTATATAAGGATTCTGGGGTAATTGTAAATTGTTTTGTTGCTGAGTTTTTACTAACAGCAATAATCGGTACTAACCCACTAGCAATCGCTTCTAAAGCACTAATTCCTTCAATTTCTGCTTCAGCTGGATGAATGTAAAGATGGCTTTCTTTAATCTTTTCTATCAAGTCTTCTCTACTTAAAAAGACAAAGTCAACGTTTAATTTGAGTCTTTTGGCTAACTTTTTTAAACTTTTTTCTTTTGGACCCCTGCCTGCTAAAGTAATTTTTATTTTATCTTTATATTTACTTTTACTAACAGCTTTTAAAAGTGTTTCTTGTCTTTTTTCTTTTGAGTATCTTCCAATTGATAAAATATTATATTGTTCGGGATTTAATTCTCTAATAGGTTCAGTAAAAAACTCATCTTGAATCCCATTAGAAATAACATGAAAAGTGTTTTTATAGTTGTTTTTTACTAACTTATTTTTAATAAATTCACTTGGACAATGAACTCGCGTTACTTTATTATAAAGTTTAAATTTAAGATATTTATAAATTAGCCAAGCTATTGGAGTTCCAAATCTACCTAAACCCATATTATAAGTAATGTGTTCTGGTTGCATATGAAAAGCTGCAGTAACAGGTATATTAAGTTCTTTGCCTAGTTTTATTGCCTTTAGGCTTGACTTAAATGGTAAAAAAAGATGGATGATATCTGCATCTTTAAAAGCTTCAGTGAGGATTTCTCTATCTGGTTTTGCAAAATGCATATGTTGCTTTTTGGCAAAATAAGATACGATAGGAACATTTCTTTCTTCTAATTGATAAAAACCTTGCTCTTTTGAATCATCAATAGAAACTACTCTAATAGTATGGCCAAGTTTCTCTAAATATTCCTTACTACGTTTAGCTGTAACTGTTGTTCCATTGGAAAATCTTCCATAACTATCAATAATATAAACTATTGTCACAATAACCCTGCTCTCTTATTTGTTTTTTATTAATATAATATAAATCATATCTATTTTAATAGATAGAGTAGTAATAAGCAAATAATAACAATTTAGATAAATTGATTACAAATATAAATATCTTAAATTCTACTGAAAATAGAAATTAAAGTAAAATAATGGTATTATATAGATATGAAGAAAATACCTAAAATTATCCACTATGTCTGGGTGGGAGAAAAAGAAAAAGATGATTTGTTTTATGCTTGTTTAGAAAGTTGGCAAAAACATTTAAGCGACTATAAAATTATGGAATGGAATGAAAAAACATTTGATGTCTCTAGTAGTTATCAAGTCCAACAAGCCTTAAAACAAAAAAATTATGCCTACGCTTCTGATATTATTAGAGTTTGGGCTTTAAAAGAACATGGAGGGGTGTATTTTGACACGGATTTATTAATTGTTAAAAATATCGACACCCTACTTAATTATGAACTTTTTTTAGGCTATGAAAGTAAATACTGGCTAGGAAGTGCAGTAATAGGTTCTATTAAGAATCATCCTATTTTAGAACTAATTTTTAAGCGTTATGATCATCAAGAAGAAATAAAGTTTAACACTAACGCTCTGACTGTTCATGCATATACTAGTGCTCTTAAATACTTATACGGCTTTAAACCAAACGGTAAAACAAATTCATTTAACAAGATAAAAGTGTTATCCAGTGACTACTTTTATCCAATAAATTATATGAGTTTAAAAAAGGAATTAACTGATAACACTTTAGGCATTCATTATTATAAAGGCAGTTGGCATACCGACAAACAAGCAAGAAGTTTTAACTTTGCAAAATTTAGCCGGAAAATACTTGGAAAACATATTTTTAGTGTTTTTGAAAAAATGGTCGCTAGATCATATAATAGAAAATTAATGAAAGACTTTAAAAAGATAAGGGATTAATTATGAAATATATTATTGAAACTAAAAACCTCTCAAAATCTTTTGGCGAATTAAAAGCTGTTAATAATATTAGTTTTAAAGTTAAAAAAGGCGGCTTGTTTGCCTTTTTAGGTTTAAATGGTGCTGGGAAGTCTACTACTATTAATATGTTATGCCAAATTATCAATAAAGATCATGGTGAGATTATTATTAATAAATGTAATATTGATAATAAATCCGAGACAATAAAAAAGGATATTGGGATTGTTTTTCAGTCCTCTGTTTTAGATCCAGAGTTAACTGTTTTACAAAATTTAATATCACGTGCTAGTTTATATAACTTATCAAAAGAAAAGACTAAAAAGCGTCTTAACTATTTAATTGACATCTTTAATCTAGAAGATATTTTAAACAGGCCATATGGTGTTTTATCTGGTGGACAAAGAAGAAAAACAGATATCGCTAGAGCTTTAATCCATGAACCTAAAATTTTATTTTTAGATGAGCCTACAGCTGGCTTAGATCCCATAATTAGAAATCAAGTTTGGCATATTTTAACAACTTTAATGCATGAAAATGATTTAACAATCTTTTTAACTACTCATTATATGGAAGAAGTTTTAAACAGTAATTATGTTGTTATCTTAGATGAGGGAAATATCGTTGCTGAGGGAACTCCCGATAATTTAAAAGATTTATATGCTTCTGATTTATTAAGAGTTTTAAGTAAGAAAAGTGCGGATATCGAAGCGTTATTTAATAAAAATAATATCAAATATACTTACAAAAATGAATGTTATTATATTAACTTAGATAATCCTAGGGAAGCTTATGAAATTATTAATTTAAACCCTGATCTTCTTAATAATTTTGAAGTTATTAAAGGCAATATGGACCAAGTATTTTTAAATGTTACAGGAAAAGAATTAGGTGAAGAAAATGGAAAAGTTTAAAGATAGCATCTATAATATATCTCAATTAACAAAAAGAAACATGCTCATCTTTTTTAAAAATAAAACTACTATCTTCTTTTCATTAATCGCACCGATTTTAATTTTAGTTATTTACATCTTATTTTTAGGTGACATGCAACTAAACCTAGTTTTAGAAAGTTATCCTGAGTTAAATTTAACAACTAGTGAAATTAGAGGAATTATTAATGCTTGGGTTATCTCTGGTATTGTTGGAATTAGTTTATTAACAGTTGCTTTGAACAGTATGTTCATCGCAATTTCAGATAGAGAAAAAAACATTATCCATGATTTTAAAGCCTCGCCAGTTAAAAGCGTTAACTTAACTTTAAGTTATTTCATTTCCGCTTTTATTATCACTTTTATTTTAGCTACTTCATTTATCATTATTGGCAATGTTTATTTAATTATTACTAATGGGAGTATGTTTGTTTTTAGCTTTGGAGAATCACTTAAAATAATTGGCTTGTTAATTATAGCATCTTTATCATCAGTCATTACACTAATGTTTATAACTTTATTTTTTAATAAGACATCTACTGCTGCTTCTTTTACAGGTATCTTTACAGCTTTAATTGGCTTTTTAATCGGTGCTTATTTACCTGTCAGTTTTTTACCTAAAAATGTTGCAAACTTTGCTAACCTATTACCTGGTAGTCAAGCTACGGCTCTATTTAGAAATGTCTTTATGAATAAAATCTTTAATAGTCCCGAGATTTTAAATAACGTTGACACTAGTTTAATCAACAACCTGAAAGATCAGTTTGGCTTTAATTTATATGTCTTTAACTACGAATTAAAACCATACCTTATGATTATTTACTTAATTGTAACAACAATTATTTTCTTTTTATTAAATGTTGTAGTTAGCAAATATAAGAAAGATAGAAATTAAACTTAAATACATAATGGAAAAGGACTAATTGCATCTTAGCAATTAGTCCTTTTTTCTTCTAATCCTTAACAAAATCATCTCTTATTAATTGTACTCAAGTTTATCCTCTAACGTTTCCTTTTTTCCGTTTCCTAACCATATAGATTGTAAAAATGATTAAATCTAAAAGTAGAATTGATCCGCCAATTATTGTGAAAGAAATACCAAAAGATAACCCTACAAATGAACCAATAATTCCATCGTTGTTGGGTGCGCTAACCCAGGCTGATATTCCTGGAATTAAGAAAAACAAACCTAAAACAAGTAACAAACCGATTAATATTCTCATGATAATCCTCCTATTTTTTATTTATAATAAATATATCATAAAGAATATTTTTAAAAATTAATATGCTTTATATTTTTAAACCGTTTATTAGCCGAAAAAAAAGGACTGTATTTTTCCCAGTCCTTTTCTATCAGTTTTACTTTGGTAATTTTTTTACAAAGTTGATTAGTTTGTCATAATTAAGATGATTAGTCATTTCATCTAAATATTCCAAATAAACAATTTTTCTTTTTTCATCTAAGACAAAGGCACTTCTTGCAAGCAGCCTTAGTTCTTTAATATTAACACCGTACTTATTAGCAAAATCAAGATTTCTGTGGTCTGATAATGTAATAATATTTTCAAGACCTGCATTTCCACACCATCTACTTTGAGCAAACGGTAAGTCATTTGAGATTGTAATAACTAAAACATCATCACGATCCGCTAAGTCTTTATTTACAGTTCTTGACTGTAGGTCACAAACGCTAGTATCTAATGAAGGCACAACGTTTAAGACAATATATTTCTCTTTAAAATCTTTTAGCTCTTTTTCTTCTAAACTTTTGTTTAAAGCTTTAAAATTAGGCGCAAAATCACCAACTTTTTTAACTTCGCCTAAAACAGTAATTGGATTTCCACCAAATGTTTTCATATATACATCACCTCTTTAGTATAGTTTAACACTTTTAAGAGTTATTGATTAATATAATGCTCATCCATAAACTATAGTTTTGACTTTATTGCCATTTTATTTTTATACCTTATGCACCAATTCTATCTTAACAATATAATAATAAATATATTTATATTTGAATTAAAATCCATTTATGCATCTAGATGATTATTTCTCCATTTTATTGTTTAATCTTTTATAAGTTATAAAAAGAAGTGTTATTCCGATTAAGGCAGAAACTCCTAATATTAACCAAATATTAATTGAATTATTGAAAATTAAAATTTGATTTGTTCCATAAGCTTCTGTGGCGATATCAAATAATTCTTCTGTCATCCCAGGAGCTGTTTTTAAGATTTTATATGGTTCTTCTAATAATATTTGCTTAAGTTGCATCGTCATATGGCTAAAAGGAACTAATGATGCTATATTAAGCGGGAGTTTCCCGAGCTGTGATAGTGGTATATATGCTCCTGAAATGAATCCGATAATCGTTCCAAATACACCAGCTAAAGTAGAAAATGCGTTAGTTGACTTTATTAATGATGTCATAAATATCATAAAAGTTGATGAGATAAAAGTATATAAAATAATTAAACTCGAAACTTTTAACACAGTCATAGTTTTATACCAATAGCCTGAAGCAACACCAACATAAAGAACGGCTAGAAACCATAAGAATATTGTAAGCACTGTTGTGATAATTATTGATGTTACATAATAACTTAAAATTATTTTATGCCTTTTTATCGGACTAACTAAAAAGCCATCTAGTTTATTAGATTCTAAATCGCTAACTATACTACTCATAACTCCTAAAGATAATGATGCTGTATTAACTACAATTGCACCGCCCATAACAATGCTAGTTATTAAAAATGTTTTTAATTTATTGTCAATAGCGGCACCTTCATTGACAAACCCATCAACAAAACCATTTCCAATAAATAAGACATATAGCAGTAATAAGATAAAGACACTTAAAAATGATAAGAATACTGTTGTTTTATCTCTAATAAAAATAAGAATATTTCTTTTAGTCATATTGAGAAATTCATACATTGTTATTGCCCCCTACTACATTAATAAAGACATCATCCATTGTCCCTTTAGTTACCTCAAACTGATTAATATTATTATCAATCTTATTAATTAAACTCAAGACATCTTCAGTGTCAGAAGCTTTAATAATGTACTGATCAGCTATTTTTGTATAATCTCTGTTTAAGCCTTTTAATAAGTTTTCAAAATTAGTCTTATTCTTAGGGACTATTTTAAGTAAGTCACTACTGTATTTTTTCTTTAAAAATGCTGGAGTTCCTTCCACAACTATTTTACCTTTATCAATAATAACAACATGATCTGCATTAGCTGCTTCTTCCATATAATGAGTTGTCAAAAAGATAGTCATCCCGCTATTGTTTTTTAAATCATCAATTACATTCCAAACTATTTGTCTAGTCTCAGGGTCTAATCCCGTTGTTGGCTCATCTAACAATAATATCTCTGGATTTGAAAAAAGCGCTCTTGCAATTTCTGCACGTCGCTTTTGACCACCAGATAAAGTTTTATATCTTTGATTTTCATAATCACTAAACTCTAAATAATCTTTTAATTCCTCATATCTTTTAAAAACATCCTTTTTACTTTTTATGTAAGAAGAGCCCCGAAATATTAGATTCTCCTTAACTGTTAAATTATCATCTAAAATATTACCTTGAAAGACAACACCAATTTTATTTCTAAAATAAACATCATTCGTTTGTTCATTTAAGTAAACTTTGCCACCGTCTGCTTTTAAAAGCTTTGTCATAATACTTATTGTTGTTGATTTGCCAGCGCCATTTGGCCCTAAAAAGGCAAACAAACTCCCTCTTTTTATCTTAAAAGAAACATCATCAACCGCTTTTAAATTATTATAACTTTTAAAAAGGTTTTCAACCCTCATAATCCAATCCATTTTACCCCTACCTTCTTTATTTTTTATTTAAAATACTCAAAACAACGGCTAAATTATAACATAAGATAACTAGATATGCAATGACTTCTGATAGTTATTTGTTGCTGTTTTTTTTATTTATTTTAATAACATTGTAAACTTCCATGTTTTAATGATGCATTTTGTTAAAAGTCTTCCTTTTTAACTATAAATTATCTCTTAAACATTACTATGACGTTTCTAATAGTTCTAGATAAAATAATGAAAAAAATCACCTATTAAGGTGACATTTAAATTAAGTCGTTTTTTAAAAACTATAATTTAGCAAAAGATTTACAGTTTTCCTTTTTCAATTCTTTCAATTAAGTCAATAACTTTAAGTTTAATTATGTCTCTTGTTTTTTCAAATTCAAATTTCGGTTTTCCACTTGGATCTTCTAAATCCCAATCTTCTCTATGTTCACACTTAATATAGGGGCATTTTACTCCACAACCCATAGTTATTACAATATCAAATTCACTAGGAATATCTTTTATAAGTTTACTAGCTGCATGCTGCATATTAACGCCAGCATCTTCCATAACTTCTATTGCTAGAGGTTTTGGAGACTGATATTTTTCTGTGCCTGCGGAATAAGCTTCTATTAAATTACTTCCTAAATGTTTAGCCCAGCCTTCAGCCATAATACTTCTACAACTATTATGAACACAGATAAATGCAATTTTCCTTTTTTTCATAAGTTGGCTCCTTTTATTATCTTTCTTTAACTTAATTATACAAGATGAAAAACTTTTATATGTTAATATGAACTCACATATATTTAAAGGAGCACTAATTAATATTCTTTTAAGAGTTAAGATTCTATTTCATATCATAATATTAAGTTATTTAAAAATATTATTATTGACCATTTATTACTATTCTAAAACCTGTTTGCCAATTACCGAGATTAGTTGTAATATTTTGTTTTTCACTAACATATATTGCCGAGATTGTTGAACATGCATAACCACCTATAGCTGTTCTTGTCTTAGATCTAGTGCCTGTATCAAAAACGATCTCTTTAACATTACCATTCATATCAAAGAGATTTAATTTATTAGGTAATTTAGTTAAAACTTCTCTTGGTATATATGATTCTCCTTCAGGAACACTATCTTGAAACCAAGCAACTTCTTTAGCTGCTTCAATTGTTCTTTCATTTGCTCCACTAGCGTAATTACCAGGAGTCCAGTATCTTGATACCTACTAAAATGCTATTATTATTTGAATCTAGATCATTAGTCCATCTGCAGCCTTCTCCCATTCATTACTGGTTGGGAGTCTATAACCATTAAAATTACCTTGAATAACACCACCTAAAAGACTTAAGTTACTATTACGACTATCTTTAAGGACTAAGCTATTTGCATCTCTGTAAACTGGATTTAGGCCATTCATTTCAGAGAGAGCATTTAACCATACAATAATATCATAAAAACTAACATTAACAACCGGCAAGTTTCTCGTTGTTGGTTTTGCACCAGAAACACCATAATAACCTTCAGTACCTAAACTTTCAAAATGATAATCGTTATTTGTTGCCCAGTTTATAGCTAAGTACCAAAACTCATAAGTCGTTTCTGAATTAGATAATTTTACTTTTTAAACTGCTTATTTTGTAGTTCTTTTATTTTTCAAATAGTTTTCTTTGTGATAGCTTTTAATAGTTTTACTAAATTCTTCTACTGGACCGATAACTAAAGTATCTTTTATTACATCTTCTATAGGTAGGGGATTAACTCTTGATGGACTTGCACCAAATTCCTTTAACCATTCTTTTAATTGTTTAGATGATGCTGCATAAACAATTTTACCTAAACCAACCCAACCATGGGCTGCTGCACACATAGGGCAGTGTTCATTAGAAGTATAAACCGTTGCTTCTTTTCTTTGTTCTTTTGTTAGGTTGTTAGCAGCCCATCTTGCTATGGCAAACTCAGGATGCCTTGTCTGATCACCACTTGACACTTCATTATGACCTTCATATAATACTTTACCTTCTTTTGAGACTAAAAGTGAACCAAATGGTTCATCACCTTTATCTAAAGATATTTTTGCTAATTCAACACTTCTTTTTAAAAACTTTAAATTTTTTTCGTTTAACATAAACTTTACTAATATAGAGTTTTATATACTAGTTACCTCCTTTAAATTTATTTCAAAAACATAACTAGTGTTACTTTACTACAAAAATCTATCCAAACTATATATTATAT
>FZPS01000197.1_pt129 | contig 11342 bp, 13 predicted proteins | sample 1817821 | NCBI WGS metagenome assembly FZPS01 (sample SAMEA104158645, study PRJEB21678) | metagenome | place: Germany | collected 2015-04-21 | reverse complement strand
AGGGGCTTGTTTTAAAAAATAGAAAAATATTATTAAAATTTGAAAAATCTTATTGCAAAAAATATTTTTTTATAATATAATGTATTTTAGACTCAAAAAATCCTTGCCATTATTACCTTCCAATTTCTAAAGCCATGTTCCAATAAGTGTTATTCAGGTTTATATAAGTCCATATTCTGCAAAAATTATTTAATACCATTAAAACGCTAACATATTAAAGGAGTGATATTGATGCAGGACTTGTGTAATTCGAGACTTGACTGGGATGTTACAAGAATAAACTCTGTTTATCAAATTGAAATGCTAGATGTAAAAGATTTAGGAGACTACATTCACCATTATCTACTTCCTGATTTGCAAAAAAGTTATAAACACGCAAAACAATATCTTCCTGCTTCTTCACGTAAAAATATTTACAGCATCAAAAAGCTTTTAGCAGATTTAATTGAAAACCAAAAACATATCCAAATATCTAATCATGAAGATTATGGTTCTGAATACTTTACCAAATATGAGGCTTTGTTTTTATTATCAGAAAGTTTAAACTTAATACAATTTTTTGCAGTCATTGTTAAGGAAAAATATAAAGATACTTATTGGAATTCCGAGTACAAGGTGTTATTGCAAACAATTATGAAATTAACACAAGTTTTAAGAAAAGACATTGACCGTATTATTGAATTTGAATAATGCTTGTATAATTTTCTTATGAAATCTTTTATTTCTTGCTTTCCATATACTCATCTTTTATTCATTTTTGCATATGGTAAACTTTGTTTGTGTTTCCTACATATTCCATAGCACGAGTATTTACATTATTTTTACTACATAAAAAATTAATTTATATATAAAAATATTACATGAGGTGATATTTTTATATGAAAAAAAGAATTGTATTAATATTATTATTTATTTTAATGCTATCTTCAAATGTTTTTGCTCAACCTATACAATATACTGTTGTTCCTGGTGATAGTCTTTGGAAAATTGCTGTAAAATATCAAATTGGTTTAAGCGAAATAATTTCTGCAAACCCACAGATTAAAAATCCTAGCCTTATTTATCCAGGACAGAAAATAACAGTACCTAATATTGATGACATTAAAGCTCTTGAAAATGAAGTAATTAAACTTGTGAATTCTGAAAGAGCTAAAAATGGACTTCCGGCTTTAAAAGCTAATTGGCAAGTTTCAAGAGTGGCAAGATATAAATCCCAGGATATGATTGACAAAAATTATTTTTCTCATACCTCCCCTACTTATGGTTCACCATTTAGAATGCTTGAAACTTTTGGAGTTTCTTTTTCAGCTGCTGGGGAAAATATTGCAATGGGACAAAGAACTCCTTCAGAAGTAATGAATGCGTGGATGGGTTCCCCAGGGCATAGAAACAATATATTAAGTCCTTCATTTACTGAAATTGGAGTAGGTCTTGCTAAATCAGCCAACGGAAGATATTACTGGACACAAATGTTTATTAAACCTTAAATTTTCTTAAGTATTTTTGCATACACTAAATGTAAGCTAAATTTAACTAAATTACCGAAAAACCACATAATTAGAATTATGTGGTTTTTTGCTTTTTAATACAATAGTTAAATATCGAAAAATAAAAATTATAAAACATATAGATAAAAATTCAGAATTTGATATAATAGATTTGTTATAAAATTATTACATAGAAATTACAGAATAATTACAAAGAATATAAAGAATAAAATGGGAGTACACAAATGAATTATAATTCAATAAAAAAAGGGGTTTTTATTAATCGTCCAAATAGATTTATTGCAAATGTTTTTATAGATGGTATAACTGAAACCGTTCATGTAAAAAATACAGGTAGATGCAATGAAATACTAATAAAAGGTGCTTCTGTCTTATTAGAAGAATCCTCTAATTTAAAAAGAAAAACCAGGTATTCCTTAGTTGCAGCTTATAAAGGGAATACATTAATTAATATTGACTCACAAGCTCCTAATCATGTTGTATATGAAGCCATATTACAGAATAAAATTGAGGCATTTAAAGATGTGTCAACGCTAAAAAAAGAAGTTACTTTTGGTAAATCCAGATTTGACTTGTATTTTGAAAAAAACTCAACAAAAGGCTTTATAGAGGTAAAAGGAGTTACTTTAGAAAAAGACGGAATAGCCATGTTTCCCGATGCACCTACACTACGTGGAACCAGGCACATTCTTGAAATGATAGATGCAGTAAATAACAATTACAAAGGCTATATTCTTTTTTTAGTGCAGCTAAAAGGTGTAAAATATTTTACTCCAAATAAAAAAATGGATCCTGAATTTGATGCTGCTCTAAAAAAAGCTAAAAATAAAGGTGTTGAAATACTTGTTTATGACTCAATTGTCATGGAAAACGGGCTAGAAATTGGAGAACTGGTAGCTTCTACTGTGTAATTCAATTTTTCGGATTATTTATTGTTTTTTATTTTGATAATTATTGCCATTAAAGGGTAAATACCTGTTAATGGTTTAAAATATATAAGTATTGCAAGTAATATTTTCCTTGTATTTATATTAACTCCGTGTTAAAATCTAATAGGTTTTAATATGGGGGAGTTTTTCGTTTTTTAAGGAGGTAGTTTTAATGTCGGAAAATGTAGAAATTTCAAAGATGTTATTTAGTCTTTTTGGAGGGCTAGCCGTATTCATATACAGTATGAGTCTTATGGGGGATGGACTTCAAAAAGCTGCTGGTGAAAAAATGAGAAGAATACTGGAGGTTTTAACCAGTAATCCTGTCATGGGTATTCTAGTTGGTACACTGGTAACAATGATAATTCAAAGTAGTTCGGCCACCACAGTTATGGTTGTTGGTTTTGTTAGTGCAAACTTAATGACACTGCCACAAGCTATAGGCGTCATTATGGGAGCTAATATAGGAACTACCGTTACCGCCCAAATTGTAGCCTTTAATCTTGGTGAATACGCTTATTTAATAACTGCTGTAGGTTTTATTCTATTTTTCTTCTTTAATAAAAAAATAATCAAGTATGTTGGGCAGATTATTTTCGCATTTGGTCTATTATTCATAGGTCTTAATGTAATGAGTGATGCAATGAAACCTCTCGCTCAAAGTGCTATGTTTGAAGACATTATCCACCGAGTTTCTGATACTCCAATCTTAGGACTTTTCGTCGGAACTTTAGTAACCTTAATAGTTCAAAGTAGTAGTGCAACCATTGCAGTTTTATTGAATTTAGCTCAAGAACCAGACGCAAACGGACAAGCACTTATAAGCCTTCAAGGAGCTTTGCCAATTCTTTTTGGAAGTAACCTCGGTACCACAATAACAGGTATTTTAGCATCTATAGGAGCACGTGTAAATGGCAAAAGAGCTGCTATGGCACATACAGTATTTAATGCTGTTGGTTCAGTTTTATTCATGCTTATTTTGCCTTATTTTGCTAAATTTGTAGTTTTTATTTCTCCAAAGGGAACAGAAACAGAAGTAATTGCCAGACAAATAGCAAATGCACATACATCCTTTAATATTGTTAATACCATCCTTTGGGCACCATTTGTCCTTATCCTTGCAAAAATAGTTACATTTCTTGTAAGAGGCGAAGAAGAAACTATAGAAAATAGAGTAATGTATCTAGACTATAAAATTTTAAATAATGCCGCTGTCGCAATGGATCTTGCAACAAAAGAGCTTACCAGGATGGCAGAGCTGGCTCGGAAAATGATGTCAAATGCAAAAAAGGCTTTTATACATTCAAATGTAGAAGCTGCAAAAAAAGTTCATGAGATAGAAAGTATTGTTGATATGCTTCAAACTGAGATAATTAAATATCTCTCTACTATGCTCTCACAATCTTCTCTTACAGACCGCCAATCAATAAGGCTTGCTGGTCTTATGCATACAGCAAATGATATTGAACGTATGGGAGACCACTGTAAGAATGTAGCTGAACTTGCAATGGAAAAAATAGAAAAGGACTTACCCTTTTCTAAGGAAGCTATTAGTGATTTAACTAACGCATTTAATAAATTAAATGAAATGGTAGACCATTCAATACAATCCCTCAGCCAAGGTAATACTGAACTAGCCAAAAAAGTCTTGGCAGATGAATCTGAAATCGACAAACTTGAATCTGATCTTCGTGACAGGCATATGAAAAGGCTTGACTCAGGACTTTGTAATCCAACCTCCACAATTATGTTTATTGAATTAATTCACAATATAGAAAGAATTGGTGACCATTGTAACAATATAGCAGAAGCAGTTTTAGATGACTTAGAAAATAATTCTGCCTCACCTGACAGTGATACACCTGCAGTTACTGACACACCTTAGTAAAATCAATCATTTAACTTTGTTATTAAAGAAAGATTTAAGGAAGAATTTATCCCTCCTTAAATCTTTTTAAATTGATTTTTCACATTTTTGACATGGCTTCTTTAAAATCTGTAAAATCTGTAATGGGAGCCTGACATGAAAAATTTTCACATATATACGCTGTTGGCCTTCCTTCAACAGCTTTATAATTTTCAATAAAGGGAACCAGTTCCCCTAACTCCTTGCTTTCTTCAGAATAATGCATGGATACGTTAAAGGGTCTGAACTCTTCTCTTATAATATCTATCATCTTTTTTGTATCTTTACCTACTAATATAACTTCTCTTGACTTTGCTTGGGAAAACAGCATTGCTGTAAGAAAAAAGGTATAACCTCTTGCAAATCTTATTAAATTGGTTTTAAATAATTTAAACATACTATGAGCTTTTTCTTCCAAATGATGCTGCCCTGTAAAGCGTGCAAGTCTTAAAAAGTTCAGTGCTGACACAGAATTTCCTGAAGGAGTAGCTCCATCATATATTTCTTTTGGACGAGTAATAAGCTGCTCACCGTCACTTCCGTAGAAAAATAATCCTCCGGATTCGTTATCCCAAAAGAGTTTTAACAAATCATCATTTAGCTTAATGGCTCTTTTAAGATATATAGGTTTATACGTTGTTTCATACAGTTCAATAAGTCCCCATATTAAAAAGGCATAGTCATCAACATATGCTAAAATTCCAGCATCCCCATCACGGTATCTTGCCAAAAGCCTTCCATCATCTCTTACAAGCTTTGAAAAAATAAAAGATGCTGCTTTTTCAGATGCTTCTATATATTTTTCACATCCTAAAACCCTTCCCCCAATAGCCAGTGCAGATATCATAAGTCCATTCCATGAAGTAAGGATTTTATCATCTTTATGTGGATGAACTCTTTTTTTACGATGCTCAAAAAGTCTCTTACGGCAACTTTCTATAAATTCCATCTCCTCATCAGGTATTGTATATTTTATAAGGTTTGGAATATTTAAGCCTTCAAAATTCCCTTTTGCAGTAATATCATAATATTTGCAAAACTTTTCAGCATCTTCTTTACCTAATACATTTATTATTTCATCAGGAGACCATATATAAAATTTTCCTTCTACCCCTTCAGAGTCAGCATCTTCTGCTGAATAAAAACCCCCTTCCGAAGAAGTCATATCTCGCAATACATAGGTAAATATCTCATGAGCCACATGTGCATATTTTTTGTTTTTTGTTTCCTGATAAGCTTCTAAATATGCGATGGAAAGCAGTGCATTATCATAAAGCATTTTTTCAAAATGAGGTACCAGCCATTTACTATCAGTAGAATACCTGCTAAAACCAAAACCTATATGGTCATATATTCCGCCTCTGTACATGGAATCTAAAGTTTTCTCCACCATTTCCAGTGCATATTCATCCCTGGTTTTATGCCAATATCTAAGTAGAAAAAACAGATTATGAGGTGTGGGAAACTTAGGTCTGCTTCCAAAACCTCCATAAATACTGTCAAAATCATCCTTTAATTGAGCATACCCTTCATAAATTATATCTTCAAATGTTTCTCCAATATCTTCTTCCTCATATTGGCTGTTTATGGCTTTTATAATATGCTCACTTGATTTAACTAAAGAATACCTTTTATTAACCCAAAGATTATGCGCATTTTCCAATATGGTTAATAATCCATTCATTCCCATTCTGTCGGTTTTAGGAAAATAAGTTCCTGCAAAAAACGGTTTTTTATCAGGGGTCATTAAAACAGTTAAAGGCCATCCTCCGTGTCCCGTAAGTGCCTGGCACACACTCATGTATATATTGTCTACATCTGGTCTTTCTTCCCTATCTACTTTTATAGAAATATAATGTTCATTAAGTACCCTGGCCACTTCTTCATCTTCAAAGGACTCCCTTTCCATTACATGGCACCAATGGCAAGTGGAATATCCTATAGAAAGAAATACGGGTTTATCTTCCTGTTTTGCCTTGTCAAAGGCTTTCTGCCCCCAAGGATACCATTGTACAGGGTTATAAGCATGTTGAAGTAAGTATGGGGATTTCTCATGGATTAGTCTATTGGCTTTTTTATTAGTTGACATGTGGGCATCACCTTCCTTTCATTTATAAAATACTTAATCATAAGTTATACAGTCCTCTACTATTTGATATTTACCACTTAACTATTATTTGAAAAAAACATTAATATATTCAGTTTGAATTTTTGAGAAAACTCAGTCCTTTAAAAATTTGTACAAGGAAATATCCTTATAACACCTCTCAATACTGCATTTCAGAAAATTGTATATACAAAATAACCCATCAATTGTGATGATGAATAATATGCTAAACACCTTTATTTAATGGCACTTGAAGCTGTATTTTGCTTATCAATATTATTTATCATAAAGAAGACCTCCCTAACTAGAAGGTCTCCATAGTATTTTAACTAATTACACTCTACAAGCTAATGTATCAAAATCAACTCCATTAATTATCCTTTTAGCAAACCAATTAATTCCTTAACTTCTTTTCTTGAAATAAGTAGTTTTTTAATAAGATGTTGACAAGAGCATTAATAATGATTTATAATAAAAATATCAGGTGAGTTCCTACCATCAAGTGGAAGCTAAAAATTCAGGTGAGTTCCTGCCATTAAGTGGAAGCTAAAAAGTGGTTTCTAAAAGAACCGCTTTTTGTTTTAAGTTTGTGAGGTAGAAATGGAGATATATGTTGCAAACACTTCATACATTCATTATTTAAGAAAATTTGATTCTAATGTAATGATTAATGATGAAGATGGAAGAACAAGAAAGTATGTAGGTATAATATATAAGATTAATTCATTTAATTACTTTGTCCCTTTAAGTTCTCCTAAACTAAATAAAGATTATATAATTGTTAATGAAAAATGGGTTGTTAGAAAAAGTGTAGTTCCAATTTATTAGACATGGGAATAGTGTAGATTTCTTAGGTAAATTATTATTTTCAAACATGATACCAATTCCAGATTCTGAGGTAACTCTTTTAGATATTAATGGGATAGCAGATGAAAAATATAAAAATCTTCTTAATAAGCAAGTTATATATATTAGAAAACATAGGGAACAACTGCAAAAAAAACATGCACAAGTAATATATAAACAAAAGACAAGCAATTTCTCTAACATTGGCTATTTAAATAGTACTGTTGATTTTAAATTATTAGAACAGAAAATGCTTGAATATCTAGCTGCTAAAGAAATAGTTGAAGGCAAAGAACAGGCTTCAGCAGATAAAGAAGAGTGGCAATTATAAATTTTATTAAGAACTAATTTTAAAGGGTAAAATTATGCAAATTTCCTTTTGTAATGGAAAGGACAAATTATGAATGTACAATAGATAATGATATTACACCAAATAAACTTAGTTATGACCCCCCTAAGGTGTGGAACTATGTTTTCAATCGTGTAAATTTTTCACAAAAATTACATAGTGCAATTAATATTTCTCCCCCTTCAATACAGCATTATATTATCCTTGCAACAGCTCTTGTTATTGAACTATCAGCATTTATCTTTAATGGAAAAGCTATAACCTCAAACCTGTCTATATTGAGTAGTTGGTCAAGATTTGTCAAGTTCTCCAGGATATATATATTATTTTCAAATAGTAATTTGTGAATTTTAAAAGGATATCTATCTGGCGAAGGAGTATCCATCCCAATCATTTTTATTTTTTTCTCTACCAAAAAGTCACAAAGTTCAATATCTATAGAAGGATGGTTTTGATAATACTCTTTTGTGCCATAATATGCATCAAAGCCTGTATACAGTAATACAATGCTATTCTCCTTTACTAATGTATTATATTCATCTTTCAATTTAATTATTGCTTGATTTCTTACATCCAGTACGCATCCATTTCCAATGAATGACTCCAAAGGTAATTCAGAAATATATTCTTTGCAAGGGGTAAGGTGCATTGGAGAGTCAATATGTGTGCCTGAATGCATGCAAATATCCAGTTTATAATTATTGTACTTATCCTCATTCAGATATTTTATTTGAACTAAATTAGTCCTTGTGTCCCCAGGATAAATCGGCATACCATCTTCAATTTTATGTGATAAATCAATTATTTTCATTATTATTTTGCCCCCTTTTAAAAATACTGCCCTGCAAAATATTGCATACACTATTTTATCATTAAAAATATAGTATTTGAACCTAAAAACTTATTCAATTGGTTTATTATTTGTGGTAAAATATTCATCAGATTATAATATAAAATATGCATATTTATACAAATCAAAATGGGGGATAACAAATGAAAAAATACTTTTATGATATTCACTGCCATGCCATGAATATGAGTCATCCAAATTTCTTAGCTTTTTTAAAAAGACTTGAGGAAATTTTATACACCGACGCAGACAAATTCCTAAAAAAAAATAAATTTATAATACTTTTTGCTGTTAATATTCTTTTAATTAGATTTTTATTCTTTAAAAAATTTGACCACAATAATGTTACAAAACTACTTGAAAAACTTGGACTAGAAAAGTACCCTACCAGAGCTAAAAACCTTCTTGCTACCATGGAAAATGACGCTGGCAGTTTCTTTCTTCTAATGGAGGAATGCCTTATGGATGGTTTAGTTCAAAACGGAAAACTCGTTATAGATAATATGGAATATGATAAAATTGTTATTACACCTCTTGTCATGGATTTTGGTACTAAAACCACTTATTATGACAAAGCACACTATAACAACAAACCTGTAAAAAAACCAGTTGTAGAGCAAATAATAGATCTCTTTAACGGAATTAGAAACTACAAAAAACTATCTCCCTATCAGCTGTTTGAAATATACCCCTTCATGGGCATAAATACAAAAAACTATTATTTAAATGAAGTACGACTAATGCTGGATACTTATTTTGACAATTACAGAGGCTCCTAGTATGCCTTTAAAAGAAGAATGGGTAATTTTAATGGAACTATAGAAAGTATAAATGAAAATAAATATGCAGGAATAAAGCTGTATCCTCCCTTAGGATTTGATCCCTGGCCTGATAATAAAAGAGAACTGGAAAAAGTCCAACTACTTTATGATATATGTCAAAGAAAACAAATTCCCATTACATGTCATTGTAGTGATGAAGGTTTTTCCATTAAAAACCAAAAGGAAATGGAGAAATTGACTTCCCCTGCAAAATGGGAAAATGTTTTGAAAAACTACAGCAGGCTAATTCTTAACCTTGCTCATTTTGGTAAGCATAACCACACTGATGAATGGCAGAAAAAAATATTAGAATTTATAATAAACTATGCTAATGTATATTCTGATATATCCCATAGAGGATTTGACGATGATTTTTACAAAAACTTAAAAGAAGTAATAAATTCATATAAAGATAATCAAATTAGAGAAAAAATAAAAAAGAGAATTCTTTTTGGATCTGATTTTATGATTAATTTATTAAAAATCGATTCTTACTGTAAATATTTTGAGATTTTTTCAAATACAAAACACTTTACTCCTGAAGAAAAAAATTATTTTTGTTCAATTAATCCCCAGCGTTTTTTATTTAGAAATCAGGTTTCTCTAATAAAATCTGATTCTCTATCAAAAATAGCAGCTAAATGTTAAAAAAATTTATATCTAACTTCTATTTAAGGTGGAGTTTCACTTACAATCCTTATAGTAAAGTAAAACCTCCACCTAAACTTTTAGGCATTTTTTTAAAATCACAGTAAAAAATCTTTATCATTTAGCCTAAGTTGATGGAAAGTTTTTGTATACATAACTTGCCAATTGATTCCGATCTCCCAACTCTAATTTTGCTAAAATTTCAGATATAATATTTTTAACTCTTCCAACACTAAGGCAAATCTTCTGTGCTATGTCCTTATTACTCATACCTTCAGCAACCATTTTCATTATTTCTATATCTCTCTCTTTAAACTCAACTTGCTTAACAACTGCAATCTCCTCTTTACTTTCCGCACTAATATTATTCACAACAGAACTATAGGGGTTCTTGCTAAATATTCCAAATCCTTTGGCAGTATTTTTTACAGCCTGAATAAGCTCCTCCGGTGTAATATCTTTTAATATGTAACCATCCGCACCGCTTTTTAATGCATCATAAACGCTTTTATCATCTTCAAAAGTTGTTAAAATTAAGACCTTTACCTGAGGATACTTTTCTTTAATTAGCTTTGTACCCTCTATCCCGTCACATACCGGCATCTTAATATCCATCAGCACCAAATCTACATCCTGATTTTTGCATCTTTCAAAAGCCTGCTGTCCGTTTTCAACACAATCTAAAACACATATGTCTGAATCATTTTCAATTATGGTTTTAAGACTTTCACTTAATAGTTTTTGATCATCTGCAATAATAACCCTTGTCATATATAGATGCCCCCCTTTATTTTATTTTCTTTTTATTGTATATAACTTTTTATTCTTTTTGTCAATTTGTTTGCAGAAAATTCAAGATATAAAAATTCTGCAAACATACCTGTTACAAACCAAACGAAAAATAAAAACACTGAAGTCATTTTTAGTATATTCCCTGCATCACTATAATACCATATTTTATATCCTGTTATCCACAATAACACATATCCGGCTACCAATTCAAAAAAACTTATTGAAATTGAATATGCTGCACCTCTTATAATCCAACGCACATTATGTTTTTTAAAAAACTTATATAACCTTTCAATAACCAAAATGCAACACAGACCATATACAGGTACCATCCACAAGGAGCACTGACCGTAAAAAACATACCATGGGGTATCCCATATTGCATTTAAATTTAAATTTTCATCTACTCTCCACTCTGTCCTAAAAGCCAAATTAACCAGAGGTATTTTTTTCCGATTCTATATAGATTACGATAATGATTTTACATTCGCAGGCATAACCTGTTTATGACCTGCTCCGGAACATTGTTAATTGAATTAATGAACCCCCTTACAGCTTCACGAATTTGTTTTACAGAAGAGTAGAA
>FZPS01000058.1_pt17 | contig 11344 bp, 14 predicted proteins | sample 1817821 | NCBI WGS metagenome assembly FZPS01 (sample SAMEA104158645, study PRJEB21678) | metagenome | place: Germany | collected 2015-04-21 | reverse complement strand
CGCTTTGAATTAGTTTTGGCATGTACTTAGCTGACCTGGTCTTTGCCCCCACACTCGCCTGCTGGAGGTTTTGCTCAAGGTTTTACCTCTCACTACTCCCCCTCTCCTGATGAAGTGCCCGAAACTTTTACCGTTCTACTTCAACGGGCAGGACTCACCCCTAAGCCGCACCATGCTCAGCAGTAAGTTTTTTTGCCTGCCTTACGTGGGTCGTTTCGCCTGCGACTGGCATCGACTTTCAACCACAGACCTAAGTTATGCCATCGAAATAATTATACTCTTGCAAGCTTGAAAAAGCAAGCAGTTAATATATTTTGTCGATAAATCTAGACTCATATTCTCCTACTGTTGAAGAATATGACTCAATAACTTTTCTACTGGATTTTATCTTTATGATGTCTTTTTTAATTTCCCCAAAATCATCTTTTAATATGCGCTGATTTTCATCTTGTTCTGCAATAATCTCAGAAATTAAAGTTTCCAGTTTTGTTTGGATCTCGTGCAAATCATTATAAACAACATCAGGAATAATATGTTTTAAACTCTCAAGTTTTACCTCTTTAACATTTAAAACACTGCAAATCTCATTCATAATCTTTTCCAAATCGCTGTTCATTCGTTCAATTTTATCTATAAAGCCTGTTTTAGTGCTTAAAATCTCATCCAAATCATCAAAACTACCGTTACCGATATATTCTCGTTCTTTTTTAACGGCATCAAAAAATTTCTCATATTCTCCCAGTATGAGATTATAATTTAACAGCATTTTCTGGAAAAGTTGGGCAATATTTTTCTCTTCCAAGTCTAAACCCCCACTTCGCCTTTATTTTGCTTTCATTCATAAAGTATTCATAAATGCTTGGACCCATGTCTCCTTTAAACTATTTAACATACCGATTACCTCCTCTAGAATATCGGTATCTTTTTTTATATTTGCTTGAACAAGCCTATGATAAATATATTCATATAAAACAAACAAATTATTTGCAACCTCACCTGATTCAAAATTTAAGCTAGACATTAACTCACTTACAATATCCTGGGCTCGCTTTATGCACTCATTACCAATATCATATTTACCATCCTGAAATGCAAGTTTCCCCTGATTAATAAATTTTATAGCCCCTTCATAAAGCATTATCAATAATCTTTCCTGACTTGCAGTTTGGATCTGCATATTTTTATACTGCTGATAAGGATTTGCTTTCATAAGCAACTACCTCCTAATATCAATAGGTTTGATTCATTATTTTATAATAAGTGCTTTAACATACTAACTTATGCTAAAATAATCCTTAATCGATTCGATAGAACTATCTATTAATTCAATCACATAATCTGTTTGTTCCTTTATCTCATTATATAACAGCATAGTTTTTTCTAACCCCTTATCCCCATTATCATTTTCATCTTTTCTTGCTTTTTTATTGGTCAGAAGTATATTCACTGATATCGGTTGAAGTATTAAGCTTATAAACTCCTTGCCCTCATTTTCCTTTATACACTTATCAACCTTTTCCAGTCTATTCAAGAGTTTAATAAGTTGTTTTTCATTAATCCGTTCCATTTTTTTAAGTTCAGTTAACTCCTCAGCGTATTTTATACCTTTTTTTACCCTCTTCGATAAGTAAGACAGATCTTCTTTTATTGTCTTTAATTCATATAAAAAATCAGTGATTGTTTCATCTGATATATCAGGTCCACCTTCAAATACAGAATTTATAACTTCTTTAATAGGTTGATATTCAACACAGTATTCATCAATCACATCCTTCAATGTCATAATCCTAGCTCTCTCTATTTCTGCCCCACCTTCAGTAGCATCAATAAAAGTTATTTCATTATATAACCTTATTTCATTATCAAACCACGTCTTAAATGAATAAAGAGGTCTGCTTGTGGGGATTTTGTTCCCGAATATATCCTTAACAGTAATTGAATCTTTCAGATTTAGATTATCCGCAGTTTTTTTGCCGTAAATAGTCCCATTTGAATGGGTCTTATTATTGGTAAATGCAAGATCCTGCCCGACAAAGATTATGGGGTCTGCACCTGTCTTTACCGCAAGGTCAAAAGCTATATTTGCAACAGAACCCCCAGTTTTCAAAATGCCTATCTCCTTTTTGATAGTTCCCCTTAACCATGGGGTAAAATAGCCGAACACCTCACATACAATCATATCCCCTTTATAATTTGAGGTGATATTTGAATTAACTAATGGATCAAATATTAATGGGGCTTCACACTCTATTCCTTTAAAATGCTCATAGTTCTTATAAGAGCCGTCTATAGAAATAACTAAATCCGGCTCTATCCTTTTTTTAAGCAGTGCCTTTAGAGCCGTTCCAACGCACAGAAGCACTGCTTTGCCTTTTGCGTCTTTAAGCAGTTCTATATTTTTATCTAATGATGGACCTGCCGAAATTATTATTAAGGGCATTTTATGGAATCTGTTAAACAGTTTTGAAATCCCGGGGGATTTAATCGTATATACCAGGTTGCGGAAAAAGTTCTCCGTCCACATCTTAGAAAAAAACTGGATGGTATTAATATTAATTACGACATTATTTAAAAATTCTAATATTTCACGTCTAACATCATTAAAAAACTGCCTGTGAACCCTTTCAACCGGTATAAATTCAGCAATCTTTATATCTGGATAAACCCCTTCTTGTATAAGCCCGTAAAGAAAGTGTTTCAAATTGCTCACATCATTAGCTATATAGAGAAAAACATTATCATTTGTAAATATCTTTGTAAAATCATTAATATATAAAGCACATTTAAAACATTCAATACTCGGTTCAATTATCAGCACTTTAGAATCTTTATCTAATATCTTGTCAAGATCTATCAGATGATAGCCGGCACCAAATCCAAAAATAATAGTAAGATCTTCACCGATATCTAATCCTTTTAGCCATTTTTCCCCTTCTCTAACAGGATCATAACAGCTGTTTATATTTATTGATTTAGAACCTTCTGTGTATTCTATACACTTATGACCATTTTTGCCGTCTACTATTCGAAATTTATTGTTAATCTCAATATTTTTTAGCGTTTCTACCCCATGTACCCCATAATGTTTGAAATTGCTTAGTGTTTCAATATTTCTTTTGTATGTTTCAGACATTTATAAACTCCCCTTTAATGCCCCGGAAAATCATATTTGATTAGTGTTTCCATACTCTTATCTAGTAATGGAATTAATTCAAATTCCAGAATATCCGACATCAGCAAAAAATTTTGGGTTTCCCATGCATTTAAAAGCCCCTTCATTATCTTATTAAATACTACAGTGTTATCTTCCGTGTTTACGAAGGGTTCCATTAAATTTAATGCTAATTGAAATACACTGAACCAATCCAATCCCTCAATGGCAGTGGAAAACAAAAGAACAGCTTCTTTATCCCTGCCTTCATCAAACAGTCTTACTACTTCTTTAAGGCCATCCAGAAGCTTAGGTATATATTGTTTTGCGCTTTCACTGCTTTCTTTAATGAGCTTTTCCATATCGGTTTTATTCTGTATCGGTTTATTATTCACCAGTGTGCCCCTCCTCCATTAAAAATAAACCCGCATAAGGGCATTCCTATTTATTATGACCATGAACTGGATATCTGATTAAGCTGAGCAGTCAGCCACTGGCTTTGATTGTACATCGTGCTCAAAGCCTTTTCCATAGCAGTAAATTTTGCCCAATAATTCTTTTCAACATCTGCAAGTCTGTCTTCTTTTATTTGTATTTGTTTATCAATATCCCTTATCGCACTGTCAAAATTCTGAAGTCTGCCGGTTACAATACCATCTGCCGGCCTTGTTAAATAGTGAAGCTGTTCATTTATAATAACAGCTATCCCTTTTCTGTCTCCATCATTAATTGCAAACAAGTCTTTAACTGCTTGAGGATTTGTTTTAATTGCTTCTTTTAATTTCTCTTCGTCGATTTCAAGCCTTCCGGTTTTTCCATAATCCTCACTTGTAGTTGCCAGCCCTATTTGGGTTATAAGATTGTATTCTAAACCCGGAATAACAGTATAAAGATTCTGCCTCAAGTCCCCTTTTATGCTTATGAGATTGATATCTCCTCTTAAAAGCCCCCTGCGTTCTTCCAATTCCGTTTGAGGTATTTTTACCTTTTCTTCTGAAAGTCTCGTATTTATAAGGTCAATAAGTGAATTATACTGCTTCACAAAACCCTCTATCTGAGAATATATTGCATCCACATCTACCCCTACTTCAAGGGTAGTTTCACCTATATTTGTTAATGTAAGGTTAACCCCTTCCAGTACATCAGATATCTCATTGTTTGAGGATCTTTCAAGATCAAGCCCATTTACCTTAAATCGAGCATTCAACCCTTTCTGAAGCACATTTATCTCATTTGATTCATTCAAAATACCAAGATTTACTAATATATTATCGGGGTCTTCAAATCCCATTTCAGCGGCCCCTGTTTCATCCCTGGTTAAAATTAGTCTGTTGTCTATTATTGAGGCTGCAATCCCTAATCCTTCTTTTGCATTAATTTTATTCCTGATATCTCTTAGGGAATCCCCACTATCTACAGTAATCACCGCTGATTCATTACCATTTTTTATTGTAAATTCCCCCGCAAGGCCTAAAGACTCATATATATCGTTAACCCTATTGCCGGAAACACTATGGTTTGTAGCAAGGTTTGAAACTTCGATCCTGTATGTGCCCGGTAGTGCCTTTTTATCCGCTTTGGCTGTTGCCACATTCTCATCTGATGAAATAGCGGACATCTTTTCAAAAATGTTCCCTTTTGTCAGCTCATATGCCCTATTCTTTAAGCTTAAAAGGCTCGTATTTATTTCATTCCAAAGGTTCTTCCTGTGCGTATAGATTTTGCGTCTTGCTTCCATAGTTGCTATAGGTTGCCTTTCTATCTGCATCAATTGGTCTATAAGTGTATGTGTATCAAGCCCGGAAATTATTCCACCTGCCCTGTACATCTATATACACCCCCTAATGTTCAGCCGGCCTAAAAGGCCGGCTTTTATTTGGCTTCTAAACCCTTTCATCAATAAAAACCCCTATAATTTCCCGAATCCGCGCAATTATATTGAGTATTTCATCAGGCGGAACTTGATTAATTACCTCTCCTGTAGCACGTTCCAATACCCTTACTACAGGTCGATCCGTCTCTTTGTGTATATAAAATTCATATTTCTTGTCTATTACATTTACGGTTTTATTAAGTACCTCAACAGATTCCTGTAACTTTTCAAGGGATATTTCTTTTTTTTGAGTGTCTGTTTCGATACCTTGTTTTTTATTTGTCGTGAATATGTCGGTATTTTCTTCATTATTAACCGATTTTACTGTACTAACATATTGTGCCTTGTTTACAGGATCAACCTTCATGTTTCAGGTCACCCCTTAATAAATAGATACATGCCGGCCTTTACGGCCGGCGTCTAAGTATACTATCCCAGCAGCTGCAGTACTGCTTGTGGTTTTACATTGGCATGTGCCAACATTGCCGTGCTTGCCTGTAGCAGGATCTGGTGCTTTGTAAATTCCATCATCTCTGCAGCCATATCCACATCACGGATCCTGGACTCGGCAGCAGCCAGGTTCTCAACGGTTACCCCCAGGTTATTAATAGTCTTTTCAAGGCGGTTCTGAAGTGCTCCCAAATCAGCCCTTTGAGCAGCAACAGCTTCAATTGCAGCATCTATTGTAGCTATTGCTTCATTTGCACCTGATTGTGTACTTATATTGACAATTGCAGAAAGGGCTTTATTTGCATCCAATTCTGCTATTCCTAAGGCAGATGCCCTCATATTGCCAATGTGTATTTTTATATTTTGGTCTTTATTGGCACCTACATGTATTGTTAAGATAGAAGATTTAGTAGATGATTCTGTGGGAGCCCCAGCTTTATTAAGTGCAAAAGTTCCGTCTAACAGTTTTTGTGTGTTGAATTCTGTATCTTTGGCAATCCTATCTACTTCTTCAATAAGCGCTTTAATTTCTCCTTGAAGAATTTCTCTGTCTGCATCGGTATAAGTATCAGTTGCTGCTTGTACTGCCAGTTCCCTCATCTTCTGAAGGATTGCATGGGTTTCATTTAGTGCACCTTCTGCTGTTTGGATCAAGGATATTCCGTCTTGAGCGTTTCTGATTGCTTGATTAAGCCCTCTTACCTGTGCCCTCATCTTTTCTGAGATTGCAAGCCCTGCAGCATCATCTGCGGCACGGTTGATCCTTAAACCTGATGAAAGCTTCTCCAATGTCTTGGTCATACTGCTATCATTGATTGACAGACTGCGCCATGCGTTCATGGCACCTATGTTTTGATTAATCCTCATTAAAAATCATCCTCCCTGATATTTTTTCCGGAGCGTCCCTGCTCCATCTATAAGGTATCCCATAATTCGGTTCAAAACGGCCGGCCTTAAATTTTGACCGAGTTAGGGGATTGCCTTCATTTAATATTATCGTAATAATTGCCCTTTCCCTTGAGCTCAAAAAATGTCGGATTTTGGGTATTTATTAAGTTTAGAACAGGTTAAATCATGGACTCTGGTTATATTATCTATTTTTCTGCCTTTTTCTCATCACTCAATACCATTTCCCTGATACCATCTAATTTTGAGGGGGAAGTATACAGAGCTGCCTTGTTTTCCCGAGCGATTTCTTCATATATCTCCAAACGGTGAACAGTAATTTCCTTTGGGGCATCAATACCCAGCCTAACCTGCTCACCCTGAACCTCCAGCAGAGTAATCTTTATATTATCACCTATCATTATGCTTTGCCCCGGTTTTCGTGCTAATATAAGCATGATAGCTTCACCTCTTATTCTGCTTTAATCATTAGTAGCGCATTTTTTTCTTTTTCTCCTGTCTTTAGTTTCTGCATTTCATTAAGGATATTATGCTTTAAATCGTATTCGGAATCTTCCAATATAATCTGCCTTCCTTGCCGATTCTGCCTGTTTATAATGATAGGTGCCTTTAAATTTGCAGTCATATGTGTAATGTCTTCAGGAACAACTATAATGGCATAAATTAAAGCCTCTTGTATATCTTTTATGCCTAATTCAAGCATTTCTTCAGCATCCGGCTTTGGATCATAGGTCGGTAAAAATTCAGAAGGCTCTATTATAACAAATGCCACATCCGGTTCTTCTACAGCCTGCAGCCACTTAAAAGGATTATTAGGTTCATGCTCTAAAATTATAAACTTCTTTAAAGATTCAAAACCGGGAATGCCTTTTCCAAAACTTATTATTTCATCTTCTTTTATCTCGATCTCACCGAAGTTCTTAGTTTTTATTTGCATATCCTCTCCACCTCATGTCTTAATATCAATCACTGAATGGGAATTATGGACTTTTACCTTTATACCGCCTTTTTCCAAGAGATATACCTTAACATCGGCAGGTTCAGCATCTATCTTTGGAGGGCTTGATTTTGCATCAAGTTTCACTCCACCTATTCGGGAATAGCCCTTTAAACCTCCGCCTAAAAATCTTATCTTGGGAGGGCTTTTCGGTGCACAATTCACATTCAGTTCTTTCCCAGTATCTTTAGTATTTTCCCTTACAAAATAGGGGATTAAATCTGTACCGTATTTATCGATCCGAGCCATCATATCCCCCTGTCTCGACTTTTCACTTATATGCTCATGGATTATCTCAAGAGACTTCTCTGCGAAATCCTTATCTAATGCCCTGCTGTCTTTAAGACCTATATCATTAAGGGGTTCCCTCTGATCAATTTCTACGTGCAATGAAGGAGTAGATATATATAGATCTGCCATAAACTGTTTTAATCTGATATCAGCTCTGCTGACTTTCATATTAAAAGAACCGAAATATGTATCTATCCCTATTTGGGGATAGTTTATCGTAATATCGAGGGACATATAATCACCTTATCTTAGAAAATCTAATAGTGAAGGCTGTATTATCCTGGTGCCTGCTGCAAGGGATGTCATATATACATTTTCCTGCATCTTCAGTTCCATTATGACTTCCGCTACATCAATATCTTCGGTTTTAGATAATATGTCTTTAAGATTAATCATATCATCTTCAAGCCTGTTTTTAGCCGTTTCAATCCTGTTTACAAGTGCTCCCAGTTCAGCCCTGACCGTAATAACATTTTCCAGAGAGTCATCAATATTTTTTAGGACAGTCCCTCCTATAGCTTCAGTATCCCCTGTATCGAGAGCATCTTCAAAACTTTCTAATACTTGAAACAGGTCATGGGGCGAGTTGAAGACTTCAGGGCCCGTAAAGTTTATACATATAGTATTAAAAGGACCCACTTCATATTCAATCTTACTGTTATCTCCTTTATAAATTACGGCATTTGTAGCAGAATCTATTTCATATGGGGGTTTATCTGTTTTATAACCGGCAAAGATATACCTTCCACTGTAAGTAGAGTTTGCTTCATGGACAAGCTGCTGTTTTAGCTGTGTAACTTCTGCCTTTAGTTTCTTTTTATCTTCAACTGTCATTACATCAGTTGATGCATTAACAGAAAGCTCTCTAATCCTCTGCAGTATATCCCCGATGTTTGTAAGAGCACTTTCAGTCGTCTGCAGCAGTGCAAGCCCATCATCAATGTTTTTCTTATACTGGTTGACCTTAACAAGCTCGGTTCTAAACTTCAAGCTGCTGGCCGCTTTTAAAGGATCATCTGAAGGAAACCTGATCATTTTGCCTGTATATAGTTGATTGTTTACTTTATCAAGTCTTTTCAGATTTGTCTGGAGATTCTTTAAGAAATTGTCCGTCATCATCTTATTTGTAACCCTCATTTGTTTATCCACCTACCTTCCTACAATACCCATTCTGTTTACTACTACATCCAGCATTTCATCTATAGCAGTAACCATCCTTGCAGCTGAATTATAAGCATGCTGGAATTTTATCATGTTTGTCAGTTCTTCGTCTAATGATACACCTGAAACAGACTCACGCCTATATTCAATCTGTGTTAAGAGCAGCTGCTGGTTTTCAGTCATTCTGATAGCTTCCTGTGCCTCTACACCTAATATGGCAATCATGGAGTCAGTAAAATCATCGACAGAAGCATTTCCTAAATCAGGTATCTTTTTATACCGCAGCTGAGCAATCTTCAGAGCGTTACTCCCATCTCCAGGAGCATCAGGCTCTGTTGCTGCGGCTATCTTTTCCACATCAGCCAGTACAGGATTAACGGCTATTAAGCTGTTATCTCCCGATGGAATGGCGAAAAATTCTAGATCGCATTTTTCATCTGCTCCAAGGCTATATCCGTTTTTATGGATGGCATTTACCTCTACTATAAGTCTGCCTGCCATTTGTTCAAGCTTGTTCAAATACTGGGGTATAATAATATCCCTGGCATTAAATAATCCTTTTAATTCACCGCCGTTTGGAATCAGCTCATAACCCATATCCTTGAACATAATATTATCTGAAATGTCATTAACATCAAACTCAAGGGGGCTGCTTTCCGTTCCTATAACCAGTGCAGCACCGGAAACACTGACAGTATACATACCCCTGTTATCTTCATTCACATGAATCCTTACTATTTTAGAGAGTTCATCTGCGAGAAGATCCCGTTTATCTCTCAAGTCATTTGCATTATCACCTGCAGCTTCAACTTTATGTATCAAATCGTTAAGATCTGCTATTTGGGAACTGAGAGAGTTTATGCCTCTGACTTTTATTTCAATAGATTCATTTACCTGTGTCTGTAGTTTATTCAGCTGTGAATATGTGTGATTTATAGTTTCACTGAGAGATATGCCCCTCTGATAAACAAGAGACCTGGCAGCTGTACTTTCAGGGGTCTTGCTGAGCTCCTGAAAGGAGTTCCAGAACTCATCCAGAACCGTCCTTATACCCGTATCTGAGGGTTCGTTGAATATATACTCAATATTCTGAAGGAGCTCACTTTTTGTTTCCCATTCACCTAATATCTGGTTTTCGTCCCGAAAATCGCTGTCTATAAATGAATCCCTCATACGTCTGATTTCTTGAATCTCTACCCCGGTACCCATGAGCCCGGCATAAGTCGGCCTATTTAGGGAATAGGTAAGCCCTGGATATGTAGCCGAATGTATGCCTACCTGACGGCTATACCCCTTTGTATCGGCATTTGCTATATTGTGGGCTGTAATATCCAAGGACTGCTGTTGGGTAAAAAGAGCCCGTCTGGCTATTTCCAACCCGAAAAACGATGATCTCATCAAAACCACTCCTGTTTATACTTTGTAATCCACAATACTTTTTGATTTTTTCTCTTTTTTGTCCTTATCACTATATACACCTGTCTCACTTTCTAATGAAGATGTTATTAGTTCAATGGTTGAGTTTAAACTGTTAAGGGATTTTTTCAATAAAATTGAATTGTGATCATTTACCTTTTCCAGTTTAGTAAGAACCTCTATAGTTTCTTGTTGGATTTTTGAAAATCCATAGTCTTCGCCAGCCCCTAATTTCTCTATTATCTCTGAAAGGGTTGCACTGCCTGCATCTATACCTGCCTCTTTTTCTAAATCCAGTAGAATTTTATATCTCAAATCTTCCTGTCTGCCTATACTTAATATAAGCCTTTCTTCTGTTTTTACTATCTCGTCTAATTGTTTGATATCTCCTTTTATTAATACATCAGTCTTTTTTTCTGATACGGCCAGTATCTCTCTATAAATAGCCAACTCTTCTTTTAAAACCTCCGCCAGTTCTCTTAATTTAAGCATAAAGAGTATTCCTCCTTATCAGATCAATTCATCAACTAATATTCTATTCAATATCTTTTCGGCGACTTTTTCGCCTTCTACAGAATAAATACCTTTTTCGATCCTCCCCTTAATATCATCTACTTTTTTTGTCCTTACATCACTAGTCTTAGATATTGCTTCCATAGCAAGGATAAATTCTCTACCTTCCTTAGATAATTCAACTTTATCTGATCCGAATTCTTGTTTGATGGGAATCTCTGTTTTTTTATTAGATATTTTGTTATCTTCTATTTTTGTTTTATAATAGGCTTGTAGTACCTTTTGTACTTGATTGTTTGATATAATCATAAGAAAACACCTCACTTTTCTCTCTGTAATCTTTATCGGCACAAATCCTTAATCGCTTTAGGTGTTAAAATAAACAAATATCCTGGATTTCCTTTCTATCCGTTTATTTTCAGCGTTTTTCTTGCCAAATTGTCTCATTACATACTAAAATCTTCAGAATTATACCCTCTTCATTCCTTAAAAAAGAAAATCCCTCTAAAAAAAAGAGGGATTTTAACCTTGATTTCGATAGAGAGTCCCGTCATCTCCACAGAAATTACTTCCTACACCTTAGATC
>FZPS01000062.1_pt4354 | contig 11345 bp, 10 predicted proteins | sample 1817821 | NCBI WGS metagenome assembly FZPS01 (sample SAMEA104158645, study PRJEB21678) | metagenome | place: Germany | collected 2015-04-21 | reverse complement strand
GGTTGGTAAATATCTTACCCCTATTTTTGTAGCGCTTTTATCAATATTAGTAATTGCAACGTATATAAACCCAATGGGACGGCTGAGTCAGTATGCGGCACAGGCAAACTACATCGATAAGCCATTGTTTACAGGCATATTGAATGGCTACAACACTATGGACGCTTTAGCTTCACTTGCCTTTGCAATTGTTATTATCTCAAACATAGAAAAGTTAGGCATAAACAACCGAAAAAGGAAAGCCATTGAAATTTTCAAATCAGGTTTAGTATGTCTTGTCGGAATGAGCGTTATTTATGCATCATTAGTTTATATGGGAGCAACCAGCTTAGGCAGCGTTATCAGAACTGATAATGGGGGAAGAATTATGTCCATGGTCAGTGAGCATTACTTTGGATTTATTGGCAAAGTATTGCTGGCTGCCATTGTAACAGTTGCCTGTTTGAAAACGGCCATTGGTTTAATTACTTCATGTTCGCAAATGTTCAGTGAAATGTTCCCCGAATCTGTTTCATATAATAAGTACGCTGTTATATTTACGGTATTTTCTTTTGTCATTGCTAATTTCGGGTTAAATAAAATTATTCAATTATCGATACCGGTACTGATGTTTCTTTATCCACTTGCAATTACATTGATCATATTATCACTATTAGCACCGATTATTAATAAGCAGAAGGATATATACAGGTGGACGACAGTATTTACATTGCTTGCAGCATTTTTCGATTTTATAAATGCTCTGCCGGAAACGATTAAAGATACTACAATCATAAAGAAGATGATTGATTTTGCTCAGATGTATTTACCGGGGTTTGATTATGGGTTTGGCTGGATTATACCGGCGTTAGCGGGTTTTATCATAGGACTCATCATATGGAGAATCAGAGGAAAATCTGATAGTTCCCAAGTGTTGACCAAGATCTGACTGAGTAATTTGCTATTACTATAACAATGAAAGCTCATGATGCCTAAGACAAACCAAGGATAATCTATTTTTTGAAGGGAAGGTATGATGATGGGATATATAACTAGAGATGAGGCCTTTGCATTATTCAGGACATATAATAAGGATCCTTTTCATATTCGGCATGCACTGACAGTTGAGGCTGTTATGAAATGGTTTGCCAATGAATTAGGGTATGGGGATGAGACAGAATACTGGGGAATTGTTGGGTTGTTACATGATATCGACTTTGAGTTTTATCCGGAGGAACACTGCCTAAAGGCTCCAGAACTGCTTCGTGAAGGTGGTGTAGGAGAAGATATCATACGTAGTGCTGTCTCTCATGGATATGGAATTACTGTAGGAAGTGGAATCACAATTGAAATTGCACCTGAGCATGTGATGGAAAAAGTACTCTATGCTGTGGATGAACTGACAGGACTTATTTGGGCAGCGGCTCTTGTGCGACCTTCAAAAAGTACAAAGGACATGAAACTAAAATCTATCAAAAAGAAATACAAAGACAAAAGCTTTGCTGCCGGCTGCTCGAGAGATGTAATCGAGCGTGGTGCTAATTTGCTTGGATGGGAGCTTGATAAACTTCTTTCCATGACTCTTATGGCTATGTCTACCTCCGAAGATGCTGTCGAACAGCTCATGGTGCAAAACCCTTAGTAACAATGTGACTATTCATCCGTCAGGAAAGACTCTGGTCTAGTCTACAAAGAAAAACGAATAGGGGTAATTAAATGGCTGAACTACCTGAAATTGCTATACTCGCGGGACAAATGAGAGAAACTCTGTGTGGAAAGACCAGATTGTGGGACATGTTACATTGATTCTTGTTCTTGCAATAAAATCTTGTTTTTAATGTTTTCCCATGTTAAAATCATAGCAAAGAATGGAAAATTTATATATTTCAGAGAAATAAACATCTCTACATTAGCTGCGGATGCCAGAGCGTTCATTCTTATTAAATCATTAAAGATAGACGATAGCAGGTTGGAATTGAGCATTAAGCTTGATATGTGCTTTATAATATTATTATCACTGGCTCTGTCCAGCTGTCGGAGGATTACAAATGAAGAATGAAAAGAATGCTTCTTTAAGGTACCGGGTATTTAATGCAGTTTTCCTGGTTGGTATCTGTATGTCATTTTCCTGTAGTTTAATGAATTATTTTCTGGGTTTAGGAACAGCAGTTACATTGATAACCTTTGCTTGTGGTGTTATTACAGTGGGGTTGTATGCAGCTTTCAAAATCAGCCGGAATTATGAACTTCTGTCATTAATAGTTGTAATTTTCTTAAGTTTTGTTTTTTTCCAATCATGTGGCTTATTACTGGGGGAACTCACGCCAGCATACCATATTATATGATTATAAATGCAGGGATAATCGCCTTGTTACTTTTTGGATTACAAAGAAAGATAATCTTTTTTCTTTTTACATTGGTTGCTGGGCTGTTAATGTTTTTTGAGTATCAGAGACCGGACTTGGTAATAGGATATGACTCTGAGTTAGTTAGGTATATAGATTTAACTTTTGGTTTGTTTATTTGTTTGTTCTCCGTTGTAGTTTTGATTTCTGTTCTTATAGACGGCTATATGGACGAAATCTGGAAATCCAAGCAATACCTGGTCACCCTTGAGGAAAAGAACAAGGAGATAGAAGCTAAGAACAGAATGCTGGAAAGAAGAAATGCTGAGTTCATTAAAGCAAAAGAAAAAGAGGAAAAACTGAATAAGCTGCTGTATGAGGAAAAACAAAAGCTGCAAAAGTTGTCAATTACAGATTATTTGACAGGAGCCTTTAACAGGAGGTTTGTTACTGCCTGCTTAGAAGAAGAGCTTGAGACTTCGCACAATAAAGATAAAAAGCTGACGGTAGCCATGGTCGATATTGATAACTTTAAATTTATCAATGATACATACGGACATTTATATGGAGATTATGTCTTAAAACGGATAGTCAGTACAATAATGAGTAACCTAAGGCAGGATGATATTGTAGGGCGTTATGGAGGCGATGAATTTCTAGTTATTTTGCGTGACACCAGCAGAGAAGAAGGATATGCCATGATGGAGCGTATCCGAAAAAAGATTCTGGAGCTGGAATGGGAAAATGATCTGGTAGTAACAATAAGCGGCGGCGTCATAGAGTTAGAGACTGATGAATTGGCCAGCTTATTTAAAAAGGTTGATCAGTTATTATATAGAGCTAAAAATAAAAGTAAAAATCTAATAGAAAAAGAGGTTATCAGCGGCTAGCAATCCACATGGCTATGGACTGCTTCGATCAACATATAGGCAGCAGCTTCTTTTCATATATCAATATAATGGAATATATTGACATACATATACTATTCTTGTATCATGATAATCAGATACATGAGTCGCAGTAACATTCTAACATTTCATTTACTTCTATTTATCCACATGCCAGGAATTGACGAAGAGTTGGAACAATCTCTATTGCAAATTAACAACTATATTAGCTACATTTGAATTTTTCATTAAGATTACTAGTTTTGCGCATACTGATTCTATCCCTTGACACGAAGACAGCTGTAAAAACTATAACGAGCCAGGGCATGTTTCAGGGATGAAACAAAATTGTTGATCTCCTGAAATGAGTCATATAAAGGAAGGCTTAATCCCTTTAGAGAGCATATTTGAATTCAAGGGGGGAGAATACATATGGAAGTAGAAAAATCAGGGCAAAAAGTATAATAAGCGTTGATGTTAACGGTGAAAATCTTTTGTGGGAATTTAAAAAAGGAGGTTTTGATCTATGCCGGAAAAGAAGCTTAGGAGAGAGTTAACTTTTCTACATATGGTATCCATTGCCGCTGGTGCAGTAATAGGAGGCTGGCTGGCAGAAGCTCCATATTGGTTCTCGGTTACCGGAGCCGGCGGAGCGATTGTATTCCCAATTCTGGCCATATTGCTGATTCCAGTAGGGCTGGCTTTTGCAGAGCTGACAGCTATGCTGCCCTTTGCATCATCGGTAGACATTTGGACAACAAATGCCTTTGGGCACAGAGCAGGATGGGCTTCACAGTGGATGATGTTCCTGATACAAATTGTAGAACCGCCATTGATGGCTTTTATATTCATTACAGCAATAAATTGGTTTGTACCAATACCGCCCGAAGCAACTACAATAGTGGCAATTATAATAGTATTTCTCTGGTATGTTATTTCTAATTTTAAGATCGGCTTGACGGGCACATTGGCAACAATATTTTTCTTTTCCATGGTTATAATCTCTGTAATTGTAGCACTGGCACTGTTTGGAAGCGGACATTGGTCCTATGCCAACATATCTCAACACGGCGGGCTGTTCCCTAACGGCTTCAGAGGGATCTTCATTGCATTTGCAGTTTTTTCGTTAAAATTTATCGGTTTTGAGATGACGCCTACCATGATCGAAGAAACCAAATTCAAGGCAGGGCAAATGTGGAAGGTTATTCTTTCTGCGTTGTTTATACCGGCATTATTGTATTGTTTCGTAGTGTTTGCCATGGCCGGTCTGGCTCCCTGGGGCGACATTGCAGGAATGTCTATGCCTGAACCTGAACTGATTTCAAAATATGGTTTGCCCGGAATACTGGCTATTGCAGCTATTGTTGCCGGCGTTTTGCATGCGTTGACAACATTGATGGGATTCTGGACTTCTTCTGCAAGAGTTTTATACGGAGCTGCCCAACTGAACCAACTGCCTAAGTTCTTAACTAGATTAAACAAGTATGGTCAGCCTTATATTGCAAACCTATTCGTACTGTTATTCTCAATATTCTTCATTCTGTTCACAGGCACCAACTGGGTTCAGTATATTTATGCTGTGTCCTGCATAGCTGCAGGGGTAGTCTATGGCTTATGCTGCTTAAACGTTATAGTTTTAAGAAGAAAGCAACCTGGCTGGGAAAGACCGTATAAGGCACCTGGCGGAGAATGGCTCATGATTATTGGTGTACTGGTAGGTATATGGATTATAATTGGTTCATGTTTAGAGCTGGATTTGAACGGTTACATATCCCTTGGGATATACTTCCTGATAGGAATAGCTTTAAACCTCATAATGGACGCTTACAGGAAAAAGCATCCTGAAGAATACGAATTGATAGCCTTGACTCCGGAAGATAGGGATAAGGTTGAAGAAGATTTATTAACTGGTACATGATTCTTTTGCACAGTTACAGTAATATGAAATTTGACATGGGAGGTGTACCAAGTGAAGATAGTTCCGGGCGATAAAGTTATTTATAAGTTTTCGCCAAGTATGAAAGCAGTAACAACTGTTTCAGCAGGCGATACGATTAAAGTAGAGACCAATGATTGTTTTTATCAGCAGGTAACCAGTGAGGAACAGATCTTGACTGAAATTGATTATGACAGATTGAATCCAGCTACGGGACCCATATATGTGGAAGGTGCTGAACCTGGTGACCTATTGAAAGTAAAAATTGTCAGCATAGATGTTAAAGATAAAGGAGTAGCAGCAGTTGTTCCAAATGAAGGCGTCCTTGGAGACCAGGTTACCAAGCCCATAATCAGGGTACTAAATATCGAAAACGGGCACGCTGAATTCCATGGGGTCAAGCTGCCAATCAGACCGATGATTGGCGTTATAGGGGTTGCACCATCTGATGAAGAGGGACAATGGGCAACTGACAGCCCATGGAAGCACGGCGGCAATATGGATACCACGGATATCAAAGCTGGTTCCACATTATACCTTCCGGTTAAACAGGAAGGCGCTTTATTAGCATTAGGCGATTGTCACGCTATTATGGGAGACGGTGAGATTTGTTTCACAGGACTGGAAGTTCCTGCAGAGGTTGTTCTTGAAGTAGATTTGATAAAAGGAAAAGCAACCAAATGGCCTTTGGTGGAGACCGATGAATATACCATGGTTATTGCTTCAGGTGATGATCTGGATGCGGCAGTATATGAAGCAGCTTCTCAAGCTGTAAATCATATTAAAGACAGTCTGGGGATAGAGTGGGAAGATGCTTATATTATGGCAAGCCTATCGGTTGATTTGAAAATATCACAGGTAGTGGATCCCAAGATTACTGCAAGAGCAGCAATTCCCAAGTATGTGATACCTACGCAGAAGCTGATAGAGTCCGTGTAAAGGTAAAGTTAAAGGGCTGGTTCAAAAAAACCGGCCTTTTCTTGATCGCGCTTCCGACATGAAGCGTGGAATAAAAACTTTTTTATGATATAATTTATAGGATCTCATCTTGCATGTTTTGTGAATTTATCTGGAAATGTGTAATTTCAAAGGAGTATTACATATGGCCGGATAGCAAGCTTGATCGGATGTGCCAACAACTCACGGCTTGTTGGAAAAGTTCTGAGTATGGCTCAGCGTTATGGCAGCTATCCATGTCACAGAGTAGTGAATTATTCCGGCAGGCTGGCACCTGGGTGGCTTGAGCAAAAGATGCTGTTGCAGAACGAAGGTGTCCGCATGAAGGATGGAACACATGTGGATTTGAAAAGGCATCAATGGAATTGCTTATAATTCTGATAAAGAATATTTGTGATGGATTACAGCTATACTTAAATACTTTATTTATAGTTGTTATATGATAAAATAGATAAGTAAAAAACCAAATAATTGGAATGATTGGAAAAGGTGATGCATTTGAAAAAACAGTTTATTTACGTCTTAAAGCTGATACCGGCTTTATTGGATGAGAAGAATTGGACTGAAAAGGAAGAAACAATTGTTAAAAGACATTAAAAACACTGATCGGCACATATCGGGGGTAATTGCTTATTCCGTTTTTTACTGGACATACATTACGTAATAAAATACAGGAAAACTATTGAGAGGTAAGAAGATGAAGAGTATTTGTCATATTTGCAGCAATCATGTTGATAAAAACACCTCATGCAATAGGTGTGGAGCACTTGTTTTATCTTCAGGAATCGGAGCTTTATTAATCAGACGATTTACAAAAAATCAGCGTCTGATTAATCGCCTTACAACCAATGGAATAATAACGATAGGAGAATTTACTGCTGCATACGAGAAAAACCACCTTATTAAAATTCGCAGCGTAGGAAGAAAGAAACTGCAAGAGTTCACCGAGTTATACAGGGACATTAATACATGGCTGCTGGAGTGGAAAGAACAGAATCAGAATATTAGTGATACAGAATCCATAGCTATAGAGAGTGTCTTTCATGAGAACATATTTAACATGTTCAGGGAGCACTGCATAGATAACGAAATATATACTATAGGAGACCTCAAGGGGTTCGATTTTGACAGCCTTCTTAATATATTCGGATTTGGACATGGAAAACTTCAAAAAGTACGAGATAAATATAGTGAAACAATTTCCGGAATAAAAAAGGCGGAAACTGGTATAGATGATAATTCAATTCAAGCAGAAATCATGGAAGAGTACAGCTCACTGATCATTGAAGATGCTTTTCATGAAAACATCTTCAAATTGTTCAGAAGATATTGCGAGTATAACAATATATGTACTATCGGTGATTTGAGTAAGTTTGATTTCAGTTGCCTGATGAACATACCTGGATTTGGTGTAGGTAAACTTGATAAGGTACGCAGCAGGTATAAAGATATCCTGTCCGGGAACTGGGCATATGATGAAGCAAGTAGTTATAGCGCTCAGCAATCAGGACCATTGCATGCGCATTATTCACTTGGGTTTATTCATGAAACAAATAGAAGACTGCCTGTTGACGTACTAACCAACATTGGTATATCCAACCAATTAGTGTGTAAGCTTCGGGATGAGGGTTATGATAACCTATCAGAGTTGGCTGAGGAACCTGATCATGTTATCAAGGAACATATAGGTGTCAGATACCATAAGATACTTTGTAAAAGGCTTGGAAGTCTCAGGCTGCCACTGGAAGAATTCGCTGAACATGTATTTGAGACATACAAAGATACAAGAGAATATGAATATTACAAAAAGAGGGCCAGTGGGCAGACATTCCAGGAAATAGCAGATTACTATGAGCTTTCCCGCGAAAGAATCAGACAGATCTGTTCCAAATTTGAGCAGCAGATTATGCCCATATGCTGCGAACTGGCCTTGAAAGTGATTAAGGACCAAGGGATCTCATACGCTAAGGAAGAGGATATAATAAGCGCGATTAAAAGCCGTTCATATGACGATGTACTAATTTATAACCTTAAAAATTGTGATAGACTGGAGTTTATAGAATTTGCTAACATATTTATAAAGAAGCAAGTATAACATCAGATGTAATAGCAGGCTTCTGCTATTATATTCGTTGGTTATTATGGTTTATTAAAAGAAAGCAGAGTCTGAGTATGAAAAAGAAATGGAGCAACCATATAAGGATTTTTATTTGCATTTTTGTTATATGTGCTATTGCACTATATGGAGTATGGCGGATATGGCTCGATCCTTACCGGGGAACGGTAAGATCGTTTGAGCAATCCAAGAAGCTTGATACCGTCCTTACCGGAATGCAGGCTGCAGAGGATTTGAAGTTTATAGTCGATCGCCTGAGGGAACGCCATCCGGCTTGTATATCCGGCCTGCCTGAGGCGGTTCAGATTGCATATGAGCAGGAGTATGCAGAACTCTCCGAATCGACAGAGCTTACAGCCCTGTCGCTGTGGCAAAGTGCTTCTCGGGTTCTTGCATACCTTGGCGACGCCCATACAACAGTACGGGCGTACTATGAGGATACAAAAAGTCTGCCTTTACTATTTTCATGGGAAGGGCAGCGCTTGATTTGCTCAGGTGGTGAATATGACGGTTATACTGTTAAAAAGATAAGCGGTGTTTCGGTTGACCGGCTTTACCAACGATTCCAGGATCAATATTCCTATGAGCTTGACGCCTGGGCTCGTCATTCTTTTGCCTCGCGCATCAATCGCAGCGATTACCTTGCTTTTGTAGGAATAAGCGCAGAGCGGGAGGTTGAGATATCTCTGGAGCGGCAAAATAATGGACGCGTCATCAATAAGGCTTTTACACTAGAGGAGAATACAACAACTTTACCGGTAGAAACGGAGCCCTTCTATGACTATTCTATAGATAAAGAATCCGGCATCGGTATTTTCACCCTTCGTCAATGCATCTATGACAAAACCTACAAGACTGCGTTGAAAAATTTCTTCACATCTGTGCTGGATGGAGGGGTTCACAGTGTTATCCTTGACCTGAGAGGCAATTCCGGCGGTAATTCACTGGTTGCCAACGAGTTTATTCGTTACCTTCCAGTGGAGAGTTATGAAGTAGGAAGTTCCAATGTGCGTTTCGGCCCGGTTATATGGAAAAACCAAACAAGGCAGCTGAAAAATCAGCAAGCTGAGTATATGTTTTCGGGAGATGTATATGTACTGACCGGCACGGACAGTTTTAGCGCAGCTATGGACTTTGCGACGCTGCTTTCGGATAACGGATTATGTACGGTGGTTGGAGAGATTCCTGGAAATATGCCCTCTTCCTACGGAGATATCCTGTATTTTCAGACGCCGAACGCACGGCTTGCCTTCACCGTGTCCTACAAGTATTTTATACGGCCAGACGCAACCAAGTCCGATCTGCCGCTTCTTCCGGATCTACAGGTTCCCGCTCGTGACGCTATGGAGGAAACATTGCGCCTGATTCATAAGAAATAAAATAAATGCAAGGGAGAAACCTGGAAGAGTTTATGGTATGAAGTAAACCTTATATAGCATTAATATTTGGGAGGAGATTTTAGCCATGATGAGAAAGGTAAAAGTGGAAAATGGCTTTATCCAAGGCCTGCCGGCAGCAGATCCGAGGATAACAGCCTTTAAGGGCATTCCCTTTGCTGCACCGCCTGTTGGTGAAAATCGATGGCGTGCTCCCCAACCTGCAGATGACTGGGAAGGTACTCTACAAGCTTTTGCGTTTGCTCCGATATCCATGCAGGCAACACCAGGGCTGAGCAAGAATGACTTCTATGCCCGGGAATGGCATGTGGATCCAAATATTCCGATGGATGAGGATAATCTTTATCTGAATGTCTGGACACCGGCATGCAGCAGCGATGAAAAGCTTCCGGTTTTTGTATGGTTTTTCGGCGGGGGTTTTCAGTATGGTTATACATCGGAGATGGAATTTGATGGAGAACGGATTGCCCGCAGGGGAATAGTTGTAGTAACGGTCAATTATCGCTTGAATATTTTCGGCTTTTTATGCCATCCTGAAATAACAGCGGAAGCACCTGATGCTCCGGCTAACTTCGGTCTTTTGGATCAGCGTGCCGGCATTCAATGGGTAAGGCACAACATTGCAGCGTTTGGCGGTGATCCGGATAATATTACAATTGGAGGACAGTCTGCCGGTGGAGGAAGTGTAATGCATCAGCTGACTTCACCTCAAAATGAGGGGCTGTTTCAGAAGGCAATAGTACAAAGCGGAATCTTTACCGGCGTTTACAAGAATCATCGTATACCGGGAAGCGGAAAAGCCTTATCCGAAGCAGAACAGGCCGGAGTTAAATTCTTTGAATTTTTAGGAGTAAGTTCCCTTGCGGAAGCGCGCAGCCTGGATGCTGAGTACATTCGCATCAAAGCTTTGGAATACAGGGCATATTGGAGTCCCGTCATAGATAATCGATTCATCCTGGGAGATGCCTTTAGGCTTTTCATTGAAAACAAGCGTTTGATGGTACCAGTGCTTTTAGGTCACACATCGTCTGAGTTCTACAGTTTTCCGGAGGTTAAAACCATAGATGAGTTTAAAGAAATGGCCTCAGAAATGTTTGGCGATGATGCTGATGAATTTCTAAAGCTATGTGGAGCTGAATCGGGCAGTATAGAAGAGGTAATAAAGAGAGCCTCTGTAAGAGTCATTGAATATGCAATACGTGTTGCTGGTCAGGCTAACTTTGATACAGGTGCCAATACACCGCTGTATTACTATAATTTTGACGCTGAGATACCGGGCTGGGATAATCCAGGAACATTTCATTCAGCAGATCTGTGGTTTTTCTTCGAGACACTTGCCAAGTGTTGGAGGCCATTTGTAGGCAAGCACTATGATCTTGCAAGAATGATGTGCAACTACTGGGCAAACTTTATCCGTTCCGGAGACCCCAATGGAAAGGACTCAACAGGCGAAGATATGCCGCATTGGGAGCCTTATACCCCTGAGAATCCGTATGCCATGGTATTTGGTGACAAACCCGAGTATGTAAGAGAACAGCCCGATGACCTTATGAAGTTCTTTGTAAAAAGATATTTCATAGCAAATAAATGAACTTCAAAACCTTTTTCATAGACTCATATAAATTTATGTTAATAAAATGCATTAATTAGGAGTGCTAAAATTTCTGATAAGTTAATACATAGGCAATACCTATTAAAAATATTATATAATTATATTTTACAATATAC
>FZPS01000051.1_pt43 | contig 11347 bp, 14 predicted proteins | sample 1817821 | NCBI WGS metagenome assembly FZPS01 (sample SAMEA104158645, study PRJEB21678) | metagenome | place: Germany | collected 2015-04-21 | reverse complement strand
AAGAAAATCCTGCTGATTAATAACGGTTCCTCCGATGCCGTTGTAGTATCAGAGCTTATTCAGGCGGACCTGAAGGATATCGGCATCGAAGTCGAAGTCCAGAGCCTGGACCCCGGTTCCTGGCTGACAATTGTCTTTGACGATACCCAGTATGACATGTGTATTGACTTCACAAGCGTTCCGTCTATGACACTGGCGCAGAACTTTTATTCTTGGGTCTTGTATCATATCGGAGGTTCCTATACCAGGAATCCGTGGCCCGGGAAGGATCGCTATTTGGAATTGGTAAACGACATCATGGCCGTCGACGATCCTGCAGAACTCAGCGAACGCTATATGGAGCTTGTAGAGATGCATACCGAGGCTATGCTCTGGTACTCATTGGTTGACATGAAGGATGCCACCGGTTATAACTCGGATTTAAAGAATTTTAATCCAATGCTGATGGGCAACGTCAATTACGCCAAATTATCCTGGTAGCACAAAGATGAAAAAATACGGGGCAGGTTGGGCGACCAACCTGCCCCGTATTTTTTTCAACAACAGCCGGACTCACGGCTGTCCGCTTCCCTTGTGACTTCTATGTGCGCAAGGCCTGAATTTCGGCAGGCTGCCGGCTGCACCGGCCATGCTGGTAATGTATGATATTATTAAAACAGGGTTTAGGGCACAGAGGGGAGAAAATGCCCCGGATAGGGGCAAAATACTTTAATGAGTGAAGAATAAACCTTTGACTTTGAATCGGGGTGTAAAGAATTTGCGTGAGCACCAGGAAAAAGTACCTTACCTCTATATACTGGAAAGATTCCGGCAAATGGATATCGAGAGCCTGATTAAGGGTAAACTTGTTTCCTATGATAAAAGCCGGGGATTCATTAACATAAAAATGATGGGGGATGATTATCAAGTCCATTATCAAAGCGGAATTGTTTATAAGCAGTGTGAAGAAGTTCCTTCATATCTTTTAAGAACTGTTTTACTGCGTTATTTGGTAAACGGAAAAGGAACAAGGCCAAAAGGCCAATATATTTCCTATAAGGAAATTAAGGACGTGTAGGTCTATTATCCTAATTTCTACCAAAGAACGGTGCAACGGTTGGCAAAGCTCTATGATTCTCAACCGGAGATTTTCCATTTTCCCTATGCGCTCATACGGCAGGAAATGTCCATGGGGGACTACTCCTTTGCTTTGAGTTTTTGCCGGATATTATTTTCCTGTTTATTTTCTATCAAGGGGATGAAGAATTTCCCGCCGGTGCCAATATCCTATCCTGATGGATAAAAACATTGAATGCTACTTTAATGCAGAAGATTTAGCCGTAATTCCCGATATTGCCGTTGAATACTTTGTACATAGAGGCACAATCCCCCCGGACCTGGGAATGTATCATTTTAGATAGGAACCGGCAGTGCACGGGAGAGAGGTTATCCGGCAGCCTTGGTTTATAAAAAAGAACAGGAAAGCCTGGCCAAGATAGATTATTGGCCGGGCTTTTTGCAAGTGGGCCGCCCCTGAAGGTAAATATTGCTTTGTTTTACCCACTTTTAGGTATCAATGTTGTTTTAAACGGAACAACCAGGGCATCAGGTGCCATGTATCAGGTTTTAATGCTGAACATTATATCTTTACGGGTTCTTCGCTACCCATTGACTCGATTTTTGGGGGTTTGGGTTTTGTAATAAAAAATTGCCAGCTGGGTCCGATCCCGCAGTTCCAGCTTTTCCAAGATAACGCTAATGTAATTGCGTACAGTACCCTCGCCTAAATGCAGGGCTTCAGCAATTTCCTTGTTCGAAAGGCCTTCAGCCACATGGGTGATTATTGTAATTTCTTTTTCAGTCAAGCCGAATGCCGCCATGCCTTGCCCGCCTGTGGAAAGGGACAGGGGCATTTTGGCTATTATTTCATCGCCAAATACGCACTGTCCCATCTGCACCGACTTCAGCGAGGGAATAATGCTTTCGTAGTTTTGCTTTAAAATATATCCTTTAGCACCCAGTTGCAGGGCTCGCACGATGTATTCATCATCGGAAAAGGTGGTTAGGAAAAGGATTTTTGCCCGGGGATCTTCCTCTAATATTACTTCCGCCGCCTCGATTCCTGTCATGCCGTCCATTCTGATATCCATGAGCAAAACATCAGGTTTTGTCTTGCGGTACAGTTCTATTGCCTGCAGGCCGCCTGTCCCCGTTCCTACCACACTGATATCTCCTTCTGCTTTGAGGATTGTCTCCAGCGCCGCTACAACCAGTTTATCATCATCAATTATCAGGATCTTCAAACGCCTTCACCTCCTTTGGCACGGAGATAAAAATTTCAAAACCGTCTGCGGCTGTAATATTGATAATGCCGTTTAAAGAATGAACACGGTCCTTCATATTTTTCAGGCCCAATCCCTCGTCCTGATTGATTTCTTCCACCCTGCCGTTATCTCTGATTATCAGTTGATAAAGGGCAGGGTGTTCCCGTAATACGATTGAAGCATGACTGGCATTGGAATGTTTGGCGATATTGGAGAGGGCTTCTTTGACAATGGCAATAAAAGCATATTTTATTTTTCTGGGCGGGTCGCTGCCCAAGCAGTATTCATAATTGAGATCGCAAAAGGTAAACCCTTTAACCAGTTCCGCTATCTTCAGCTTGAGGTCAATGGATTCTTCGTATAAGGCATGCACGCTCTTTCTTGTACTGTCCATTGCCTGGGCCAGGGTAGCCTGGAGGTCTTCCAGCAGCGGCCCGACTTTTGGGTCGCGGTTAACGGTTTGCAGCGCACCGGCCTGCAAAATGGCACTGGACAGCAAGTGGCCCACATTATCATGAATTTCACGGGCGATACGGTTGCGCTCGTTTAAGGTGGCCAGATGCAGCTCAATATCCTGTTTTTTCATTAAATCCCTGTTTTGCTTTTGCAGTTGAAGCGACATTTCCCTGGCTTCGTCATTCAGCCTGTAATATTTGTCCTGCAGCCGGTTTATCATTTCTGAACGGTACCTGACTAAAACTCCCAGAATAAGCAGGACGAGGCTGACGGCAACAGTACAGCGCGAAGCAAGCGGCGCGAAATTAATCCAGGGGATAACCGCCGCCAAACCGATATAGCGGTGCTTGTTAAAAATAATATCATATGCCGCCACGGGCAAAAATATGACAAGTTCCGGAAAAAAATAACTGCAAACAATTAAACCGGCCGTCAGTACGGCGATAGAGCGTTCATGGTCAAAATAACTGAGAAAACCGCTGAAGATAAGGGCGATTAATACAATAACCACGTTAACTGTAAAATCAGGCTGCAAAAAATAGAGAAAGAAGCAGCAGAGCAAAATAATTAACTTGTCTGTCAGTTCAGTTAATCTCAACACAGTACCTACCCGCTTTCTTGCAGGCTTGCTTATCAGCATATTACCACTTCCTGGCCTCAAGAACAATTGCCTTTTCTGTACAACGGCATAAATGTGACATTTGTCACTTTTAAGATGTGAGCGCAGACACTTACATGAACGCAAAAAGCAGGATATGATGTACACAGAAGGGGGTAGGGAAATGATTGTGCGCGTGAAAAACCTGGTTAAGCGCTACGGTGAGCTCTTGGCTCTCGATCACTTGTCATTTACGGTAAACGACGGGGAGGTATTTGGCCTGCTGGGGCCGAACGGCTCCGGGAAAACAACGGCCATTAACTGCATACTGTCCCTGCTGGAAAACGATAAAGGAGAAGTTGAAATTTTCGGGCGGCCCATGAGTCCCGATGCCTACGACATAAAGCGTGAAATCGGCATTGTGATGCAAAATGTCGCCGTTTACAACGAGCTTACCGTTTATGAAAATATCGACTACTTCTGCGGTCTGTATGTGGAGGATAAAAAGCTGCGCAAGCGGCTCGTTGAAGAAGCCATTGATTTTGTTGGACTCAAAGACTTTAAAGGTTATTACCCCAAAAAACTCAGCGGCGGCTTGTTAAGAAGGTTAAATATTGCCTGCGGGATTGCTCACAAGCCCAAACTTATTATCTTGGATGAACCGACGGTGGCCGTGGACCCGCAAAGCCGCTATAAAATCCTGGAAGGCATTTTGGAGCTTAACAGGCTGGGGGCAACCGTAATCTACACATCGCACTATATGGAGGAAGTGGAGCAAATCTGCAGCCGCATCATGATCATTGACAAGGGGAGAGCCATTGCCACCGGCACAAAGGATGAATTGAAAGCCATGATAACCCTGGGTGAAAAAATCACCGTGGAATCGCAGCATATCATCCCCGGGCAGCTGAACAGGCTGCGCGCTCTTCCCCATGTTATGGAGGCGGAATATAAAAATAAACAGCTGGTAATCAAATCAGGCAAGGGTGCCAACAATCTGGAAGCAGTGCTGGATTTTATTAAAAAAGAAAAAATTCAGTACGGCAAAATCTACTCTGAACTGCCGACACTGAATGACGTGTTTTTGGAGATTACGGGCAAACAATTGAGGAACTAGGGGGAGGAAGAATGTTCACTCATATTTTCTGCAACAGACTAAAGTGCCTGCTGCGGGACAAGGAAAATATTTTCTGGACAATGGTTTTCCCAGTACTGCTGGCCATATTCTTCTACCTTGCGCTCTCGAATATCCAGCAGGGGGAAGTTTTTCAATCCATTAAAATTGCCGTTGTTGACAATGCGGAGTACCAAAAGGCGGAACATCTCAAAACGGCGCTGAACGAAGCGGCAACAGGCAAAAGCAAACTCTTTGATATTACCCTTGCTGCACGGGAGGAAGCGGAGCAGCTGCTCGAGCAGGATAAAGTTGCCGCTTACCTGTTTGTTGAAGGAGGCCGGCCCAAACTTGCCGTCAAAAAATCAGGCATCAGGCAAAGCATTGTCAAAAGCTTTCTTGACAGCTACCAGCAAACCGCAGCCTCAGTAAATTCCATCCTAAAAAACAAACCCCGCGACCCGCAGCAGCTGCTGAACAGCATAGGCGACCGCCGGCAGTATGTTGTTGAAGTTTCCGGTACGGCGGCAGAGCCGGACAGTGTCCTGATCTATTTTTACAGCTTAATTGCCATGGCCTGTTTTTACGGCGGTTTTTTAGGCATGCGCGAAATTACGGATATCGAGGCTAATATTTCACCGCTGGCGGCCAGAATCAATGTTTCCCCCGTCCACAAGCTGAAAGCATTTTTGTCCAGTATGAGCGCTTCCGTATTGATTCATCTGGCTGAAATGTTTATCCTGCTCCTTTTCCTGCGTTATGTTCTCCGTGTTGATTTTGGCAGCAAAAGCGTTTATGTCGTAATAACAACAATTACCGGCTCCCTCACCGGGCTTTCCTTTGGCGCTTTTATCAGCGCGCTGGTAAAAAAATCGGAAGGCATTAAAATAGCCATTCTGGTTGGCGGGACCATGACCGGCTCGTTTTTGTCCGGCATGATGTTTTTGGAGATGAAATATATTGTCTCACAGCATGTTCCCCTTCTCGCCTATATAAACCCGGTAAATTTGCTGACAGATGCTTTTTACAGCCTCTACTACTACGATACTATGTCCAGATATCTGCTTAATATCGGCATTCTGGGGTTCTTCATTGTGTTCTTTTGCGCCTGCACTTACTTCATCATAAGGAGGCGTAAATATGCAAGTCTTTAAACTCTGCCTGAGGGTACTGAAAAAAAATATACCCTCTCTTTTGATATATGTTGTTATTTTCCTGGTTATTTCCCTGATTATGGCCTTAGCCCACACAAACGAGCAAGAAGATGCACTGTTTTCTCCAAGCAAGAGCAATATTGTTTTTCTCAGCGCAGAAGAGACTCCACTGGTGCGGGGGCTGAAGGAGGAGCTTGGGAAAGTCGCCAATTTTGTAGAGCTGCCCGATGATGCGGAGGCCCTGCAGGATGCCCTCTTTTTCCGGGAAGTTTCCTATATCCTGCGTGTACCGGAAGGCTTCAGCGAAAGATTTATGAACGGTGAAGATGTGCAGTTGGAAAAAACAATTGTCCCCGATTCTTTCGGCAATGCTTACCTTGATTTGAAAATTGACCAATACCTTAATTCTGCGAGGCTTTATGTAGAGCAAATAGAAGATCTTTCCCAAGAGTCCCTTGTGCAGTACCTGAAGTCCGATTTAAGCGCCGATACTCCCGTTGAGTTGAAAACAAATGGGGTAAAAGCGGCAAATCATGTTTATACCAACTACTATTTTAATTATCTGGCTTACTCAATGCTTGCAGTTCTTATTTTGGGCACGAGCGCTTTAATGCTCGTCTATCATGATCAAGACCTGCAGCGGCGCAATGCCTGTTCTCCGCTCAGCCCAGGCAGCTTCAACAGGCAGTTTTTCCTGGCCATTCTGGCTTTTACGGGATTAACCTGGTTTCTAATGGTAATTTTCTGTTTCCTGTTCAACTTCAAAAATTTAGTAAACATCAACGCTGTTTTCTTTGTTGCAAATTCCTTTGTTTTTGCCGTCTGCGCCGCCGGCATCAGTTTCCTGGTCGGCAACATGGTCAAAAGCGAAAGTTCTATTCCCGCTGTGAGCAATGTGCTAACCCTGGGGCTTGCTTTCATCAGCGGTGTTTTCGTTCCTGCCGAACTGCTGGGCAGCCTCGTGCTAAAAGTAGCGTCTTTTACCCCGACTTACTGGTATGTTGCAGCCAACAACCGCATAGCCGCATTGGCAAGCTTCAATTATGCAAGCCTGCAGCCTGTCTTTTCGGCCATGCTGATTCAAGCGGGGTTTGCACTGGCTTTCATTGCCATAGCGCTGGTTCTTGGCAAAAAGCGCAGGCTGGAGTAAATGTCCTTTCAGCTCTTATGCTATCCGTTCACTGGATTTTTTCAGGGCAGATACCGTTGCAATAAAGGCAAGCAGGTTTGCCGCTGCCAAAATCAGTAGAGGGGAGGCAAGAGTACTCCAATTAACGTCGGCGGCGACTGACCTGAGTATTCCTTCATATAGCCAGTATGTCGGCAGTATCATCATGCCTTTCCGGAGGAGGGAAGGGAGACCGTTTTCGTATCCCTGCAGGCAGCTAATTCATTCTTAATGCAAATACATCATAATGCCGGACCGCTTGTTTGCCGAAACAAACGGCTACGCAATCGGCGAAACCACTGCTGAGCAGATAAGGAGTTTACCGTTTCGGGCGACTGTCTTTTGCCCAATCATATCTATGTGGTTGAATCGAAGGAAGTCATGGTAAATAACCCCAATACCTTCGGCGTGGGTGTCATCGGCAAAACGGGTTTTAATCCTTGCCGGAAGCGCTGAAGTCGGGAACTGAATAAAAAGAATCTATGAACAGGGGAAAAGAGCCGGGAGTTTTCCACTCCCGGCTTCGTTTTATTTTTGTTTGCCTTGGCCATTGTCAGCGGGACTACCGTTTTCTTCAAAGCTAAAAACTTCCTCAATTGTGCTGTTCAGGGCTCTGGAGATTTTATAGGCAAGTATTAAGGACAGGTTGTATTTATTGTTTTCTATATGACCGATTGTTTCCCGGCGGACATTTACCAGGTTAGCCAGCTGCTCCTGGGTTAAGTTATATTTTGCACGCAGTTCCTTGATCCGGGACTTGATTTTTATTTCCATCTTAAGAATCCCCCCGGCGTTCATACACATTAAATGAAATAACAAAAGTAAAAATTTGAGTGGCAAAGGCAGCAGCGATGGATACCGCAGCTGCTTCTAATGTCCTTACTACGGCAACCCAGGCGATAGCGGCCGTTAAAATCACCAGGGCGGCAACGAATGCGTTAAAGCCGGCCTTTGCCAGATTGCTTCTTAACATTTCATCATCTTTAATCCTGGCCATACCCAGAAAACCAAAGAAACCGAAAAAGCCGAAAAACCCAACATTATCCGTAAAAAAGCCCAACAAACCAAGCAGACCCAGCAGCCAGAAATATTTAAATATTTTCATGGAAAAACCTCCTTTATGTTAGGCATAGATAACAAAATGTTTCCCATACACCACATTATGTTATAATTATATAACATTATATGCGGCAGTCAAATTTCCGACTGCTTATTATTGTTTGAAATTTAGTAACATTTGAACTTAAGCAGGATATCATTATATAATTAATGTAATTTTAACAGCTAAAACATTAGTAAATCCGGAAAGACAGGTTAAGCAGCATGCTGCAGAAACGGGGTATGAGTTTGGAGAACCGAAATGAAGTGAGAAAAAATTTCGGCCGGAGGGCTGCAAATTACAGGTTAAGCGCGACACACGGCAATAAAGAAGATCTTGAGAGAATGATAAGCCTGTTAAACCCGGCACCAGCCGCCGCCGCGCTGGATGTGGCAACGGGCGGCGGGCATACGGCCGCTGCCCTCTCCCGTTATGTACGGAAAGTTACCGCTGTTGATATTACGCCTGAAATGTTAAAAGAAGCGTCGCTGCTGGCCGGTCAGTGCGGCGCGGAAAATATTGTTTTTCAAATCGCAGACGTGCACAGCTTGCCGTTTCCCGGCGGTGAATTTGACATTGTTGTCTCCAGGTTTGCTCCCCACCATTTTTATGACATAAAAAAAGCCCTGCAGGAGATGTGCAGAGTCCTCAAGCCCGGGGGCCTGCTTTATATACTGGACTGCTCCGTTTATGACGGAGAAGAAACGGAGAAGGAAATAAACCGGCTTGAATATCTCCGCGACAATTCCCACCGCTGTTCCTATTCACCCCGGCAGTGGCAAAAGCTGCTGGACGGGCTGCCGCTTGAGCAGAAGCATGCAGCTTTGCTTAAACAGCAGTATAACCTGCCTGAATGGTTTGACAGAATGGAAGTAAACGAAGAGACAAGACAGGAGGTTTTTCGTATTTTAGCCGGTTTGTCTGAAAAAGCAAAAGCTCTTTATCCTTATGGGCAAGATTTTATAACGACATACCGCTTTGAACTGCTGGCTGAAAAGCTTTAATCTGCCTTTGACAGAAACCCCAATGCAAAAATTTGGGGTTATTTTTTTAGTTTTTTAAACCAAGAAGCCGCTTGGTGCGACTATATAGGCGAAAGGGTTGATGATATGGACTTCGCTAAGTTTTATAACCTTTTCGCAGATACCGTCTATTCCTACATCCGGTTTAAAATCAGGGATGCGTATCTGGCGGAAGATATCCTGCAGGAAACTTTTCTTTCCGTATATCAAAATTTCGCCAAGCTGCCTGATGTTCGTTCTCCCAAGGCCTGGGTTTTGTCCATAGCCCACCGCCGCATGGCGGACAGAGTACGCGCGCTGAAAAATCAACCCTACCCGGCAAGCACAGTGGAAAATGAGGTGCCTGCGGAAACTGACGGGATTGGAGATAAACTTTTCCTGCACGAGCTTCTCGGCCGTTTGGATGAAGTGTCCCGGCAAATCATTTACGGAATATATGTGGAACAACTTTCCTACAAAGATCTGTCTGAAATCTTAGGCATCCCTGAAGGCACGGTGAAAAGCAAATCCTATTATGCGAGGGCAAAATTAAGGCGCTGGCTGGAGGCTGATAAAAATGACGCGTAATGAAGAAAGGCTGGATTTGATTCTCCGATACCTAAATAACCGGTTGGACGACAGGAAAAAGCCGGAGTTCTTTCAGCTTCTCAGAGCCGATGAGGATTTCAGAATGCTGTTTGCCGGGGAGTGGAAGCTGTACAGAAGCATGCAGCATTTTAAGGCGGCTATGCAGGAAAAAAGGAAAAAGCAAGTCTTAAATGACATACAAAGAGAGATTACCGGCTCCCGGTTTTGCCGCGAGCAGGCAATTAATGCGTTTATTTTCCGCTTGTTTGAAATGATCTTGCCGGATCTGGCAGTGCCGTATTTTAAAAAACTTGAAAGGAGATTGGTTTAGGTGAAACATGAAGAACACGTTCCCGTCAAGGAAATAGGAGAATTGCTTGATACAGTATCGGAAAAAGTGCCCGGAATGATCAGTAAAATGCTCAAGACGCTTTACTCAAGAGAAGCGGGCGAAAATATGGGGCAGGCAACGGGTGCTTTTTACAAAGAATTGTTAGCGGCCGGCATACCAAAGGAAGAAGCGCTCCAGATGACCAAAGATTATCTGAATACCCTGAAAAACGTAGCAAACAGCATTTCACCGGCCGGCGCAAAGCAAGAATTTAGCAACAAATGAGCTTCATTCGCTTTGTGCCCGCTCTCTTGCGCCTGCTTGGGGGGGCAGCAATCTTGTTTCCCAAAGCCTTTATTCTCCGGGAAAGCGGTGTTCAAGCCTTTGCAAACGCCCTGCAGCAGATGGACATTGAACCGGAAGTTGTCCGTGAATTGACCGGTACTTACAAAGAACTGGGCAACATAAAAAACTGGTTGAAAAGCCTGTAAAGTAAAAACGGCAATGCCCACTGATTATTCGGTGGGCATTGCCGTTATCCGGCAAATGCAAACGATTGCCGGTGGCGGCATGCTTGGTGCGGGCGTTTTGCGCCGCCTACTTGTGCTGCAGCACCAGCTTTTCCAGTTCCAAGGGGTGGAGATGGCGGCCGTCTTTGTAAGCACGCATATTCCCGCCGGAAATTTCATCAATGAGCGCTATTTGCCCGTCTATTTTGCCAAATTCCAGTTTAATGTCATACAGTTCGATATCTTTTTTTGCCAGTTCGTCTTTAATAATGCCGGCAATTGCCTGGGTCAGCTTTTTTAATTCCCTGTATTCGTCGGCTGTTAAAATCCCAAGCATCGCCAGGGCATCTTCACTTATGGGAGGATCGCCTCTTTCGTCATCTTTAAGAGTGACTTCGACAAAGGCATCCAGGGCTTGGCCTTCCTTTACATATTTGCCGTAGCGGCGCAAAAAACTGCCGCAAGCCCGGTAGCGGCAGATCACTTCCAGGCCTTCCCCAAAAGGTTCGGCCGGTTTAACCTTCATGGTTGCTTGGGAGACATTTGCCTCTATATATTGGGTAGGTATGCCTTTTCCCTTTAATATTTCAAAGAAATACCTGCTTAAATTCAGCCCTGCCCGCCCGGCGCCTTCTATAGACAGGCCGACCGTATTGGCGCCCGGATCAAAAACACCGTCCTCACCGGTGCAGTCATCTTTAAACTGCAGCAAGTAGCTGCCGTCCTCCAGGGCATAAACATCCTTTGTTTTACCTTTGTAAACAAGCTTCATTCCGTTTTCCCCCGACCTTATGATTTACACTTTATTCTATATTAACGGCTGTCTCCCTTGCAAGTGCTTCTTGCAGCCTCTTTTGGGCCGCTTGACAATACTTTTCCGCAATATCAATCCCCAGGTATTTGCGGCCCAGTTGCGCCGCCACTGCAGTTGTTGTCCCTGCTCCGTTAAAGGGGTCGAGAACAAAATCGCCCTTAAAGCTGAAGAGTTTAATCACCCTGCGTGCCAGTTCTTCCGGGAACATAGCC